>Ga0209755_10007456_pt1 | contig 11842 bp, 17 predicted proteins | sample TergutCo191P1_FD_187301 | JGI IMG/M metagenome (GOLD analysis project Ga0209755, IMG submission 187301) | Cornitermes sp. P1 segment gut microbial communities from Petit-Saut dam, French Guiana - Co191P1 (SPAdes) (version 2) | ecosystem: Host-associated > Arthropoda: Insects > Digestive system...
CCTGCCTCTAAAATATCGTCTCGCCGCTCTTTATATAATGCTAGGTCGGCGCGGTGGTTATAAAAATGCCACTCTATCTGCTTTTTTAATTTTTTAGTTATCACTTGCCACCTCCACATACTGCCATGACTGTGGCGGTTTAGTTACCGGCTTTTTACCGCTGCACATACAATAAGCATAGTCTTGGTTTTCGCAACTCTCGCCCCCTACTCTAGGGTTATCAAAATATATACACTCATCCCAGCTAATGCTGCCCTTGTTTTCGGGGTCTTTAACTGAATGCTTACTATATCCGTCTTGACAATACCAGTCCTCCCCTCCCCAGCCATCGCCTCCTAAATATGCGTCCGGGCAAGTAGTGTAGAATTCGCTTAACTCCATAGGGTTATCAAAAATAACTAGATTTTCAATGTGCCATTTATAACATGATAATCTAGTCATGTCTTTTAAGGCTCTGCCGTCAATTTCAATAATTGGCAGCTTTTTACCTGCATACTCTATAATGTCTTGCTTTGTTAAGCAAGTGCCTTGTAGCTCTTTCTCGGCATCCTCTTTAACACATAGTCCGCCCCAGCCTAGATAATCAACAGTCTTTAATGTGAATTTAGCAACTACTTTTTGTCTAGGTAAAAAACCGCTACTTACTGGTAGTTTTCTTAAAATAGCATTTTCGCTATATTTTTCGCTATATTTAACACCTGCCTTAAAAATAGGTGCGTCCCATGTATTCGGCGATTTACTGTCCCCTTTGGTGCAATAAATATACACCTCTATAGGCTCATAGTGCCTAGGGAAAGTTTTACGCACCTCGATAGTCTTTTCGCCGCTTAGTATTTTTGCTACCCACTGCGGCTGTATACTAATTAGTATTGCTTTCATTGTCTGCCTCCTGCGGTATCGCCGCTCTTGTATTCCATACATTAAAAATTACTGTTGTGCCTCCGTGCTGACTTGCAATAAAGCAACCTATATCGCAAGTTTCACAAATTACATATACCATTTTTGTATCTGCACTACGCAATGCCCCTGCTTTGCCTCCACAAAAAGGACAAGGCTTTAATTTAGGTTGCTCCATGCTCGCCCTCCTCTAGTAGCTCGGGGTTATCGTGTATGTTGCCGATTACCTCAAATAAGCATTTTGTTGTTAATGTGTGTTTAGCCCTAGGGTTTTCCCATACATATTGACAAAACTTTATATCAAATTTAATGAGGCTAGGGCGATTGTCGCCTTTACTTTTATATAAAGTTATAGCATCGTCTAAAACTATATCGCCCTCAAAAATCTTGTTTCCGTTTTTGTCTATAGAGCCTGTAAACTGCCCTATTGTCTTAGGGTCAACTGGCACACTATTTACTGGGGCATACCTAGTGCCAAACTGCCCTAGTGCGTTCCTGTGGTTATACACAATAAACTTAGTAAATGTTTCGGGGCAGTCGGCGCAAGTATCGGGGCAACATTGTGTATGCCTATTTTTACAGCCTCGCTTTTTCTCGTCATAGACATTTCCATAAGCCCACTGCCCAGTATTTATACATTTACCCCTAAATAAAATATCTCTCATTGAGCGCCCTCCTTAAAAAAGCACACCCAGTGTGTTTTACTCTGCTTGCCCGACCTATGCCCTATTACTGGCTTTGCGTCAGTCAAGGCTAAAACCTCTTTAAGAGGTATGTCTATCTCGCTCCACTTAAAAATAAGGGTGCCGTTAGGTTTTAATACTCTAAAACATTCCGCAAAGCCTTTTTTAAGCATATCGCGCCAATCTGTATAGAGTGCGCCGTACTTGATTTGCTGATAGCCTGTTGGTGTTGCTTTCTCGTTTAAGCTGCCGTATAAATCGGCAAACTTGCTTTTACCTGTATTCCTTAAAAGCTGCGGAGGGTCAAATATCACTAAGTGAAAAGAGTAGTCTTAACGCGTCTAATATCGTTAAAATGCACCCTGTCGTCTTGCTTGTCAAAATAAAACATTTTGCCGCCGCAACATACATCTATAATTGGTTTATTATTTTTCATATTTCGCCTCCTCTTGGCACTCTTGGCAAATGTCTAAATATTCGCCCTCGTCTAAAACTACCTTTACACCAGTTTCAAGTCTGCGGTTTTGTGCCTCTAAAAAGCCGTCAAACTCGCCATATCTTTGCTCGCAATAATCACAAACAAAGCGATATTTGCCATACTCTTGTAAACAAGCCATAAATAAATTACCTCACTTTAGCCCTAATAGCTCCGCCGCTAGGCTATAATTTGCCTCCGCATTGTTTTTGCGGCGCTTAATATCTAAAACCGCAATAGGGGTGCATTTCTCTAAAATTCTGCTATAAATTCTTGCATAGGTTAGGTCGGTCGTGTCCTCGCAAGCCTTTTGCAGAATGTCGGGGCTGTAGTTTGTTGTGAATATAAGCGGAACGCTATGTGTGTTGCAGCCGTCTATAAATTCGTAAATTTTCTCGGTCGCAAACTCCGTGCCTCGTTCCGCCCCTAAGTCGTCAACGACTATCATTTTTTTTGACATTAGCATACTAAAATGACGGTCGGCATTGTCAAAGTCTTGTGCCATTTTGACTACCTCGCTTAGCGATGTGCAATAAACATTAAGCCCACTGTCTACAAGCGCGTTTGCTATGCACATTGCAAAAAAGGTCTTGCCTGTGCCTACACTGCCCCAAAATATCAAGCCGCCGCCAAAGGCACTAAATTTATCAAACTTGGCTACATACTCCTTGCAAATTTGGGTAGTTCGTGGGGTCTTGTTATCGTCTGCCGCAAATGTGCATTGGCGATAAGCTGGGTTAGGTATCGCTCGGCATCTAAGGCGGAAAATTGCCTCGTCATGTTTTCTGCGGTTTTCCTCCTCCTCTTGCCGCTCATACTCAATGCGTTGGCATTCGCAATGTTGGGGGAATAGTCGCTCGCCCCTGCCGTCCTCAAAGTCTATCAAGGTTTGCCGAGGGGTCTTGCATGACTTGCAAAAAAACATTCCGTCATGCAAATACTCGTCCTCTTTCATTTCTCGCTCAAAGGTAGGCGGTTTAGATTTTTTCAAAATATTACTTATGCTTTCCATCTTGCCGCCTCCCCTTGATAATCAATGCCTTGCGGAGTTTTTGATTTAGGCTTAACTTGGCTAGTGCTGCCTACTCCGTTTCGCTCCCATGTCCTTACTGACGCTCGCCAATCTCGCATTGGGTTTTTGCCTACCCTCCAGCCGTTAGCGGTGTAATAATCAAACCACTTTTGAGGGTCTACTCCCTTGCCTCTTTCAAAGTTGGTTTTACAAAAGTCGCACGCGCCCCTTTCTCTAGTTTATCTACTAGATTATCATCTAGTTTATCCTCTATATTATTGGGTAAACTTTGTTTACCTGTTGAGGTAAACTTAGTTGACCTTGGAGGTAAACTTAGTTGACTAGGTGGTAAACTTTGTTTACCTTGTGGGTCAACTTTGTTTACCTGTCGGGGTAAACTTAGTTTACCGCTAGTAGCAAAACCATTGCCTATGCGGACTATCAAACCCTTGTCAATTAGACTATTTCTAGCCTTAATTACACCCTGCTTGGTGCTGTTAGTCCATGCCATTAGGTAGCTTAAAGAGCCGTCAAATTGCTTGTTTTGCTCTTGTGTAAAGCCGTAAATAATGGCATAAATAACTAACTCATTGCCCTTTAGGTGGAGTTCGTTAATCATAAAACCTTGTATCACAACATAGTTTTCGTTTTTAATCATAAGACCCTCCTAAAATGGCAAGCCATCGTCCTCTACAGGTGTTAATTCGCTTGCATTCCGCTTGCTTTGCGGCGGCGGTGTGTCGCCCTCTTGTGAGGTGTTAGGGCTTAAAAATTGCACCTCGTCCGCTACAATTTCCGTAACATAACAGCGTTTGCCGTCTTTGTCGTCATAGGTACGAATTTGCAAAGCTCCTACTACGGCCGCCTTTTTGCCCTTAGAAAGGAATTTGTCGCAATTATCGCCTAGCTGCCGCCATGCTACAATATTGATAAAATCGCTTTCCCTCTCGCCCTGTGAATTCGTAAACTTACGGCTTACGGACAGCAAGGACTAAAGAGCCGTCCGTGTCGCTCAAACAATTTTCTAGCTTTGCCTCAAATTCGCCTATAGCCATAGCCTTAGTCCTCCCTAATAGTGATTTTTAGGTGTCCTTTGACATTAGATATTTTTTTATACTTTTCAAAAATATCGGGCAATTCCTCTTTGAGTTTAGCCCCATTAACTTGCGTCTTGGTATGCGGCTCTACTATTGTAATAAGCATAGATTTTGACGGAGTTTCCCATGACTTAATGCCTTGTGCCGCCATAGCATTATACAAAGTTTCCCTCAATGCCTTTGCTGTTACCTCTGCCGCTTTTTGAGCGGCTACCGCTATTGCTAGTGCGTTTTCCGCCTCCTCCACTTGTGCCGCTAGGTCGTTCGCTATCACAAGCCCAAGCTCTTGGTAGATTTCGCCGTTTCTCTCGCATTCTAATAGGCGGTCTATGTCCTCTGCCGCTATGCGCTCTATCTGCACCGCCCTAGACTTTTCGCCTAAATGGAATACATAAAGCCCTACAAAGGTTTCGCCGCTAAGTCGCTCATATAGGCTAAGCTGCCAAGCTACTGCCCTTTTATCTAGGCTTACGGAGGTCTTAATATCTGCCAGCACTCTACCATTTGTGGTGTGTGCTATTAGGTCGGCTGTGCCTGCTACAAGGTCATTGTTTACAATAATCTCGCTAAACATTTCGCCAAATCCTAGCTTTTCTGTCTCGTCTATAAAGTCTTGTAACTCGCTACTAAAACCGACCTCCGCCGTTTTTATATACTCCTCAATTTCCTTGTGGATAAATGTACCCCTAGCGGCTTTCGCATTAAGCACATTGCTATCTACTTTTGAGTAGTCCGTGCCTAGTCCGTGCTTTCTCATAAGCTGGGTAACACTTATAAGTTGCTTTTTGCCTAGCCAGTAGGTGTGGTCGTCTGCTCTAAATATTGCTTTTTTATTCATGCGGCACCTCCTCTACTGGTGGCGGTGTGTCGTCCGCTGGTGGAGCGGCATCTTGTTTAGCCTTTTGTTTGGCTAGTGCCGCCTCTTGCTTGCTTATAGCCTCCGCTAATTCCGCCGTGTCTAATTCCTCTACTTTACACTTAAAGTAAACCGCAACATTAGCTAGTTTTATGCCCAGCTCCTCCGCTCTTTTAAGCTGCGCGGCAGTGGGCTTGGTAAACTGCTTAGGCTTTTTCTTTAAGTCGCCGCTAGCTCCAGCGTCTGGGTCGTCCCCTGTTTGAATTTTATAGGCTTTGAGTAAAGCGTATTTGTCGCCATAGGTCATAGCCTTGCCGGGGCTTTTGTCTTGTGCGTCTACACCATCGCCGTATGTTGTTATGTCTATAAACTCCTCGGGCTTATCCACATTAACAAATCGGTAGACAGTCTCTACTCGCATAAAAAACTCATTTTTTTCGGTAGTTTTGCCGTCCCATGTAGACGATTTTGTATATATCTCGTCCTTGATAATCGTGCGCTTGAAAGGAAAGGAATATATGCCGTGCTTTTCCTCTACAGGCTTTACTGCCTCTAAAACATCTGCCTCGCCTACGGCTTTGTATGACGAGGTTTTAGAAAGGTCTACTTTTAAGTTCTTGGCTACTCTGCTAATTTCTGCGGTAGCCGCCAGCATTCGCTGGAAAATATTTAGCACCTTAGGTGCCACTGTTTTTGGTGTAGTTGTTGACATTGTATGTTACCTCCGTTGTCGTGTTTTCTTTTACACAGCTACACATTGTGTAACATAGTTTAGCAAGATCTTGGCTTGCCTTTTTCACATATTGCAATAGCTCCAAATCGTCATTGGATAACTCTAGCCCTAGTGTGATTTTCGCTATTAGCGTTTTAATTTGTTGCATAATTTTACTGCTCCCTTTGACCGCTTTCTTGGTCAAACTCTTTAGCCACACAGCGAGAGACCATTTCGCGCATAACCGCACTCATTGTCTGCTCTCGTGCTGCTGATAAAATTGTGAGCTTTTCGTGTAACTCGGTAGATATGGCCATACCTACATTGATTTTCTTTTTAGCTCTGTATTCCTGTGTATTTGCTACCATGCAAACCTCCTTGTGATTTTATTTTTTAATTCTGCAAAATTATTGTAGGAGCGGCAGGACTTGAACCTGCAACAGCGACTGCACTGTGCTATCGATTAAAAGTCGATTGCTCTACCATTGAGCTACGCTCCTTTGTGCCGCCACAAGGGCGGCTAGATTTTTAGATATTAGATTAAACGCAAAAGCCGAGGCACAAGCCGATAGCAATGCTAGCAATGTTGAAGCTCAAATTGCCGTTACTGATGACAAAGCGAAAGAAGGTAGTGAAGGTAGACAAAGGCGAACGCAACCACCACCAGTAGTCGTTGCCGCTATTCGTAACCTTGACCCTATTCTTGCTGTCCTCAAAATATGGGTATTGCTCATTTTCTCTATAGCGGTCGTCCTTGGTGCCATACACCTCGCTTTCGCTGAATAAAAACAGCCTGTCGCCTAAGCCGTTGCCCTGTGTCAATTTGACTACTGGGCAAATAACCTCTCTTAGCTCTTGCGGTAGCAATTTATCAATGCGCGGCATATTGACATTGCGCATAAAACTTTTGCCCCAGCCACCCTCATTCGTGTACTCATTATTCATGTAATACATTTGGTCTAGTAGGTTTTTGGTGCCAAAGGTTATGCCAGCTTTGCCCTTAAAGTCCTGTGCCTCGTCATGGTCAAGCCCGACTATGACTAGCTCTACAGCCTCGCCTGTAAACAGCTCAACTGTTTTTGTGTCGCCTACCTCAAAATGCTCGGCGGCTTTGCCCGACCTAGATATTTCGGCAATTTCTGCCCAGCTTAGGTCTTTTAGTTCTTTCTTTGCCATTATTAGCTCCTTATTGCACTTAACCCTGTGCGGTAGGTTGTTGGTAGTGGCTAGTATTCGGGTCGCCACCATCGCCCTAGTCCGGTATATAATCTACTCCGATATAATCTAAAACCTTGCCCAGTCCTAAGCCGCCGCTCTTAACGCTACGAATACAATAGTCATACTGTTTTGGGTGCGTCTTAGCCATTTTTTGAAAACGATTAGGCGATTTTTCTAAATGGCAACCAAAAACACAAAACATACAGCCTGTGCGTTGAGTACCCGAAAACTTTAAGTGTCCGTCATGCTCTTTAAGCTCCCCATAAACACCAGCAACTGGCAAGCTGTGAATTTTGATATATTCTAAAATGTCGCGCTCTAGCCAAAACGACATAGGGGTGCTTAAAGCTCGTGCGCTCTCAAAAGCATTGCAACCATTTTGTAACCATACTTTTTGTCTAAGCTCGCTTTCACAAGTCATAGTACCTAAAATCGGCTTTTTGTCGGTGTCCTTTTCATACTCATGTAATGGCGCTTTTTTTATAATTTCGCAACACTCCGAGGATATTAAAAAATCACTATCTAGTAAAAATTTCCATTTCTTAAACCTCTTGCGAAAAGTGGTTTCATTGCCTTTTGCGTCCTTGCCGTCAAAAGCTGCAACGGCATTATTCACTCCTCGTCTTGCATCGCAAACTTTACGAGCCACCTCTTTGCTTACAATAGGGTAGCCATGCTTAAAAATTACCTCACGGAAAGACATTTTAGGTCTTAACCAAATTACATTTTCAAAACCTTTTACAAAATCTCTTATTTCGGGGTATTCTAACCCTGTGTCAACAAATACGGCCTCTATGTCGGGGTATTCCTGTCTTGCGATATCTAATAAAATAGTGCTGTCCTTGCCTCCACTGAAAGACACATAAACACCGCTAGTGCCAAAGTATTGCACCCACTCCCTAATTCGTTGCTTTGTCTTTGCAATTTTTATATCCAGTGGTAAGTGTTGGAGTTGAATTAAAAATTCTCTAGTGTGTCGGTTTTCTCTCATACCACCTCCTTACAGGTCGCCGTGCTTTTTGCGCATATCATAAAACACAGCGTCCATGCACTCATTACAAATGCGTTTTTCGCTAAACTCTTTTTTTAGTTTTTTCTCGCCGCATTCCTCACAGCCACCCTCGCCGCCATAGTGCTTATGATAATATTTAATCAAGCATTCTTCGCACACTGGCACAGCCATAGGGAATTGAAAATGTGTTTGCTTTTCTCGGTTGCACTCTCTGCAAGTTGTGTTAATTTCTACTACTGTTGTCATGGTTTTTAACTCCTTAAAATAAAAAATAGGCTCGTAACACTTAGGTTACAAGCCTATTTTTGGAAAGAAAAAAGGTCTGTAAGGAATGTTACAAACCTATGATACTATAACAAAATCCAAAGATAAAAGGCAAACGAAACCGCCTGCCGTTTTAAATTGATGTTATTGCGCTTCTAAATTTCAAGTCTTTTTAATGCATCCTTAGCCATCAGGCATCCCTGAGTTGCTGCCATCTCATAATATTTTTTAGCTGTATCAATGCAAACATCAACACCATTTCCACATTCATAACACAAACCCAACTCAGTTAAGCCATCTGTACTTCCTAAATCTGCAGCTTTATTTAATGCTTCAAACATCAAAACATCATCGCCCTTTCTATTTGCCTCCCGATAGCATTTAGCCAATAGTAATAACGAATCACTGTGCTTATTTTTGCTTGATTTTTCTAACCATTTTATAGCTTCAAACACATTCTTCTCTATTTCAACTCCATAAAAATATAACTTTCCTAAATTAAATTGCGCATCGTGAACACCTCTGCTAGCAGCCTTAATAAACAGTTCAATCGCTCTATCTATATTTTTTGCTACTCCTTTACCATAGTATAAACAAACACCCAAAAGAAACTGTGCGTCACTGTGTTCTTTATCAGCAGATTTCATTAACCATTCAACAGCAGAAACATGATTTTCTGGAACCTCTACTGTTATGGTGCTTGAAGATCCACTAAAATATATCCTACCTAGGTTATACTCTATTTTTCCACTTTCATCCTTATCTGCTTTCTCAAGCCACTTAATTGCTTCAACAGGATTTTTTTCAACACCTCTTCCTCCGTTGTAATAAATTTCTGCAAGATGAGCGTATGCATCTTTCTTGCCCTGTTCTGCTGCCATTGAAAGCCATTTCACAGCTTCAATATATCCAGATCTCTCATCACCATAAATTTTAAATATCAAGCCTGCATTCCCTTGAGCGTCAACATCACCTTGTTCTGCGGCTCTTGAGAACCAATTTGCAGCATCTTGATAATTATTGTTCATATAATAAATACCAGCCAAAGTGTTTTGTGCTTTTAAGTGTCCTTTTTCGCTCGCTTTTTTTAGCCATGGAAAAGCCTCTTCTGCATTTTGCTGCTCCAAGAAAAAATACTGACCCAACGTACATTCAGCTTCAATATAACCGTTGTTTGCTGACTTTAACAACCAATTTCCTGCTATTACGGGATCTAATTCAACACCTATGCCATTCTCTTGTGAATAACAACAAAACAGCGCATATTCCGCCTCTGCATATTCTTGTTCTGCTGACTTGGTATACCACTCAAAAGCCTTTGTATAGTTTTTATCCACGCCTTCTCCTTGCTGATAGATTTTTCCTAATAAATACTGTGACTCCGCATTAGCATTTTCTGCCTTTGTTACAGTGTTGAAAAATATAGCTAATTGTTTTTCTTCCGCGTTTTGAGCCTCGCTCAAAACTTTCTCTATATTATTCTTAAATTCTTCTTCTATTGTTGTTGCTCTATTTTTCACATATTTGTACGCCTCTTTAATAGCATACTCTGGAACTGCTCCATTTTCTCTTAATATGAATTCTAGTATCTTCGATGTCAATTCCTTAATAAAGGGCGCTGTGTTTTTCTTATTTCCTATTCTTGTTGAACTTAAAGCAATTCGCTTAATTTCACTCTCTATCATATTCTTTATAGAAACATTATTTTTCACAGTTTCCAAAGTTTCCATGAGTATTTGACGATGTTTTCGCTCCTGCAATAACGCCTTAAATCCAATAACAGCTCCTATTGCAAGTTGAGTTGCACCTAAAACAGCCGACACAACTGCAAAAGCAATTGCAATATTACGTTCTTCCGATAATCCTGCAATTAAGCTAAAAATTAGTATTGCTACTCCTAAAATCGCCATTACAATAACAGGCGCTGCCTGTTTTAAGTTTTTCTCTTTTTTCATAGATTGCTCCTGTAAACAAAAAATCTCGCTATTATATAGTTGGCGAGAAGTTTTGTTCTTTTCTTTTCTTTACGACACTACGTTTACGTTGGTGCCTGTTGTACCAACTATGTTTGCGTGTCCTGCCGTATTCATTGAGAATGTAATTGCGTTACCTGCATGTCCTGCTTGAGCATGACCCACTATTCCGCCTACGCTGCTGCCTGTGCCTGTAATCGTTCCGCTGTTGATGTTTGCTGTTACAGCTGAGCCGCCTGTTGGTGAAGTTTGACCTACTGGGCTTGGTGCGGCAATAAGTCTACCTATGATACCGCCAACGCTGTCCGCGCCCGACACATTGCCATAGTTGCGAGAATTTTCGATTCTCCTTGCTGTTGCACCACCAGTGCCTGCAAAATCAACAACACCCGCTAGGCCACCTACGCCTCTGCCATTTGCTGTGTAAACAATATTTGCCTCGTTACGAACATTAATAAGCCCTGTTGCTCTACCCGCAATACCGCCAAAGTAAGCATATGCGTCGGTGTTAACCATGATAATGCCTGTTGCAATTACTTGACCATCGTTAACGCAGTTTGTAAATATGCCGCCGCGCCCTGCAATACCGCCTACGCCCGCAACACCTGTAATTGTGTTTGAGTTAGTTAAACCTGTAAACGCTGTGCCTACTGTGTAGCCCGCAAAGCCGCCAACCCAATTGTTGCCTGTTACATTACCTGTACTTGTGCTATCTACTACGCTAACAATGTTAGTACCACCTTGACCAATAATACCACCTACATTGTTAAAACCTTGAATGTTTGCATTGTTTTGGTTTGACGAATAAGTTATTGCATTACCCGCGTGTCCTGCCTGAGTAAAACCAACTATACCACCTACGCCATTGCCTGTACCTACAACAAGACCTGAGTTAATATTAGCAGTTACTAATGAGCCACCAGTCGGTGAAGTTTGACCAACAGGGCTTGGTACACCAATAATTCTACCAGCAATACCACCAACGCCGTCCGCGCCTGAAATATCGCCATAGTTTCTTGTGTTTTCTATTCTTCTATTTGCTGCGCCGCCTGTACCTGCAAAGTCAACAACACCCGCAATACCACCTACGCCTCTGCCTGCCGCTACATAAACAATGTCTACTTCGTTTCTGCTGCCAACAACACTTTGCGCGCGCCCTGCTATTCCGCCTAAGAAAGCGTAAGTGTCCGCGCTTACCATAATAATACCGCTAGCGCTAACATCGCCCTCATTTACGCAGTTAGTGAATACTCCACCACGACCAGCAATGCCGCCTACGCCTGCATTACCTGCAATTGTGCTAGAATTTATCAAACCTGTGAATGCTGTATTTGCAGCATAACCCGCATATCCACCTACCCAATTGTTGCCCGTAATATCGCCTGTATTAACGCTTTCTAGCATTGTAGGGATATTTGTTGTACCTTGACCAAGTATTCCGCCAACATGGTTAAAGCCTTGAATATCTGCGCTGTTTTGGTTAGAAGAAAGTGTTATTGCGTTACCTGCTTGACCTGCTACTGCAAAACCAATGATTCCGCCGACATTGCTTGCCGAGCCTGTTACAGCACCTGCATTTGTATTCATCGTAACAACCGAGCCACCTGTTGCGCTTGTTTGTCCAACAACTGTATTTGGCGCAC
>Ga0209755_10007457_pt1 | contig 11842 bp, 11 predicted proteins | sample TergutCo191P1_FD_187301 | JGI IMG/M metagenome (GOLD analysis project Ga0209755, IMG submission 187301) | Cornitermes sp. P1 segment gut microbial communities from Petit-Saut dam, French Guiana - Co191P1 (SPAdes) (version 2) | ecosystem: Host-associated > Arthropoda: Insects > Digestive system...
GTAGTGAAATACATCACAAGATTTAGTACAGTCTATGACAGACAGTAGAACTGGTACATATTATGTAAACCAACTGCTCTTAATATCGTAGGTCATATACAGTCCATTTTGTCTAGTACTGTGGTGATTCCAGATGCCTACCATAGAGTCGCATATTAAAGTTGTCTGTAAAATTTTTTGTGTAAAATTTGCTTTGTCATTTCACGAACATATTACAAGAAAAAACTTGAGGTTAAGGACAAGTGTCTCACCAAGGCAATGCCTTAGTCAACGTGCACTGTATGGATTACATATTAAAGTGCGTATGTCTACATACTGCATGTATAGGCACACAGATGGTTATGCGCAATGACCTGCATAAAATATAAGTAGTGCTAGAAAATAAGAGTTTATAATTTATCTCCTTATATACCTTCCAATGATAATTTAATATATGGCTATCATAGTAAACACCTGAAGATGACAGTGCATTAGATAAAATGCAGAATTCTGCATAATATTACATAATATGTGTGACCTCTGTAATCAGATTTGTAAAATGGGATGCTACCACAGTACACAGAGGACAAAGGGATAGAAAGCAATGGATATGTTTTAATTTTGCACCTATATTCTATCTAACAGAAGTTCTTACTTGTGCTTTAGTCATTAAATTTTGGTTTCAGAATGAAATTCTTTTATGCTGTAGATTTTGTGAAGGTGGAAGGAATTTCAAGTGATATTCCCTGCTGCACCACCAGTTTTACATTTAGACATGTCAGAAAGTTGAGAGTCATCATACCAGAATTGGTACTAAGATGATAAAATGAATGGTGACCATGATCCGACATTTACAAACTAGGACCCCTATGCACAGACTCTAAATGTTACAGGAAATATGCTACTGTAATACCTTAACTTTGTTACCCTGAGTTTATGAAAGGTTGTTAGAGGTGAAGTGCTGAGCTAAGAACCAGCTTGTGAAATGTGGTGGCTGGATGGCCAAACACATACTTTTGAAGTGGCAATGGATAAGTATGAAGCTTTGATGGAACAATGATTTTCAGTAAGAAATGTAGGTGCTCTGTGAAGAAGCTGGCCTGATGCCACTTTGTCTGCCACAGATTACACATGACTTGACACAGATGTCTATGTTTTGGCATGGCAGTGCTGTCATACACCCATTTTATTTATTGCATTGCATTCTCTTGCTCTTTAACAATTTTATATTAAAACCGTGCAAAATACAGAAGTACACGACATACTAAAATTTATGAATGCTGATGTGTAAGGTGTGTAACCAAATAACTGTCTTTAGACAGTAGTGTTGTCTCATTTTCAGTAGTAATTGCCAACAGATAAAACAGTCATCATTACAGAAACTGTCAATATCACTATAGCAGCTATCTGTGACATTTTCCAGAAGAGAGTAAACAGAAAATCAAATGATAGGAAAAATAAACCATATCAAAAATTTACAGGGGTGCTGATGAGTCCTTAGCCCGACCAGGAAGGAAACAAGCTACATTCCCTGCATTTTATGGAACTTGGAGGTTTGCTACCACATTCACAAGAGTCCACCACCTGTCCCTACCCTAGCCAAATCAATCCATTCCTCTGCCCATCACACTTTTGACAGGCGCAGCTTTTTTCCTTCCTGGTCGGGCTAAGGACTTATCAGCACCCCGGTAATATGCCAAAACAACTGGATCCTTTAATTGACAAGCTGGGATAATGATACTCCAATCACTCTACCCTTAGAGGATTGCATTCATCATAGGAATAGCAGGCGATACTTTATCCACAAAAGACCCAGAGATGTGTATTTTTGAGTTCTGCAGCATTTTGTGTTTTGAAAAAGTGTATTCTGAATTCTTCAAACAACAGCTGGTAATTTTTTAAGTTTGTGATGAAAATGTAACCATTCACTATTTAATGTTTGAGCATTTGCTTTGTATTTTCTGATACAGAAGCTATTCTTGTTTACCATTTGTGGAATTTATATTGCCATATCTAGGGTTAAAAATAGGACAAGGTGGTTTAGATGATTAGAATCATTCAAGAGTTGGATTTTCATGGAAAATCATATACATGGATCATAGTTATGCCATGAAATCAATTCCGTGCAGTGGTAAGCTAGTTCATCTTTTGTACAGTAATGTGATTGCTTCATGCACAGACTTTGACTGGCAGATCCCACATACATTGGAAGTTGCTTATGAATCATTGGTAATTGTTGGTCACATCTAGATGTGTGTGAAAGGAACTGACTGGAAATTAATTGCATTATAATTATCAGCATACATAATTTGTGCAGCATAAGACGCCCAGTTTAGTAGTTTCCTATAGTAATGGCATCCTTAAAATAAAAGAGAGTTGATACCAAAGTGTAAATTACAGAGAAAGGTCGTTAATATAACTGAACTGTAAATAAATGTTGTATGGAATGAAGAAATGAATACAGGCCAGAAAGTAGTCACACTTTCTGGCCTCCTATCATTTGAAAAAAACTTCATCAAATGTAAATATGATAATCTATAAAGTAACTGTTTGGCTACGACTCCTGATTAGTGTGATAAAGACATATCTTGAGTCAAACTGTAGATTCCGTAATTGATTTCATATTTTGTTTCATGTACAATGAGTCTGTTGGTATTTTTAATTTTGTTTAATGATGCAGTCATCTATTGTGCATAAAATATTGTAGGGATAAATGTGATTCATTTTTCAACTAAACAAAGTTATCTGCATAGAATTCTTTTGGAACAAATGTACATAGGACTTATGTTAATGAAAGCAAGAATAAATGTTGTCTTTTTGTTACATTGTGTTCAAACAACACAAGAGTACTTATTTTACAACAATGGTCACTTGCAGAATGATTGTACTACTCATGAAGTAGGGCAGCTAGGAACAAGCACCCCATCCTTCACTAGTATGGTAAAGGAAAGAAATAAGTCTCTTCACCCTAGGCATGCAAAAAAGGGCATGGAGGTAAGTGTGAATGTAATTCCTGTCCCTAAACCAAGTTGAGAGATTAGACCTGTGCTATGTATGTGGGTTTTCATAATTCTCCTTCATATTCTCTCATTAGTGCTAGAGTGATGCTCTCATAATTGACTGTTGTCCCTTTCAGAATCTTTACACACACATTTCTTTCATTATGGGCTGATATAATGGGCCCATTTTAGGCTGCAGTACCAACAACTGTCTTGTTCCACAAAACTGTCAATTCTCACTCATAAGCATTGGATAGATGGGTGACAGGGAATTAGGGGCAGATTTATGTCTATTACTGATGCTAGATGAGTGTGAGTGGAGAGCTTCATGCCCTGATACCATTTACTTCTGGGAAGAGGCAACATTGCTTTTCACCATGCAGGATGCTGACTAGAAAAATGATGTGACTGTGGCCCATCTCCTTAGTCACTGAATTATCATCATATTCATTTATGGAATTTAATTTTGAAGAAAAATTAAATTATATTTGTTTCTCTCAACTGCTGCAAGCAGAGGAAAGTGTCCTACTCATCTCAGTCCATTTAGAAAGATCTAATCTCACACTGGATCATGTGTCTGAAAAAACTCAAGGTGATAGACAATATTCAGTCAAATAGCCCAATTATTTTAACAGCAAATAAAAACAGCTTCCTCTTACTAGTTTTGGCTGCTTGAGACAGCAATGGAAATTCACAACATTCAACCATATTGAGGTTAGCATACTGAGTGTACTGTAATGTACCATTCATTGATAAAATAATGCCATTTGTTTTGGCAGTGATGTAGTGATGTTGCATTCCTTATGCTTTTGCAGGATGGGCGCAATGTCCCAGTGCTAGGAACGTACTGTACTGTATTGGAATTGTTAAGTTCCATACATAAAACTCTTTAGGTGGCTCATATTATCTGTGTCATGTGCCTGTGGGGGTCACTGCCAACACAACCCCAAGTACTGTACATTCACTGTGACTTTCATTCTAACTTATATCATCTAACAAATGCAGGGGGGCTGTTTGCTTGTACTGTGGAGTAGTGTAGCCTCACCATTAATAAAGTGATACATGAATGTAAATAGTTAAGATATTTACACTACTTAATATGATATAATTATATTAGTTAAACATGAGATTAAAATAGAATCTAACCACCCAATTCCATGAAGCAGAGTCCTTGAGAAACTACTAGGTTGTTCAGCTAGACAAGAAAGTACATGCATTTCATGAACTCCAAGGTTCAGTATCATGTACACAGCTTAGATTAAAAAATGTTCTAGTGTTGTTTTAGAAGAGTGTTTTGAATGTATGCATTTTACATAAACATCTGTTTTATTACAGTGTGAACTCACTTGTTTTAAATTTAGATTTCTCAATTTTTCAGACATTTTGTGTTGTGTTTATGAACTGGTGCATTAACCCTTTAAACACTGAATTAAATTCCATCTGCCATTTCCTGGCATTATTAGGAGCTCACCGTATTCTCCACGTTAGCAAGATAAGGGTTAAAGAACTCATGGAGCTTAAAAGGATGGACATCTTTAATAACATTTATGAGTCCCAGGTAAAGACCCTCTGTCATATCTAGGGTGCAGATGTTTTCCTGAAAAATCGTGTGGCAGTTTATGAAAACAATTAGTAAATTGTGCCCTGAATTTGGACGTGTCATTCTAGTAGCAACTAATAGAAATGCTTCTTTCCTTGCAGGATTGCATTAGGGAAAAGCATACTACATATTCGTGTATGACATTTAAAGTCATGTTGGTTATCAAGAGATTGTCTGGGAATGTTTGTCATGAGGTAAAATGAATATTTTAAAACAAAATCAACTTCTGTGCACAACAAATTTCAATTATTGAACCAATCAAAAGGAAATTTAGTAAATATGATTTTCTTTAAAGTTTATAATTTCTGTTAGGGGTATCCAATGTGATTACTTGCCCCAGACACCAAAAAATGATGCATGGTCAAACAACCCTCAAACCACCAACAAATCTAGCTATGAAAATGCCTAAAACCAAAATCTGTTGTTGAGAAGTACTTTATGTGACCTCATGATTCAGTTTTGAAGCTTGCTACTGAGTCACACCAATGCAGACTGACTTGTAAATCACAAGGTCATTAAGAATGACATGGAATACCTACGAATTTCTCACCCCATATGTATACATCTTTAATCAACCTTGCTATCACTTTGTAGCTCACCAACAGTATCTCTCAGAACACGCTGCCTAACATGCATGAGAAAAGACATTTGCAAAGTTATAAAATGTTCAAAGTTCGGCCATAAATAAATTGTATGCCTTTATCATGTAGGTCAACTAGCAATCCCTTGTACATAGGTTTTAACAAGAAAGTTCTCAAACTTTGAAATCAATAGTAGACCTACCAGAGAAGATAATTAAAATGACATATATCACGAAAATGTGAAACATTTCACTTCCATTATAATGTCAAGATAACGTCCAGCAATATTGTTTCCTCATGCATGCATACATATGTCTCCTGTGGAATTGTTCTATGCACTGAAACATGTTTGAGGTTCTGCATAAACTAGTATTATTATTCTGACAATTTTCCATTTCGGATTTTATGTTGCCTGACTGGGAAAGCTCATAGACATGTGCCAAATCTTCAGAAAACACAGCTTATACTGACGATTATGAGTTCGGATTGTATTTATTGTCTTGCATATTTGCCAAAGTGAAGAATTACATTGACTACTTAGAAACAATTTTTATATATTTGTTGTGTGCCTCCCCATCACATGTAAAATTTATGGCACTTGTTATTACTGTACTTTTTTGTACCATGAACTTTTGTCTATGTGGGTTCTGTGTGTGAGGGGATATGTACAATTTCAAAAAAACAGGGTCCAATCTGATGTCACGACCAAACATTTTGTCACGATATAATGGGTCTCTACGGTGGTAGAGTTGCACTTGTACCCATTGTCAAAAATTTATTTTACAATTAAGTATTCTTCCTGTTTACTATCTGTGAAGTCTGGAATACAGCAATAGGTTAGTTCAAATTTCCTATGTGACAGGCTGTGGTGTGCTCAGGTCGCCATGGGTTATTCTTGATTTCAAAATTTTCTGTGTTCTGAATGTTGTGTGCTTTCTTCTGGGTAATTCCCGGCATCTGAATTTTATATGCCAACATTTTGGAACACTCTGTCTGTTCCATACCTGAGGTGTTATTAGTCTAGCTTTTTAAAAAAAGACATTAAATCTAATGCCACACATAATCAATGGATAACAAAAGGGATAAAAATTTCATGTGAAAAAAAGAAGGAACTTTTTTTATTGTGTAGATGTAGTGATGATTTAAACCTCAAAATATATTACAAAAGATACTATGCAGTACTATCTAAAGTAATTCTTACTGCAAAAAAACAGTATTATAATAAAATCGTTCTTGGTTCTAAGAACAAAATGAGAAGTACACGGAAAATAATAAATGAATAAAAAAGGGAAAACAAAAAGTGGTATTGACATCCAGTCTTTAGTAATAAACAATAATGTAATAATGAAACAGAATAAAATTGTAAATGTTTTTAACAACTACTTTGTATCAACAGCGGATGCAATCATTCAGACATCAGCAAACATATAAATACGAGTGTGACTAATCCATTTAACTATCTAACAAACAATTTTAGAAGACCCTTTGCAAAAATAAGTTGGCAATATGCCTCTAATTACAAAACTGAAAAAATTATTAGTCATTAAGGACTAAAAATACATGTGGGTAAGATAAAATTTCTAATCGCATTACCAAACTAACTGCACCATTTATAATTTCACCATTAACATACATCTGTAATGCAGTTCTTAGTACTGGTGTTTTTCCTGATAGATTAAAGTATGCTGTAGTCAAACCAATCTTTAAAAAAGGAAATAAACAGGAAATCTCCAATTACAGACCAATATATTTATTAACTTTCTTCTCCAAGATTATTAAAAAACTCATTTATGCTAGACTCCATGCTCACATTGATATGAATAATATCTTGGTACAGGAACAGTATGGATTTCAGACTCACTCCTCAACTGAACAAGCTGCCTTCACTTTGATAAACAGTATCCTAATTGCTATGAACAGTTAAACGGTTGGAGGTATATTTTGTGAAATGCAAAAAAGCATTTGACTGTGTCAATCATAAAATATTACTAGAAAAGCTAGAATTCTTTGGAGTTGAAGGGAAATTTAAAACATTAATTGAATCCTATTTAACAGGTAGATACCAAAGAGTAGCACTGAATAATATAACCAATAATAACAATTTGTCCAAATGGGAAGTGTTAAAATGTAGCATGCCACAAGGCTCAATTCTTGGCCCTCTGTTCTTCTGAATTTACATAAATGATTTACCTACAATAGTAAACAATGATAGCAATGTGGTACTTTTGCAGATGATACCAGCATTATAATTACAGACACAAATCAAAGGGACTTTAATATAAATGCTAATCAAACGTTCCAAGATATAAACATGTGGTTTAAAATCAGTCTACTTGCTTTAAATTTTAATAAAACTCAGTACTTATAATTTAAAACTAAAAATTATTATAATTTTAATGCACAAATTAAATATCATCAGGAATGTATAACCAATGTCTCTGAGATTAAATTTCTAGGATTAACTATAGATGACACCTTATCCTGGAAACAACATGTAGAACAGGTACTCAACAAAATGTGCACTGCATGCTATGCACTGAGAAACATAAAACGTATAATACCAATAGACATGCTAAGAGTAATCTATTCCGCTCTTATACACTCTATTATAAGCTGTGGTATAATTTTTTGGAGTAGCTCCTCCTATGCCAATAAGGTATTTATACTGCCAAAGAAAATTATCAGAATTATAACTCAACAGTAGACCTAGAGATTCTTGCAGGGAAGTTTTCAAGAGTATGGAAATAATGATGTTTTATTCTCAGTACATACAGGTGTCTCAAAAGTCACTATCTATTTTGAAAAGTAACGAGAATTAAGAAAAATGGGTTTAAGGCATGAAAAAAATATTTATTTCAAAGTAAATTTGCATAATTTATAAATTTTCCATTTCAGACCCATATCACTGATGATGGACGTGAAAGAACGAGTGTTTGTGGTAATATGCAAGATAAAAGACATGAAATGTGAGAAAATTAGAGACGGTTTTGAGAGGAAATTTCATAAGAAATGTCCAACAGACAAGGCTATTAGTGACTTATTAACGAAATTTCGGAGAACTGGATCTGTGCATGATGACAACAGAAATGGACGCCCAAAAAAATCTGGGGAAAGAATCGAATTGGTTTGAGAAGCATTTGAAGAGGATCTGCAATTATCAACTCGTAGGGCAACTAACATGTTAGAAGTTCCATGCACTTCAGTCCACAGAATTCTATGATATGTTCTTAAAAAAAAATCCATACCACATTCAGGTGAATCACAACTTGCAAGAAGAAGATTATCCACACAGAACAGCAATGTGCGCTGAGCTTATTGGTCAAATTGAATGTGCCAATTTAATCAACAAAGTTTTGTTCAATGATGAAGTGACCTTCCACACATGTGGAATTGTCAATCGATATAACTGTCACATTTGGGCAGACAAGAAACCACCAAATTTACTTGAATAGGAACGAGGCAACACCGAAAGTGAATGTCTGGCTTGGTATGACTCAGTCAAAGGTGTATGGAACTTTCATCTTTGCAGAGGCTACGGTTACAGAACTGTGTATCTTGACATGCTTGAACAATTCCTCATACCTCACCTTCTTACAGATGGCATTCGTGACACAGTAGTTTTTTAACAGGATGGAGCACCATGCCATTATGCAATAATTTTATGTGATAATCATGATAGACACTTTCCCATTTGCTGGATTGGTCGTGCAGGAACACAACCGTGGACAGCCCGTTCACCAGATTTAACACCATTAGATTTTTTTTTGCCTGGGGTTTCATTAAGTCTAAGGTGTGCACTAGTAGAAGAACTGGTGATTTAGCCGAACTTCAAAATCTATTATCGATACAGTTCGGAAAATAACATCACAAATGCTGGAAAGTGTGATCTCGGAAACAATTTATCACTTTAAATAGCACCAATTCTTTGTGGCGCTTACATTGAAATAACTATATTTTTCATGCCTTAAACCTGTTTTTCTTAATTTTCATTACTTTTCAAAACATATAGTGACTTTTGAGACAACTGTATGGCAGGAGACTGCTTTACCGATGTGCGTCATAGTTCGAAAAACTACCACCAGGAACCTGCCACAGAGCCGCGCCGGCGACGAAAGTCCGTTGCGGCCGTTTGGGAGCGTTGTAATTTTACATTTCCACGGAGTTGCAAATCTGTGCCCGTAAATAAGCAGTGGTATTTCATAGCGCACGGCTCAATGGATGAACAGTGATTCACGGATTAGCTTCAGAGCCCATAACACATGGTGCCAGAAATATACGGAAAAGCCAGTAACTTAGGTATCTTGAACTTCCACACATTTAAGGAAATACGTGGAATGACTGTATGTGAGTGAAATGACGCCTACATTCCATTACTAGAATCTGAAACATATCTGTAAATGATTTATTGCGAAGCACGTATCATTTCATGTGAAAAAAATTGGGATCTACTGCAGAAAAGTGGCTCCAATATGGCGGCGAGCGAAATATTAATCCGCGACCGAGGTATATCGGTGCGTGTTATGAGTGACGTAGAAGCAGACAACACAGAGCTGTGTGATGTTGGTTAGGAGGGAAGGAATGAATTTGTATGAGGAATGAATGGAAAGAAGCGGGTGGTGATAGGTTATTAAAAAAAAATAACACCAATCTCGCTAACCCAAGGATGATGAGTATTGTACGAATGAATTTGCACGAGGAATGAATGGAAAGGAGCGAGTGGTGATAGGTTATTAAAAAAAACAAATCTCGCTAACCGAAGGATGATGAGTATTGTACGTGGTCGTACCAGGTAGCGGAGGTGACGAATGGAACCGGGGCGATCACGTGGCGCGATCAGTGCGGGGAAGACTGGTAGCAACCCTTTTGACACCGCGAACGAAAACCGTTTCATTGAGAGGAATCTGCGGACCACGTCATATCTCGACCGCAGGTATTACACTGCATCTTACTCCGAAGCAGCCCGATATCTTTTAGGTACTGAATCGCCATCGATTCGTCACAGAAAAGATACATGAGGAAAAATCTGTTCGGCGCACCGTCATCCCTCAGCATCCGACGTCCGAATGACAACCTAGGTACGTATTGGCACATCCGCAATCGCTCTTCGTATTCCGATGTGATGTGCTTCACCTTTTCCATAATTATTTTCGAGGAATAAATAACACAAGAAACACGGCACTGTAAAGGAGCGGTACACACGTTCAAGACAACCCATTGCTTTGTGGGTGTATATTGCGATTGGGTGTATAATTCGAATTAAATTGTGGGTTTATATAGCCATTGGGTGTATACTCCGAAATGCATTGTGGGTGTATAATGCTTTATCCGGGTGCACTCGCATTGTGGGTGTATATTCCGATTGGGTGTATAATGCGAAATACATTGTAGGAACGGCACACATGTTGAAGACGAAGCCTGTTGCATTGTGGGTATATATGCGTCATACATTGTAGGTGTTTCCGGAAACCACGACAACAGCGACACACGCGTCGGTTTGCGAAAGATAGTAGTCAGTTTTCTGCAGTGTAACCGGAAACATCCATCTTCCAAACATCGAATAGTTTTAATTGGGGACTGCAATATGAGAGGTTATGTGAGTTCTCTGGAACCATTACTAACTAGTAATTATAATTTATATAGTGTTATGAAACCAGGATCGGGTACTAATGAACTAGAAAAGTCAGCAAATGAAACAGTTGGTCACCTCACCTATGACGACATGATAATACTTTGTTATGGAACCAATGACTGACCAAAAAAATCCCAAAAAAATTTTCTTGCATTTTCCAGAACATCGAGAATTTCATAATGAACAATAATCACACAAACATTCTATTAATGAACATACCTTTTCAATATGATATAATTAATATATCTTATGTAAGATCATTTTAAGGTTGAATAGAAAGTTGCAGAAATTAGTAAAAGTTAATTCACACACCAACTTTCTAGAAACATTTAATGATAGGAATTCATTTACAAATCGTGATCTCCATCGTAACAAACAAGGTAAAAATCTTGTCAAGCTTTTTTCCTTCTTACAACATTTGTTCCAGGCACTTCGGAACCTATTCCGCTAGAATGGCATGAGACAGGTATTGAAGTGAATGGTAGTGACGTAATCAGGGAATGTAGAGCTTCCAACAGAAACTCCTGTCATAACAGGAAAGTACCAGTTACAAGGACGAAACAAGCAATCAGTGATTTTAGGAATATCCACTCAAATCTTCAGAATAATAGTTACTTTAGCTTTTCTACATTAAATAGCCCTGATGAAGATAAGAACAGTTTTCATTCACCCAGTATCCTTTCAGATAAACTTAGGGTCAATAATTTTAAAGTTTTACATCAGAATATATGTGGTATATTCCACAAAACTGCTAAATTCCTAATTTCATTAGCAGAGACCTCTCCCCATGTTCTTTGTTTAACTGAGCACCACTTACGGACGGATGAATTAAAAAACATCAACCTTGGCTACTACACCTTGGGTTCACAATATTGTTGACAATCCCATAAGCAAGGGGGTGTCTCGATATTTGTTTCTAGTAACATACAGTTTCATACCATTAACCTTGATCACTTTAACAAAGAGAAAGATTTAGAAATTTGTGCTCTAAAGATAGGCTTACCTCAAGAAAATCTTATAATAATTTGTATTTACAGATCCCCCACTGGAAATT
>Ga0209755_10007458_pt1 | contig 11840 bp, 5 predicted proteins | sample TergutCo191P1_FD_187301 | JGI IMG/M metagenome (GOLD analysis project Ga0209755, IMG submission 187301) | Cornitermes sp. P1 segment gut microbial communities from Petit-Saut dam, French Guiana - Co191P1 (SPAdes) (version 2) | ecosystem: Host-associated > Arthropoda: Insects > Digestive system >...
TTTTTTTTTTTTTGGCAGAGAATTGTTTATGAAGCTTGATTCTTGGACAGTTGTTTGTATGTTGAAATGATGATGTTTCATTTACCATCTTCCTTGCACTTTGTCAAGATCTCATCATTTCTGATAGTGGCATCTGAATGGGACATAAGGCAGACTGAAATAGATAAGACGTTACTGAAGTATTTGTAGTTTGGGCAAGGGTGTGGGTGGGAAGTTATGGTGGCAGATATACCACTCTCAAAAGTTTTGAAAACACACACACACACACACACATACATGCATGGACCTGCATTGTTGTATGGTAGTGGGCAAGAGTGATAAATATTCATAAAAGAAAATAAAGTTTTGAAATAAAATGTATGTTTATTTCAGGTGTCCGTATCACGGACATGTTATCTCACAAGGGACCTGAGCTACCTGCATCAGAAATTCCATCATCTGTTTCATCACTTTATCCCATGTTGGAACCTGATCACTCAGACAAAGATCATTTTCGTCAGCTGGTGTTAGCATCAGAATTACCACATATATCAGAATCTGAATTGATGAGACTAGCAACAGCAGCAACTGATATGGCTGGAGTAGAAGAGGTGTCTCTGAGGCAGCAACATCAGTACTGCTGCCTGTCATTGTCACAGGAGGCACTTGATGAGAGATGGAGACAGATCGCAGCACTTGATCCCAGTGATAGTGATGGTCTTGGTGGTAGGTGCACATCTTAACACTTGGCAGTGAGGGATGTTTCTTACTGGTACGACTTATATTTATGGGCTCACTTGTTTGAACACTCTGTGATCCGAGTATCATTACTTTAGGTAGTTTGTTAGTAAACCAAGCTGGTTTTTATACTGGCAATATTCTGCATTCTTATTCAGGTAGTACCCATTTTTAATCTAGGTTACTTTATTGTCTGTCCTTAGGGTTATCATGCTTCAATCAGTGAACCAGGTTAAAAATAAGACTATGACCATATTCTTCCAAATTATTTCTTTCTGACTGTTTATGATCATTTTCCTGACTCATTTAGACAAAACCTGTACAGCTTAAAGTATGTCATAAAATAACCTCAGAGTTAGTCATTTTGTGTCAGTATGTTAGGTTTTAGAACAATGACAGTATTGTATTCTAAGTATATTGGTCGTAGCAATTTCAGAGTTTCCTTGAGTTGTATTTTAAAACACTAATTCTTGCATACCGAATGCTTCAATTGTGGTGCTCTAAATTCAGATATATTATTGTTTTTTTACAATTCATAAATAAATACTTATGTGACTGAACTTCTAACAGTGTTCACTTATTCACTTTATTCCTCAGCTTATTAACACAGTGGGATAGTTTGAAGACAGCACAATATATGTCCATTCTGATGGCATTAGTGTCTTTTATCCCTATGATAAGGCACCTGGCACAAGATTCCACAGCTTGTAGGTGCATTTGGAAAGCAGTTGTGAAGAGAGACTATTTACCCTTGTTGTCAGTGTGTCTGCATAAAACATTGCAACTGCTTCAAGGTGGATTTTTGTGAAATTTGAATTTGGGATTTTTACTAAAATTTGACATGTTCAGTTTTCATTAAAACTGGGAAACATAGCAGATAATTTACATGTGTACTTAATGTACATTTATGATAATATCATGTGATGACAGATAGACAGACTGTGTTTCCTGTGAGGTACGAACTGTACCCAGGGAAACAGTTGACAATGTTAAAAATAACAGTTGAGCAAGATACAGTATTTTGCTAAAATATGGAAAGACCTTATATTGTGTAATCTGTCTGACTTGGTGAGGCACATATAAAATACTTGTCTTTTCAGGATTTCCTTGAAATTACTCACAAATTTAGAATCTGGGGTCATTAACAAACAAATGGACCAGAAGTGTTATGCTCTGCAGACATTGCCTGCTTTGTCTTTCTGATGCATGTTATTCTTGAAATGAACATTATGAATATTTAATGCACATTAATGTTGTTACTCCTCACAGATGGACCACTCCTAGGTCGTGGATCACGTATCAGAAGAGCACGTTCATCCAGGCTACATACTGCTAATTCAGGGAGGACAAGTACCAGTCTAGACCAGCAATACTTGTTTCAGCATCTTGATGATGCCAGTTCGTATACCTCTTCAGATAGTGGCCATGTTAATCCAGCCTTTGTGCAGGACCAAGCCAGCCATACGACAGCTACAAGATCCATCAGACATACTTGCCCCACTGAAAATGGCAATAATATTGTATGTTGATTGATTTGTTTCTGCTTCTGCATATAACAGTTCAGTGATAGTGCAGTTAGGAGGAACTTCATAATTTTCTTCATGCATCATTTAGTATATCCAGTCTGAAGTCACTGTTTGGAGATATGTACAGTGTTAGGCTGCGCAAATGTTGGATGAGTAGGGCCTATATTTTATGAAGGATATGGTATTTTTTGTTAATGAAGTTATTCAAAATGAGCTGGTGCAGTGTAGTCAGTATAGTGACTTAGTGTACAGGCTGGATGACAGGAATTGTGTTTCAATTCCCAGCAGGGACAGGAGATTTTTCTCTTCTCCAGAATGTCTAAAACTGGCCTTTGGGCCTACAAAACTTACTGTTCAGTGGGTACTGGAGCCTCATTCCTTTGGGTGTAGAACATCTGGGACATGAAATTGACCATCCATCTGCATCTAGTGCTAAAGTAAAGAATGCATGGAGCTGTACCTCTGCAACTGCCATTTGTCTTCATTTAATCTATGCTGCACAGAACTGACTACATGTCATTTATTTTCCAGGCGAAACAGGGAGGAGGTTCTGCCATGAAATCAGATACATCTGATGTCCAGAGAGAAAATAAACAGGAGTTTTTGGCCCCAAAACATTCCAGTATTCGCCCAAGACCACGGCCAAAGACAGCACGTGCTAACAGGTAATAAGGAAGGCACATGAAAAGACGGAGTATTTTTGAATAAAGACTATTAACTCCAATTGTGATGTGACCTTATACAGTACTTATTCTGTCAGTCTGACTTTGGAAAAACTTCAGGTTGCTTTTCCTTACTGTGGACTACATTCAGAGTAAAATGTCAAGTACTTACTTCATTGAGTGTTAAGACATTCCTTTCTTAAACAAAAAGGTATTGTTGATTTAGTAATTACTGTCATGCAAGATTGAAAGAAAGAGTACAGTGAAACCTTGTTAATTCAAAGTGCTGGGGAGGAAAAAAAAGAGGGCGGGGGGCTTTGCATCACGCAGTTTCCAGTTATCTGGTTTTTTCATCATAAACATATCAGTTATGTAGTGGTTGGAACTGGTGTTTGTAAGTTATGATTTTTTATTTAATTGAGAAATTAGACGTTTTCCTTCTTGTATTTTTTTTTAAATGCAAACTACCTTATTTAATACAGTTTACATCAAAATTCAAGCCAGCAAACAATGATTCATGTTTATCAAACTTTATATGTAGTTCGTTGTTCCTTAAAGTAAGCCACTGGGAGACTTCTGTTTTAGAGGTGCCCAGTGTTACAAAAAAAAAAAAGGATGATTGCATGAATTGTGAAGAAAATATTACAACCATCCATAGTGATTTCTTTGTCAATGTCAGAGTTATGTGCTTTTTTTCATATGTTTACAACCATTAGGACCTTCATTTACCTTTAATGTTGTTATTGCAATCGGACAGGTATAAATATTTGAGAAAATACAAATATTTTTGATCACAGCAATGGAAAATGGAGGCTGAGTTCACAGTTTAACATTTAGAACACAAAACAGGAATGCAGATGGCTTGACAGCAGCATTGAATCCAGCTTCACTGTAATCTCTTCTCACTAACTTTAACTTTTTACTGAAAGTTCCCTTGATATGCTCGTAGGGTTGCTCCATCATGCATTGATTCTGTAAGAAGAACTGGATCAGCTGCCATAGTATCGAATATTCAGCACGATATGAACGGCAATGTGGAGCCACCCGCATCACCTCCAGATCCACTTGATGCTTGGAGTACACGTAACATTGCTAACATGAATGCATTATTAGAGTGGGGAAAAGATGATGAAAGCTTGTAAATTATTGCTTAATTGAAGTTTAAAATCTGTAAGTGAGGAGAACTGACACGCATACATGTAAAAAACTGGCATAAACTTGGCCCATCCTGTTCCCCTTGCAGTGGAGGGTGTAGAACCCTGTCAGAGACATGAGTGCAAATATTTTAAGTATGGCATGAGGTTTTCTTTGCTTGGCATTGACATTTTAAGCTTATGCAGCTAATAGGGAAATGTGTTTATTTATAATGTGAAGATATACCATATTCACTGTTACATCAAGAACTGCTTTGTGTGGCAACTTATAGCCCTTTTACCACCATTAAGATATACATTTTATTGCCACCATTTGGTCATAGTGCAGTATTTTACTCCTACAAGCACAACACACATGCACACATGTACACATCATAGTTTTACCTGTAACTCTGTGTTTATCCAATAAGTTAATTACATACACAACTTTGTTGCCATAGGATTTCTTGAAACAAAGAATCAGGGTTGACAATGCTCAGTATTTGGCAGAACAAGTCCACCCTTTTGCACATAAATGTAGAAGATAAAACATTTCAGACTTAATAAAGTTGTATCTCATGCATCGTCCCTGGTGACATTGGTTTAACTCATAAAATGATACCAGATTACATTATATGCCAAACATTGGGTGATAAGGTAAGAATGGAAATACTGTTCTGCATTTCCTGAAGTAACTGATTTATGGTTGCATTAATAGAATTTTGTCACTAGTATGGTAATATTTCATTAATGATGGACAAGAAATGAAGTCCAGCTTGTTGGAGAGGAAAATCATGTAGATCTGTCCATCACAAAACCTATATTATGTGGATACACTGTATAACACATAACAGAGGAGGGATCATACAAGGTGACCACAATGCAGATTTACGTATAAATCACGTTAGTCTAATGGTAATGTCGTAGGCATGTATTTGGGAAGTCTTATTCCTCTTCTTCTACTTCTTGAGCACTACAACTTGTTATGAGGTTTGTCTGATCAGTGATCTGTTTCCATTCATTCCTACTTTTAACTTGCTTTTTCCAGTGATAGATTTTTGTAACTTTTAAATTGTGCTTTATATCATCTTCCCACCTCATTTTGGGTCTTCCTCTTGATCTGAAAGTTCTGGATTTCCATATTATGTTCTTTGTTAACCAGTGTTCATCCATTCTTTATAAGTCCCCTAACTGTGTGATTCTTCTTAATTTCATCTCTCTTTCTATTATAAATATAAACAATATATAGTCAAACACAACTCAATTAATGGTTTTATTAAGGTGTATTTCTTACATTGTTTCATTCAACATATTTTGGCTCTAGTTATGAGCCATCTTCAGGTTGATTACTTTTCTTAGTAAGGCAAAATATACAATTAGCATTGCTATTGTAATTGTTACCTACGAGATCTTGTATAACATATAAATATTTTAACATTGATTCCACTGTATAGTAGTATTAAAACTAAGTTAGTGGAAGTTAATTATATAGAATATTAAAATTACAGGGTATTATAATCATGGAATGTGGTGTGGGTACTAAAATTTATTCTGTTTAATTGTGTTAATGGATTCTTCATTGATCCAGTGGTTTTTTGTGTTGATGTAACATAGGTCTGTGGAAGTTACCGGAAGTTTGTTGACCTTCTGTGACAGCACCTGTAAACATTATGTTTTAAAAAATTTGGGTGTTTTCAAATTATTATGTCATATGATTAGGTTTAATTCTCTAAGGGCTGTCAGCTTGTTTATTTGGTCCAAATATTTTCTGGAGAATTTTCTTTTTAACACTTACAAGCTTCTGTTCAATTTTTGTGTTCGTTATCCACGGTTTACATGCATATGTACTAGTTTAATGTTGGGTGTGTTACCAGCTCTGCTGAGGTCTTCCTTAACTTCCGAGGTCTCACAATACCTTGTAATGGTTGACCCCTACTAAATTCTTAGGTATCTTATGGTCATGGGGCATTTACATTATATGTCTTTTGTGGTAGGAACATCATTAATAAATTACCTAAGAATGTGCAGCTGCAGCATATAAGAGAAAATGGTTTTCATTCACTGTTGTCATTGTTGGCATTGTTGTCATCATCACCATAATCTCCATCACATATTTCAAATTAATTTTAATTTTTCTGTAATTTTGACATTTTTGACAGGACATGCACCACTAGTTTTAAAATGGAAACCATGTAAATTAGACATGGTGTGGTGTTATATATTATTTTATGGCACGGTGCACAGGTTTTGACCCTAATGAAGACAGGAGTTTCCAGTTGATGGTTTATTTTCTGAATGACTGTGCTTCTGATTTATTTAACAGTGCTGTTTTAAGTGCATAGATTTTATAGAATCAAATGAGATTCAAATATTTATTGTGAATATGTAAGGATATGGAATGAAGCTCTTGGCCATTTGATGATGCTGCTGAATTATATCATTTTCTTGGAGCAACTAGAGTGGAGGTGGGGGGAACAAAACCTTTATCAGGCAAGATAATGACACAGCAGATATTTACACCCTCTGAACAGAAGTAGAGCATTACCACTGCACCAACATGCTCAGTATATGGCCATTATAATGTGCAGCATTTATGAATACTGCCTGTACTGAGTAACAGGATATGATATGACTCATTTTCTATATAAGACATTATGTTATTGTTCTTTACATCACAGTAATCAACATTTGAGTTGGATTGTACACTGACATTTCATTGAACTGTTGTCAGATACTGGTTAGGTGCTACTAGTTTACATTCTTAAAGTTGTTTCTTTGATATAGGTTAAACTTTCTATTTGTTAGAAGAAAACTTCACACATAAATTTATCTGGGGATTGAACTTGGAACCTCCTGCCTAAGAATCTAGTGTCTTACTCAAAGAAAAGTGTCCTGGCCTAATGATATGTATTAGTATTATTAGTACATGTTGTGTACTTGTTCACCCTTGCACTATAACAAGTGTACATTTTTGTACACTTGTCATGTCCTCATGTTTCCAGTTACTTCCAGTGCATAATTTATAGCACAGTTGTGTGTACAAAGGCTTGCATAATTTTCCACTACCTTCTGTATAATGCATTATGCGTACAAATATATCAACAGTCTTCATACATAGCAAGTTTAAATGTACATTAAAAATTTTAATCCTCTCGTTATGTGTTTCTTTTCAGTTCTCTAACCTACATAAGTCACAGAATTCTGTCTTTGGCAGTTTGAGATTATGAGTGAACAGAATTGTTTGTTGAGGTGTGTATGACCACCCTGATGGGGGGTTCAGAATTGTTAAGGCTGTTAAATTATGCTATATCAATATTTACCATTATTGAGTGGTAATATGTACAAACATGTTTTGCTGTTATATGAAAATATGTAGTAGTAGGTAACTAATGACTGAACTGTCTTTTGTTGCAGTGTATTGTCACTGTTATGTGAGTGTTGATTCTTTGGGTATGAATGTATGGAGTTAATACAGTATTAATCATGGAATGTGAATTAATTTATGAAACTTGGAAGTTTTCTTTTTCAAAATAGGCTTGTAGCAAATGTTCATGCAGACTGGTTTAATAAAGTCATGTCTGAGAGCTTTGATGTGTAACAGATGTGTGAATTAAATAGGACACCCAGTGTACATGACATGACTGCAGTACAGACAGTTGCTTGAATTCACATCTTGAAGATTATTAGACATATTTGATTGAACTTTCCTTGTACTTCTCCTCTTAATGTCAAGCATGTTCAGCAACCAAATGATATAATCCATTGTGTGTATGTAGACAAAATGCCATTACACATTGTGATAATGTCATAAAATAAACAGAAAGTAGTGTGCCTGTGCAAATATGTCTACATTGCACTTTGAGGAGCTGTAGTTTGTGTTTTCCCTTCATCCTAGTAGTGGTGCTATAATGAATGTTGTGTTTCCCCTGAACGGACTTTCCACATAGCCTAGTTTGGATTTTTCCCAGTGATGGCTTTCCCAAGTATCCTAGCAGTTTTTTTGTATTGTAGTTCCTCCATATCCTAGCAATCGTACTGCTTTTGAATCTTATTTGAGTGACTGTATTCTGTGCATGTAATGGCCATGGAAACCACTGGGGGGGGGTTTCTCTTCCAGAAATGAGCTACTTTTTTACTTATGGCTGTAGTTTGGATTTTCCTTATATTATAGCAATATACCAGTTTGGTTTGTTTGCAAGCATCATTGTCCATACATGTACCAGGACAAGCAATAGTTCTTTTTTTCAAGTTTCCCATCTAAAATCAACTCTTTTTGCACTTTTTGTCTTCTACATGTTTTGAACCTTGGGTTCAAAACATGTGGAAGACATCAAAAACTTAAAATATTAATTTAGAAGAGGTGCATTTTGTTGGTTTATATTTAATAATTATATTACAAAGCACAGTACAAAAAACATAGAATTTTTAATTGTGAAGTAATAAGAAATCAGACTACTTTTAATGTGATAGTAAATGCCAATTAATTCTTCAAACCACTTTTTAAGTCTGAAGATGGTGGTGCCTGGGCCCTCTGACTCCTAAGGACAGATTATTCCTGACAAAGTATTTTGAATTAATTTCACAATTATTAAATTCATGTATACCTGCATGAAGATCTATGACACTTGTTGTGTAACAGATTGTTTCAATTTTACCGATTGTGTTTTTAAATATTCTGTACTATTTCTTGAGGACGTGCAGCTTTTTCATCACCCTTCAGCTTAGCAATTCTTTGGGATAAAATTTTAAGCTGCTAATTTGAAGGCTTGGAATAGTATATGAGCTTTATTTAAAAGGGAGTGGGGAGGGGAAGGTTACAGACCAAACAGTTTCCTGTAAAACTGCACAAGGAGATTATTAGTAAGTACAAAGTTATTTCAGAATGATAAAATGATTATAGCATTCTAACTATCTTTAATAAGAACAATGATTACAAGAAAGAAAACATGAAGTTTTCGTTATCTATATTGTATTGTTTTATTATATGACTAGCATTAGTATGTCAAGCAGTTGCAGTATTTTATGCCATACTGAGTTATCAGTACTGTACATATGACCTCAGCTGTCAAAATTTCTGCAAGGCACGCTGATATTAAATTTAATATTTTGGTTGTCAAATTTTCAGTAGGTTTTTTGAGGTAATGAAACATACCTATTAGTAAAACTGTTAAAAACCTGAAGTTTCAGAAGTTTGAATTAGATAACAAACTCTTACGTAAATTGGAATTGAATCATACAGTTTAAAAAATATGCCAAATGTATAAATAATGCACATTTGCCATGAACACAGCTAAATAATTTCTCTGTCTATAGGCATCATATTTTAAAAATACTGCACTGCATACTAAAGAAAAAGCAAAAAATAAGTGGACTATAAAGTTTAATATATGCCTGTAATCCTCACATACTTCTTTCTTCCCTTATCATCTATGTGTTCCAGCATACACTTGCAGCATATCAGGTAATCATAGCATAGCCACTGAGGAAAAATAGTAATTATGTGGTATTAACAAGAACTGTACTTTCTGAGACACAGTTGTCTTGGAATTTAAGTCAGTGCTATGGCTACTGTACTGCTGCTTTTACTGCTATACTACTACACATACTACATAATTAATGAAATTACAAATAAACTTTTTCCAATGATAATGATTCAAAAACAAATAGTTCTGTTGTTGATAAATGACAAAAGTGTAACTGATGTAATACACTATTCATACAGAATTACTGGAACACGGAAAAAAAGTCATGAGAATCAGTTTCATGTACTATTTGTCTCTTCTGGGAAAATAGATCACAGTTCATTCCGATTTTAATATTCAGAGTGAGTTTGTATGCAGGTCATTTCTTCTCACATTTGTAGTTACGAAGATGTAGAAGTTAACAGCTGACACATGCCCTCTCACCACCAGAATAGGAATACAGATATCTTAGAACAGTTTTGTGTATTGTACACAGGAAATTTGACATATGCATTCATATGTCATGAATTTTTAGGTTAATATATTTAATAGGCTAAAATTAATTAATGTTTTTGTGCTTCATAAGAGCTAAAAACGCAGCATGGTAAGCGTGATTTCAGCTTAAGAACTCAAGAAATCAAGACTGTCAGCACCTAATTATCTTCCTATATAAGTTATAGAAATCTTACCACTATATTTCTTTCAGATTTGAATTTCATGACACACTGCAGTAAGACCTGACAGTACTGGCTCATCTTGATACTACACAAAGTACACTACATAGAATGTCACAATTGCTAGAAGGAAGAAAGCAAGTGTGTATCCAATCATGATACGAGCTACTTTCTGCTGCTCAGAATGATTCAGCTGTTCCTTCCTTCTATTGTGTTTCTTGAGCATGGGTGTCCTGCTACTATCTGCAGTATCCTGTTGCATAAGAACAAGTGGCTGTAACTGGAGTAAGCTTGGTATCTCAGGTAATGGATAAGGCTCAAGTGATGGAAATGATGACTCTTGAATATCTGTAAAAGTTGAACTGGGAGTGCTACTGTATTTCAAAACCTGCTCTTCTGGTACAGGCACAACCTTCTGATCCATGCAGGTTTGTGGTAGTCTGTGTTCTTCATTTCCAATGATATTACAGTTCTGCACAGTTTCAAATACATCTGATTCTGGCAGAAATTCATAATTTGAGGGATGTGGCATTTTTAAACCCCCTTTTGATGTAGTCTTGGTTGGAGAAAAAGCTGAACAGTGAGAACTGGAGGGTTTAGATACTGAAGTCCTTTTTGAATCAGCTGGGTTTCCATGACCCATTCCCCAAAGTGCACTTCTGTGATTATCAAACTCACAGCCAGATGCCAAAGTAAAAAGTGGTGGATAGCTCTCTTTTTCTCTTTCTAGCCCTTCCACAAGTGAATGCTTTCTATCCATTTCTTTTGAAGCAATTTTTTCAGTTAAGGAAGCCCTGGACATTATATTTCTTCTGATGCTATGAACAGTATCTGTTATTTGATTTTCAGTACCTGAGAGGTTATACTCCAGGCCGAAACTTTCTTTCCCACCAGTATGTATTATAATTGGCATTTGGTGCACAAATCTCTGAAGTTCTGTTGCTTCAATTTGATTTTCAGTTATTAATATCCCAGGATGGATTCCATACTCGATTTGTAGTGAATTAAATACAGGCATGTAACATCTTTGACTTTGTGATGTAATGTGTTCTGAATCCATTAGTATAATTTTATTTAAACTTTCTGGAGGCAAAGTAGACTCCATAGCACTTGAACACTGACCAAACTTGAAATATCTGTCCCTGTAGACAGTATCTTGACCAATTACTCTAGTCATTAACATTCCAGAACTCGGTGAGGATTTGTGCAAGGTGGGGGGGTCTGAAAATGTCGCGTGTGAGGTTACCCCCTTGATAGTACTAGTTTGTTGAGTGTAATGTGCACACGCGAGGCCAAGTCAGTTATCAGCACCAGTAAGAACAATGGGCTGCTCTTCCTTTAAGCATTGCAGATCATGCAGAACCTTGAAAAATTTAAAATAAATAATTAATTATGTGATTCATAAAAAAGTAAAGTGTTCATTGAAGTATCTGGGTCAAAGATGAAGGTGAGTGAGACAATTTAGGATATTTCATAATGAACTTTAATAAGAGATATTCATGTAGTACTTTTAGAATAATGTGGGCTGGGTAGCTCAGTCGGTATAGTGACTGAGCTATGGGCTGGACAGTCCGGGATTGAATCCCGGTAGGGACGAGATTTTCCACCTGTCCAGACTGGCCCTGGGGCCCACCCAGACTCCTGTAAAATGGGTACCGGGTCTTTT
>Ga0209755_10007459_pt1 | contig 11833 bp, 15 predicted proteins | sample TergutCo191P1_FD_187301 | JGI IMG/M metagenome (GOLD analysis project Ga0209755, IMG submission 187301) | Cornitermes sp. P1 segment gut microbial communities from Petit-Saut dam, French Guiana - Co191P1 (SPAdes) (version 2) | ecosystem: Host-associated > Arthropoda: Insects > Digestive system...
GTTGTTACCGCAAGTCAGGTAAAAAAACTTATTCCCGCGATCAGACAGATCGATCCTGCCGCGTTTATCAATGTTATAAAAACAGAACAGCTAAACGGCAAATTCAGTCAAATTCCTAAAGATTGACATTCTGAGTTTTAACTAATTACGGCTCTCCAAATATTCGCCGATTTTTTTATCTTCCTGCATGATATGATTTATCAGCCACATTATGATTATTTTTTTGACATCATTGCCCAATTCAACGGATGAACCGCTCTCTGAAAACCGATTAACAAGATCAAGAACAACAACTTTAAAATCATCATGCATTTTTTTATGAGCCTTGTATTCGGGATATTTACATTCAATCTGCAAAGCTTCTTCATCGTCAAAATGAAGCACCGCGTAATTTACCAAAAATAAAAGCGTTTCTTTTAATTTTTCTTTATCAACGCCTTCATCACATGAACGAATAAGAGCGTTCGCAAAATCAAACAATTCACGATGCTGTATATCTATTTTTTCGTTACCGAGCAAATACCAATCATTCCATTGAAGACCGCCGTCCTCATTACAATTATCCATACGATTCTCCTTCTCATAAATTATAACACAACAATGAAACGACTGCTACCTGTTTAGCTATTTGACAACATATAAAAATCATTGTACGATAATGGGTAACTGTTACCAAGGAGAAAATAATGAAATTAAATTCCGAATCTTTAAAAAATAAAACATTTTGGGAGAAAGCGGGCATCGCTCTGCCTAGATTTGACCGCGAAAAAATGATTGCCGCTACAAAAACAACGCCGAAATGGGTGCACTTTGGAGCGGGAAATATTTTCCGCGCTTTCCCCGCGGCAATGGCGCAGCAGCTCCTTGAAGACGGACTCGAAACGTCGGGGATTATCGTCGCCGAAGGTTATGACGGCGAAATCATCGATAAAAGTTTTACGGCTTTCGATAATTTGACGATTCTTGTTACGCTAAAAGCGAACGGAAGCACTGAAAAAAAAGTTGTCGCTTCTTTCGCGTCGGCTCTCAGAATGGATAAAGAAATGGGAACGTTAAAAGAAATATTCGCGGCTCCTTCTTTGCAGATGGCAAGTTTTACAATCACCGAAAAAGGCTACAGCCTGACAGGCAGAGACGGCGCGATTATGCCGGACATCGCCGAAGATTTAAAAGCGGGACCTGCGTCTCCCAAAAGTTATTTGGGGCGTATCGCGTCTCTCCTGCACGAACGTTACGCGAAAGGCGCGCTTCCGATCGCTATGGTCAGCATGGACAATTGTTCACATAACGGCGATATTCTTTTTGCCGCTATGGAATCAATTGCGAAAGGATGGACAGAAAACGGCGTAACAGACGCGGGTTTTTTAGCGTACATCCGCGACAAGAAAAAAGTTTCATTCCCGTGGTCAATGATCGATAAAATTACGCCGCGTCCCGACGACAGCGTACGCGATATGCTCGTCTCAAGCGGACTTGAAGATATGCAGGGAGTTGTCACATCAAAAAATACTTATGTCGCTCCGTTTGTAAACGCCGAAGAAACTCAATACCTCATTATAGAAGATGTTTTCCCGAACGGAAGACCCGCGCTCGACAAAGCAGGCGTACTTTTCACAGACAAAGAAACAGTAGACCGTGTCGAAAAAATGAAAGTCTGCACATGCCTCAATCCGTTGCATACAAGCCTCGCCGTTTTCGGCTGCCTCCTCGGCTACACGCGCATCAGCGAAGAAATGAAAGACACAGATCTCGTCAAATTGATCGAAGGCGTCGGCTACAAAGAAGGACTGCCTGTCGTAACAGATCCCGGCATCATCAAACCAAGGGACTTCATCGATCAAGTTATAAAAGTGCGGCTTCCAAATCCTTTCATGCCCGACGCTCCGCAGCGCATCGCATCCGACACCTCACTCAAAATACCGATCCGCTTCGGCGAAACATTAAAAGAATATAAAAAATCAGGCAAAAATTTTTCCGATTTAAAATTGATACCTCTCGTTTTCGCCGGCTGGCTGCGCTATCTTCTCGGCACCGACGATCAAGGCAAACAATTCGAAGTAAGCCCCGACCCAAATTATGAAACATTAAAAAACGCTCTTTCAGGAATCGCGCTCAGTCAAACAGGACCATTCACAGAAAAAATAAAACCGATACTTTCCGACTCAAAATATTTCGGTGTAAACCTTTACGACGTCGGCTTAGGCGATCGTGTTGAGAATCTGTTCGCGCAGATGCTGGCGGGAACCGGAGCGGTAAGAAAAGTTCTGTCGCAGATGGTGAATGGGTGAGTTAGGGTTTTTCTGACTTCTGTGTTTTTTCCAGCAGTATTTTCACTTCTTTATCAAAATCAGAAATGATTTTCTGTGTTTTATTAAATTCGTCATACTCTGTTTCCGCTTTTTTTTCTGCTTTATCTTTTGAGATTTTGCCTTTGTTTGTCAGGATTTTAAATTTTCGAAATGTCAAAAATTAATTGATGCTTACTGCGAATTCTTCCATTGTGAATGTGTTTTCACATTCAATCAAATCTTCGATATAGTCAAAAAAACCGGAAACCGCTCTCTCAAGCCGTCTTATCTCTGTTTCAGACAGATAATTTTTTGCGATCGTTACATCGGATTTTAAAATACGACCGTCCGGTGAATTCTTCCATGTTGAGAGCCCCATATTTTCTTTATTTTTATCTGCCTTATCAAAAATAATTTCTGCGGCAGTAAGACCTGTTATAGCAAAATGAAACTTGTTCTGCACCATTGCATAAAAATCATGAGTCGTCTTTGAATTTTTATTATAATCGGTACTGCATTCCGCAAAAATGTCCGTAATCTGCTGCCAAATACGCCGCTCGCTTGCGCGGATTGAACGTACTCGTTCCAACAACTCGCGGAAATAATCCGCTCCAAATACGGTTTGTCCTTGTTTCAATCGTTCATCATCAAGTACAAATCCTTTTGTAATAAATTCTTTCAAGACTTTAGTTGCCCAAATACGGAATTGAGTCGCTTTCGCGGAGTTTACCCGATAACCCACGGAGATGATAGCATCGAGGTTGTAGTGTTTAGTTTTATAGTTTTTCCCATCATTGGCAGTTACTAAGAAATCCTTAGTAACTGAAATTTCGTTCAATTCTCCTTTTTCGTAGATGTTTTTCAAGTGAATGATTATGTTCTCGGTTGTGCAATCAAAAAGCGCCGCCATGAGTTTTTGCGTCAGCCAGACAGTTTCATCCTGTATGCGGACTTCGACTCCGTTTTTGCCTGCCTTGTTTGTAAAGATGAGAAATTCCGTTGCGGTGTTGTGTATTTGCAAATTTTTTACCAGCATAATGTTTCTATGCTTATACTATACGAGTGTAAGGGTATTGTCAAGGAGGTTTAAGAGAAATTAAGCACAACCATCACGAACAGGAGAGATTTGAGATAATAAATCTTTTACCATAAGAAGTTGATCGGAAAGCACAGCAAGGTTCCATTGTGATAATTGCGGTATTTTTATTTACCAATATTGTTAAATATTATTTATACTCTATGCTATTTCTTCTTTTGGCTGTTCCTTTCCACAAAATTTACATATTATAGCTTCACTTTTAATTAATTCTGCACAATATGGACATTTTTTTCCAATATAGTTTTCATTGTATTTTGTATGATAATATATTGTTATTCCACACAATCCAAAATATATTATTAGAATAAACCAACTAAATATTGTCGGTATATACAAATCTTTATATTCTGTATATAAAATAAATATAAATATTATTTTTGAAATAGTTCCTAATAACGTAAAAAATAAAAATAGAATATACTTTGCATTGATAAATGCCAAAACTATTAAGCCAATAGGGAAAATCAATAATAAAAAAACAAGAATATTAGCATTACTGCTGTATTCACTCCGATCTTTAGCAATTTCCCATCCAGAATAAGCCAAATTGCTATCTTGAGTACATTGAGCAATGGGTAAAATAAAGAAAAATATACATAATAAAAAAGCCACGACTCCTATAATGCCTTTTATTGTTTTATTAATTTCATGTTTTTTATCATCTTCCATAATTTTTACTCCTTATCCGGTATAGACTTATGACATCAACTGATATTAACTGACACATAGGTGTTGTATATCCGGCTGCTCCGACTCCCGTTTCCCGCTTTTTAGGGTGGTATGTGAACCACGAATGGGAGAGAGAAGAATTTCACAACAATCAATACTTTCAAGTTTTTCAATGTAATTTTGAGATAATATATCTTTTGCCATAAGAAGATGATCAATATAATTTTTTTTGGGTTTTAAACCGTCATCAGTTTTCATATGGTTTGCAATATATACTAATGCATTAACATATGTTTTATCATTTCTTTGTATAGATATATGTTCTTTTTTGTAATGATTTGGAAAGCCTTCATAATTATCCAAGCATTCAATAAATTCATCTGTTTCAAAATGATATAAAACACCTTCAACAACTTTATTATTTGAAGGCTTAATGTTAGCATACCCAAATTTGTCATCTTTTGATTTTTTATTGAAAATAAGTTCATAATTGTGTATTATTCCATGTTCACGAGTGTTTGTAATTTTCTCAATGATACTACTATTACTGTTTCCTTTCCAATTTTCATACGGTTTTTTCCAACGATTGATTAATTCCGAAAAATCCATATTTTTACCATATGCAAAATAATATTTGTTAAAATTAATCATCTCGATCTTGTCCATCTCCCTTCAAGATTTGTTACCCTAGCACTTGGATTTAATGCAATAAGGATTAGGATATTCCTATTTATTTCATATTCAAATCTAGCCCTTTCTGCATATTTTCCTGTACCACCACCATCAAGAAATCTAAGAACATTATTTCTTGCAAAATATTCTCTTACAAAAGGCATATTTTCTCTTTCTCCATTATCATATATAAAACCTGCTTTCCAAGTATTATCATTAGAAAAAGAAATCCATATTTTTCCATTTACCCTATTTTGTTCCCAAGTACCTACAATACTTTGTGAAAAACAAAAGACAGACAGATGAAAAAATATTAGTAAAAATAATGATTTCTTACCCAACAAAATTAACACATTTATTATCCTACTCATTTATATCTCCTTAATTATATTTTTTCTCATTTTAAAAAAACCGTTTAACATAATAAAACCAATACCAATTAATATCAGTTCCTATTAACCATTGCCACCAACTATTTGTTTGAATAAAAATATTATTTCCTTGCTTTTCAACTCTTTGCATGAGTTTATTATTCAATGTAATCGTAGTAATGTTATTTTCAACGATTATCTTATGTATGTCACCATCCCAATAAGTTATTGTTTGATTATTCCCATTAATTTCTCTCTTTGCCCAAGTTTTATCCGATGATGAGATTGTTTCTATGTTGCCTTCAGTTATTATCTTATCCCAACGTCCATCAGAAAATGTTTGTATTGTATTATTATCGTTTACAACAGTATTAATCCAATCACCGTTTGAAGCTGTATATATACTGGTATTGCCATTATCTACAGTTTTAAACCAAAATCCTGTAGAATCTGTTGTTGTTGTTGTTGTGTTTCCATTAATAACTTTTTTTGACCAAAATCCGTCTGATTTTGTAAGTGTTGTTATGTTTCCTGAAACAACTGTTCTATCCCATGACCCATCTTTATATATTATTTCTGTAGAAGTGCCGTCTATTATTACATTTCGAACTTCTTCTGAAAGAGAAATGGTTCTAGGTAATATAGGGCAAATTGAATCGTTAATTTCTAATATTGTAAATTCGCTATTCATTGTTGGAGTAATAATTATTTTTCCATCTATTTCTTTTTTAATGTTAATATACCCGGATATACCTGAGTAAAATAAATTATATTCTTCTCCAAATAATAATGAATTTAATAAGAATAAAAGTAATATTAAATATATCTTTTTCAATTAACTTCTCTTCAATATTTAATACATAGTATTTGGATTGTATACCATAGTATTTCTGACTCTGCTCCTAAGACTTTCTGTTTGTTGTTTTGGCGGAAAAGGTTTTGTAGGAAAGATACGCCGTGTATCATTAAAAACAACCTGCCCATTAATTGTTATATGTCCAGTTGCAATATAGCCATCTATTACTAATCCTGCTCTATTAATTGGTTTCATCTCAAAGCTTGCATTACCACTTCTTCCTGAATTAGCGAATGCTCTTGCAGGATCTGGAAAAAGATTAAATCTTCGAAGTTGCGTTTCTTTCCAATTTTCAAACTCTTTTTGAGCGGAATCACGAAATAATGAAATTTCTCTATCAATCTCATTATTATTTCTGTTTATCTCAGTATTTCTTCTATTTATCTCTACATTTTCAGCATCAATAAGTCGATTTTGTTCATCAATTCGAGTTTGATTCTCAGAAAATCTTACCAAAAATCTTTGATGATTTTCAGTTGTTTTAAATTCTTCCAATTCATATTTCTCTTGAAAACTTCTTCCTGATAATGGTTCATCAAAAAGACCAGTTTTTATGTTTCTACCTTCAAGTTCCCATTGTTTTCTTTGTTCTCGTTCTGCAGTGGACATGCAAGAAATTGACATTGTAAAAAATGTTAATATAAAGAAAAACAAAACATTTGAAGGTCTTAAATCTTTCATATTTACCTCCTTAAATTAATAATACAAATCATCAAACGTAAAAGTAATTGTTGAATTTTGTGTTATTCTTACATTTACTTTTATATATGTATCACCATCAATATCAACCAACATAATATCATATTGATTAATTACATTTAATTGTTGTCCAAGTCTAATAACTATTGATTGACCATTAGTTAGTGAATTATTTAATATATTACTACCAATATTATTTGATGCTGATTCTGCTACATAGAGTTCTGTAATTGTATAACCTGTTCTGTTTACAACAGTGAAAGCAGGTCTATTATCTTGGTTGTTCGCTTGAGAACTACTTACCATGCCACTAAGCCATGAATCGAGTGTTTGATCAAGTAAGTATCTATTGTTTTGTATCTGATATGCAGTTCCTCTAGGATTATTATTTTGAAACGTAATTTGATAAACTCTATCTTTATTAACAATAGTTATAATAACAGAATCTATGCCAAATGATGGCATATTCATATGATCTGCAAAAACAAAATTTTGATTTCCGTCTAACCAATGAATTTTTTGTAATGTTTGATTACGATAAGGATTATCGTTTCGTAAATCATTAGGTTTAGAAATCCTTGATCTATATTCAGCTCGATCTCGATAAGGTGTTGTTCTATCAAACCAGAAAAAACTATACCTGTTACTTACTCTTGTTATCTCTGCTCTAATAGAATTTAATGGTATGTTCCTCCATTGACTTCCACTCATTGTTGTCCATATCATGTCTTGTCCAAATGAAGCACTAATGTTAAGCCAAAAGAACAAAAAAAAGAATAAAGCTATCCTAATGAACGAAAAGAGTATATTAAATGAAAAATTAATTTTCTTCATAACATTTTCCTTTAACGAGAATCATCAGATCTCTTTATAGCATCTTTAATCTTGTTTAAAAGCTGATCATAAAATAATTGAACAACTTTACTGCTGTCTGAATAGCTATCAATAATACGCTTTTCCTCAATAAAACCTTCAGTTTCCGATTGATCTTTTAACTTGATTAAAGCAGTCATAATTGTATTAAGATCATCTTTAGAAAAATCATTCATTCTTTACCTCCTCCTCCCAAAAATCCTCTTACTATTACCATATATGGTGTAATATTACACCTAAATAGGTGTATTTGTCAACCTAAAAAGGTGGTAAAAAACACACAATATGGTGAAAAGTGATTATTTTGAGTATGAAAAGGAAGTAGACAGCGAAATTCAACTTTTTGTCGAAAGGCTGCGAGCAGAACGAGAGAGAAAAGGCATATCTCAGATGGATTTGTCATTTAAAGCAGGTCTATCTCAAAATCAAGTCAACTACATAGAAACAGGTAAACGAACGCCGAACCTATACACCATCCTAAGCATTTGCAAAGCGTTAGAAATTAATCCGGCTGTGCTTTTTGAATCTCATGATACTGAGCGGCAGAAAGCGAGGGAGACAATTCTTCGGCTGGTATCGCGGTATTTGTGATTGTCATTTTTTAGATTAAATAAGACGTCTAATCTGCGGCTCTCAGCATCTCAAGCGGATTGATTGGGTTATCATCAATATCAAACATTGTAAAATGAAGATGTGGTCCGCTGGTGTTGCCGGTATTGCCGGATTCTCCGATCTTTTGCCCTCTTTTTACTTCGTCTCCCTGCTGGACAGAAAATGAATCCAAATGGCTGTATAAAGTTTTATAGCCGTTGCTGTGGTTTATTTTGACGTGATAGCCGTATCCCGGGTTATAAGTTGCGAGAGAAACAACGCCGTCCATGGATGCCATTACTGCTTCGCCGATACGCGCGCTGAAATCGACTCCGTTATGGAAATGTCTGTCGCCTTTGAGCGGGTCTCTGCGGTATCCAAAATAGCTTGTTATTATTTGAGTATCCAGCGGATATGCAAAAAAATCATCCTGATGTATTTGCGGCTCTGTTTCTTCAATTTGATGTTGATGTAAAATATTGATTGCGTTAATGTCGTTAGCATCCAAGATTGTCCCGCACGAAATAAAGATCAATATCAATAATAGTTCAAAAGCGGCTATAAGACTGTTTTTTACTTTTGCAGATCTCATTTTTTCTCCTTACCTTACAGAATATTAACAATTTTAAAAATTAAACTCAACCCATCACATCCTGAAGCGGCAATCGCCTTTTCTGCAACCATGCGGTCAGTAAGTTTTCATTGTAAAAAGGTGTTATATTGACACTTTTTTCCACGGATTAGCACGGGGGGACAGACACCCGCCACGGATTAGCACGGATACTACACGGATTTTCACGGATTTTCACGGATTTTACTTCAAAGCTTTGATTAACTATTTATATTTGATCAAAAAGAAAAATAAAACTTAAATTTTAAAATTAATCAAATATATCTAGTCAATCTAAGCTCTGAACATAAATCCGTGCTAATCAGTAAAATCCGTGTAAATCCGTGGCAGGTGTTTATCCCAATTTTTTTCAACTTTTTTTCATTTTCGGTCAAGCGCCATGCATCTGCGCACCCATATAGGGTATGCAAAACAAATCATTTTTAATTGCAGTTTTTTTATGCTGCATGGCTGTCTGCTTAGCAGATGATCTTTCTGCGGAAGAGATCTCTGCGCCAAGTGAAACTGCGCCGCAAGAGGAGCCGCGCCGGAGCGAGCCGAAAAAACAACGCCCGTCCATTGTTGACTGGGGTCTTCTCTACAGCGGTTCGTGGGACGAAAAAACGCTGACGGCGTCAGAGCCGTTTGCGTGGGCGGGAAATTTTTATAACCGCGCGGAATTTCGACTGCACTTTCTGCCGATCGGGTTGTCGTCAAGATTTCAATTTCTTGACAGGCATACATTCAATGTTGAGTTCGATCCGTTTTATTGGAATGAGCCGGTCGGGATTACCAATTTCACAGGAGCGCTTTACCACAAGATGACGGGATCGAGACTGCTGTTCGGCGTGCTTGACGAGTGGGGGCTCTCCGCGAGAATACGCAATCCGTGGATACGTTCGCCGCCGTACGCGGAAAATCACAAACCGCTGATGGCTGATTTAAAAACCGCGGCATCGGATACAAAAAACGACGAGGCGTATCTCTACCTTTCGTCTCCCTATTTTGAGATATCGCAAAACACAAAATTGAGAGGATTTCTTTCCGGTCAAACCGAGCTTGAAAAATTCACGCCCGCGGTTTCAGGCGGCATTGATTTCGTTTTCGCGAAAAAAAACGCGCTGTTAGCCGAAATGTTTTACACTGGAAAAACGCTTCAGCCGTTTGCGCCTAACACATGGTTTTCCGATCCGCCGGCGCTTCCCGAAAGAGAGTTCAGCCTGTACGGCGCGGGGCTTCTTTTTTCAAACCCGAATTTCTCTGTCAGTTCGGATTTTGCCTATTCAAAAACCTTTGCGTGGGGAGATGATATTTACGCGAACTTCGGCGTTACCGTTACTCCGCCGATTGTGCTCAAAAACAGAGCGGGAAATTCCCGTTCACGATCCGCGGTTTCAAGACCGTTATCGATCTCTCTTGCCGTTGATGGAAGCGGAGATCGATTTATCAACAGAGAGGGATCAATTTTGAAAGAGGGATTCAGGGGAGCGGCAAAAATCGAATGGAAAAGCAGATACAACTCGTTATTTAAATTTGATACGGTTTTACGGGGAGACGGTTTCGGAGAAGAATTGAATCGAAGCGCGATTGGTGTTTATTACCGCTTTCCTTCAAGATCGGCTAATCGGCAGAACACCTTCCCTGTCAATTTTTCGCGGATATCATTCTCGGCTGATCGAAACGCGTCAAACCTGAAAAAAATCATCGATAGTTATTCGGCGGCAATCGGCTTAAACTGCAATCTGAAACAAATCGGCATGAAAAATCCTCTTGGAATCACCTTTTCAGGGTCGTTAAAAGGCGAGACCTCATCAGAAGGCAGTCCGATTTTTCTGCCTATCCCCGATGATTTATGGAGCCGGAAGTCTGCCGGTACAAACTGCGAACTTTTTTGGTCGCCGCGGTTAACGCCGTCTCTCAATTTGCAGTTAAGATCGAAGGTCGGAGTATCATTCTTTGTCGGTAAGGAGGAAAAATGGGATTTTTCATTCAGCGCGGCTTTGCGATTAAAGTACGGAAGAATCAGTATCAAGGTTTCATCGCCGGAATTGCCGGAAAAATGGAATTGGACAGTCTCGTGGCGATTCGAAAAAAAGGAAAAAAATTAAAAAAGTATCGTTACATACTTTTCTTTAATGTAAAAATAGTGTATCATTGAAGATATACTAATATAGAGGAGGTCCTATGCCTGCTGGTGTAACAATAATGATTGTAGACGACTCCAGAATAATGAGAAATACGGTAAAAGGTGTTTTTTCAGGGGTTGAATCCGCATGTAACTTTATCGAAGCAAAGGATGGCGAGGAAGCGTTAGCGCTGCTTGAAACTCAAACAGTCGATCTGATTCTTCTTGATTGGAACATGCCCAAATTATCAGGAATCGATTTCTTGAAACAAGTCAGGGCGATGGAACAGTACAAAGATCTGCCCATTATCATGGTAACCAGTGAAGCCGCGAAATTTAACGTTATTGAAGCGTTAAAGCACGGAGCCACTGATTATATTACAAAACCGATTAAGCTTGACCTTTTTAAGAGCAAATTGGCAAAATTAAGATTATTTAGGATGTGATAAAATGAACGTAGAACTTCAAAATTATGTAGAACCGTTCGTCGATGTAACGGTAAACACCTTTAAGGAATTTGTCGGCATTGAGGTAACCCCAAGGCATCCTCATTTCTTGGACCCTGATAAAACTTTTGATTGGGATATTTCCGCTGTAATCGGTCTTTCGGGAGTTGTAAAGGGAGCTGTCATTGTTTCGATGAAATCGGAATTGGCGATTAAACTGACCAACCTGTTAGCAGGCGAAGGGCACACAGAAGTTGACGCCGATGTTGTCGACGCTATCGGCGAAATAAACAATATCATCGCGGGAAATATCAAACCGAAAGTTCCCAACGGCGACAGAATCGTAATATCGATTCCGACAATCATCAAAGGAAAAGAACACTCCATCGCATGGCCCAGCAAGGCGACGCGCATTCTCTGTATTCCTCACAAGGCGTACGAAAACGACATATTCCACCTAATGGTAGCAATTGAAATCGAAAACGAAAAATAATTAGGAGAGGGTAATGAAGCATGTTTTCGTATTCGATCCTA
>Ga0209755_10007460_pt1 | contig 11833 bp, 5 predicted proteins | sample TergutCo191P1_FD_187301 | JGI IMG/M metagenome (GOLD analysis project Ga0209755, IMG submission 187301) | Cornitermes sp. P1 segment gut microbial communities from Petit-Saut dam, French Guiana - Co191P1 (SPAdes) (version 2) | ecosystem: Host-associated > Arthropoda: Insects > Digestive system >...
GGAGAGGGGGTGCAGGGGGAGAACCTTTTTTTTCTCAAAAAAAGGTTCTCCCCCTGCGGTCTTACCAAAAAAATTCATCTCCGGGTAGTGCGCCGCCGATGGTTTCGGGGTTTGATTCGTAGAGGACACGGAAGAAACCGGTGAGGTTTTGGCGCATTTCATCGCCGTACATAAACACGATGTTGGAACGTGGGATTGCCGCTTGTGCAATTGGTGCGGCGGGAATGAGGTCGAAATCCACGGCAAGCTGTGCGGCATCCGGCACGTTTGCGTTAACAAATGCAACAGATGCGGCGTATTCTTGCATGAAAACGGCAACGGCTTCGGGGTTTTCTTCTAAAAACTCACGGCGGGCGATAACCGCACTCATGATTAGCCCGTAGTCCGGCTGGATTAGGCTCCATTCTTCGGAAAGGTCTAGTGCCGCCCTTGCGCCATCAATTTGCGCAAGCACAGTGCTAACAAAAGGCTCGGGCAGTAGGGCAATTTCCGCCTGTCCTGTTTGAAGCAAAGCGGCAATCTCGGCGTGTTCCGCACGGAATTCGATTTCTACATCTTCGCCCGGAGTTAGTCCGTTTTGGATAAGCACGTAGTTTAGCGCAATTTCCGGGGTAATGCCTTGCCCGTGGGTGACAATGGTGCGTCCACGCAAATCTTCGATGGAGTTGATTTCGCCGGTGGTGTCAACAATGTGCAAAACGCCCAGCGTAACCACTGCCAAGGCTTGTACGTCCATACGATTGTGCAAAACGGCGGCAAGATTTGCCGGCACTGCGGCAATGTCTATTTCGCCCTGCACAAGAAGCGGCGGAACAAGGTCGGGCGAGCCTAACAGCTCGAATTCGTAGTTGTTTTGCGCCGCACCACGTTCGGCTTCGTCCATCAGGTGCAACAATCCCATGGCTGTTGGGCCACGCATTGCCGCAACACGTATTGTTGCAGGCTCGAATGCGGGTTCCGGCTCCGGTTCAACCGTAGGCTCGATTTCAACCTGTGGGGGAAGCTGCTCTGTGGTGACGGTGATTTGCTCCGTCGCCGCTTGGGGCGTGCAGGCGGCAAAAACGGCAAAAAGCACAAGTGCCAAAAATTTCTTCATGTTAAAATTCTCCTTTGCTTTTGTTTTTTTTCACTGTACTATAAAACCCGAAAAATATTTGTTGCACACGCAACTTTTTACCGGGAGGGTAAATATGCAATCATTTTTTAACTGCGCAAATTCTCGTATTGTCCCTTTCAAAAAAGACGAGACAATAATAGAAGAGGGGATGTCTACCCGGGAATTTGGGATTGTTTTACAGGGGCGTGCAAAATCCGTGAAATGGGATGCGTCCGACAAGCAGGTTATCATTACTTTGCTTGAGACGGGGGATGTGATAGGGGTTTTTCTTGCGGCAAGCCCTTTGCAGGTAAGCCCGCTAACGGTTTTGGCGATGACAGATGTGTCTGTTTTGATGCTGCGTTTTGAGGGGATTATTGCCGGCTGTGAAAAAAAATGCCCGCATCACCAACAGCTTTTACAAGATTACGTGGCAATAATCGCAAAAAAAGGGCTGGAACTGCATGGGCGGATTAACTGCTTGCTGGAGCCAACAGTCCGCAAGCGAGTTTTGGCATACCTCGAAAAAATATCCGTTGAGCAAAACAGCCGTGAAATTATATTGCCCATTAATCGAAATATTATGGCGGAATATCTAAATGTAGAGAGAAGTTCGCTATCGAGAGAGCTTGCGCAAATGAAAAGTGACGGACTGATTGAGTACAAAATGAACCGATTCACGCTGCTGTGATTTTTGAAGTGGTTGGTGTCACTAACCGGTTTGTTTTCACAGTTTGAAAAATATGTAGTGTCGCGCATGACAAAAGGAAGAACCGCCCCTTCGCACAGGGACGGTTCTAATGGCAATCAGTAACACCTTGTCACGAACCGGCCCCGACGCATACGGAAGCCGTTTCATTTATTCTTTCTTTCCTTGCCCACATATTATACATATCCCATCCTACGCTGTAAAGCCGTATTTGACATGGTTTATGCAAAGCTGTAAACTGTTACTGTGGAGGGGTGTATAATGAAAACACACACATGGCGCAAATGCGCAATTTCTTTACTTATGGCGGTGGCAATGACGCTATCCGTTTTCCCAAACGTGTTGGCCGAACCGGTCTACTTTCTTGAAGCGGCGCAGGAGATTCACACTGCATTCCTGCAAGACGGCATCCCTATTTGGGAGCTGGAAATTTCGCCACAGATGGTTTATTCCCTTGTCGAAGCAAGCACTGTCGATTCCAGAGAATTTGGCGTGCTTCCTGTAGTAGAACCCGGCTCGGATGTTCAGTTTGGGTATGACAATGGCAACCTTACCATCCGTTACCGAGATTATTTTTGGGACTCTATTGATATTTTGCTGTACGATATAGACGGCGATTCTATTCTTGCCCCCGGCGGCGTTTACACAATGATAGTTGACGGCTGGGTTGAGGGAAGCATGGAACCGCAGGGCTTTCAAATGTACTTTCCGCTGAATGATGACCCATGGAATTATGGCGCAGTAACTGCCGCACCCAGTGATACATCGCTTGCGATTGTTTTTGGCAGCGATGTACCGTATGTAGGTGGCGGCTCGGATTCCCCCGGTGCTACGCAACCGATGACCGATGGCGGTCATAGGATACGCATTCGCACCACCAGCACAGGTGCATCCACGCTTCACAATGGCATGGTTATCTCCGGTGTGAGAATTTACAGCGTGGACGGGTTTCAAATTGTTCCGACGCAACCTCCGCTTGGTATAGTTGGTCAGCCGTTTTTCTTTCAGTTTGATGTAATAAATCCGCTTAATTCTGTCACATGGACAGCTGCCGCCGGGTTTCCCCCGGGGCTTACATTTTGCCCCATTACCGCTACACTTTCCGGCGTACCCACTCAAAGCGGTATTTTTCAGGTGGAAATGGAAGCGTGGGACGGAACATCCTACGCTGTTCAGCTGTTTGAGTTTTGGGTGGTTGCCCCTCCTGTTTGGGGTGGACCTGCGTACGCTATGGTGCTAGACCCCAGACCCTATCCCCAGTGGGACATGGTGAGTCACACTTTCCGCATAAATGCAGAAGAATTATCGGAAATGTCCGTTTCCGTAGATAACGAAGTAGGTCGACTTTCATTTTGGCTACGAGGTGGCGAAAGTGCTTCTCAAGTAGGTTTTGCAGATTTCGGCGTGGTTGATTTTGAGTTTCGGGCAGGGCCGGGCTTCCGTGTGGACGGAGAAACGGGCGATGATGTCGAATATTTCATTGACTGGCTAAACGATACTGCGGCACATTATCACATGGGTGGTGTGGAAAATCCGCCCACCGGTGGATGGGCAAATGTCCCGCTCGGTTTTCAAAATGTTACATTTTCGAGGATAGCAGGCGTTGGCTTATTGAGTGTAGGAGAATCCATGCCGACACTTGAGGGATGGCTTGACGTAACCGTACACAATATGCGAGCGTACGCCCAGTATGCAACCATGTGCATTTACCTTTTTGAAGGCGGTGCCGGTGAGCCACTGCGTGAGACCAATTTGCTGTACAACGCACACCTTGTTGTCCAACCGGAAGATGCCCTCCCCGAAGACATAAGCATTTCCACCGTAAGCGTAGTACCCATGGTGCGTATAGGCACGCTTCCCGAAGTACTTGCCGCAACAACGGCGGCACGGGTCATTACCATCCACCGTGTAGACGGCGATAATGCTTACCTTGCCCGGGGCGCACGCCGGGCAACGCCACGTGTTGGCCAACGCCTATCCGATGGAAATGTCATAACCACCGGCCGTGACTCATTTGTGTATTTGCAAATGGATGCGGCTTCGGTGCTAAAAATAGACCAGTCCAGCCAAGTTGCGGTTTCGTCTATGCGTAGGCGGCGGCTTTCGCTTTCAGTTGAAAGCGGCAATGCCCTTGTAACTGCGGCACCACAGGAGGAAGGCACTACCCTCGAAACCCGTGTGGGCAATGTGGGGCTTACCGTGCGTGGCACAATGTTTACAACGGGTTACAGTGCCGACAGCGGCATAACCATTACGATGCTTGCCGGCGCAGGTGAAGTTAACGGCGTAGCCCTACCCGCCGGGGAAGCCATGAGCGTTTCTTCGGATGGTGACGCAAGTTTCACAGCGCAACCGATTGACGTAAACGCCCTCAACTATTTTACCCTGGTTGCGATTTACGATAACATTGATGCTTTGGTTGCCGCCGGAACTTTTGATGCGGCGGTTATGGATGCGCTTCCCGGTCTGATGGAAGTGCGGGCGGCGGAAATACAAGCCGCACGTGATGCCCTGGATGCGGCGATTGCGGCAGAACCTGCCGCACAAATTGCACCGCTACCCGGTACGGCGGCGGCACAGGCGGCGGCACGTCCGCCAGTTGCACCGGATTCTCCCGATAGAAGCGGCGGCAGTGGAAGTTCTGACGCAAGCGGCGGAAGAAGACCCGGCACTGGCGGCGGCGGTGGAGGTGGAGGCAACGGCTACCCAATTCCCGGTTACTATCAATACACGGGAGAACTTTCCGGCGTGGTAATACAAGAGCTTATTATCGGCAGTATCCTTTCTGCCGAACCCGGCACACCGGTCACTTTCACTGTTAGGCTGGTTGCACCACAAAACTATGAGTGGTGGGTGGCAGATGCGGGCTACTCTTTTGTGACAAACATGGCATTTAGCAACATCATCCCGGTGCCCAGTTCCACCATCATAAATCCGGAAACCGGCCGCCACGAACTGCACATGACCGTCCAAACATCCGGCAGACCCAATACTTTCGTAGGGCAAACAACCCTTGCACAAGTGGTGATTAACGGTCTTACCCTTACAAACACCGCACAGGTTACGGGCGTAGGAAATGTTGCAATTGACGTGCATATATCAAACCCATCTAACCCAGACGAATGGTGGGTCAGCCCGGGACTAATAGTAGCAGAATTCCAATAGCGGGCCTGGCCCGCGGCGGAAACCGGGGGAGGGTTTGTGAGCTTTTCGCATTCTCTCGAAGCCGGATTCCATTCCGGGCATACAAAAAAGCGGGCACAGCCCACGGCGGAAACCGGGGGAGGGTTTGTGAACTTTTTGCGTTCTCTCGAAGCCGGATTCCATTCCGGGCATACAAAAAAGCGGGCACAGCCCGCATCGGAAACCGAGGATACATCTTCGTGCGTACGCATTCTCTCGAAGCCAGGTTCAGTTTCCTAGCATACAAAAAAAAGGGCTGTTGCAAATAATTTTGCAACAGCCCCTTTTTTTCGTCTACTACATCACAGGCGACGGTGTCTCCATAGGCACGTTTTCTGCCCGTGCAACTGTGGGATAAAACAAATCGTCATCGTCCTTGTCGGAATATCCGGGCGCATTCTCCACCTCGATAGAGCGATACACCGGCATTCCCGTTCCGGCAGGGATAAGCTGACCTATGATTACGTTCTCTTTCAGACCAATAAGACGGTCTTCCTTGCCCCTAATTGCGGCTTCGGTAAGAACACGTGTGGTTTCCTGGAACGATGCGGCGGATAGGAACGAATCCGTTGCAAGAGATGCCTTTGTAATTCCCAAAAGCACACGAGTCCCCGTTGCAGGTTCGCCGCCATCTGCCATGGTTTCCTTGTTTATTTCCTCAAACTCCAGCCAATCGATTAGCGAACCCGGCAAAAGCTCGGTATCGCCACCATCGTCAATGCGAATGCGCTTTAGCATCTGCCGCACAATAACTTCGATATGCTTGTCGTTAATGTCTACGCCGTGCAAATCGTATACACGCTGTACTTCCTGAAGCATATAGTCTTGCACGCCTCGCAAGCCCTTGATTTTCAGGATGTCATGCGGGTAAACAGAACCCTCGGTAAGCTCGCCACCGGCCTCAATTTCCTGCCCGGTGAAAACTTTTATCCGTGAGCCGTAAGGAATCAGATACGCCTTTTCCATCTCATCGTTTGTGATTATAACTTCACGCTTTTTCTTGTTGTCGCTAACGGTTATGCGCCCGCCAAATTCTGCGATAATCGCAAGCCCTTTCGGTTTGCGTGCTTCAAAAATTTCCTCAACACGGGGCAAACCTTTCGTAATATCATCGTTTGTTGCAACACCACCCACCTGGAACGTACGCATTGTAAGCTGTGTTCCCGGTTCTCCAATGGATTGCGCCGCAATAATTCCGACAGATTCACCAATGCGAACCGCACGTCCGCTTGCCATGTTTGCGCCGTAGCACTTACTGCAAAGCCCGATACGACTGCGACAAGTAAGCACTGTACGCACCAACACTTCCTGCAAACCGGATGCCTCAATGGCCTCGGCTTGGTCGGGAGAAATTAGCGTGTCGGCCAAAGCCAAAACCTCGCCCGTTTCAGGGTGGCAAATATCGTTTATTGTCCACCGCCCACGAACACGGTCTACAAGCGGTTCGATAACTTCCTCGCCGTCCACAAATGCCTTGAGAAGCAAGCCCGGTTTTTCAGAACCGTCCGTCACGCAGTCTTCCTCACGGATAATAATGTCCTGAGAAACGTCCACCATGCGGCGTGTCAAATAACCCGAGTCTGCGGTACGAAGCGCAGTGTCGGAAAGGCCTTTGCGGGCACTGTGACCGGAGATGAAATATTCAAGCACCGTAAGCCCCTCACGGTAATTGGAACGTACGGGAATTTCCAGCGTCTTACCTGTGGGCGATGCAAGTAGCCCCCGCATTCCCGCCATTTGCTTCATCTGAATTTTAGAACCCCTCGCACCGGAATCCAGCATCATGAAAACGCTATTGTCATGTGAGAGATTTTCCATAAGGTCTTCTGTAACTTTGTCCGCCGCATCCATCCATATTTTGAGAACCTTGTCACGGCGTTCATCGTCAGTCATAAGCCCACGATGGAACATCTTGTAAATTCCCTCGATGGCACTTTCCGCACCCTCAAGAATTTGCGGCTTTGTGCCGGGTACTTCCATGTCCGAAACCGAAACCGAAAGCGCAGAGCGGGTTGCAAAACGGAAGCCCAAATCCTTGATATTATCCAGCGTAATTGACGTGTCAACACTGCCGTACTTGTTGATACAGCGGTTAACGATTTTGCTCAACATTTTATTGTTAACGAGACAATTAATCTCGTAAGATGTTTTATCAACCGCACGGTCTATGAAGCCCAAATCCTGCGGGATGGCTTGGTTAAAAATTACACGCCCGGGAGTGGTTTCCACAAGGCGGCTTTCGCCTGTATCCGGGTCTTCTCGGCGCACCTTTATTTTTGCATGAAGATGCACTTCGCCGTTATCCCAGGCAAGCACAGCCTCGTCGTCAAAAGCAAACGCCCTACCCTCCCCCGGTCGATTATCTCTTTCCAGGGTGAGGTAATATATGCCCAGCACCATGTCTTTTGTGGGAACGGTAATTGGCATACCGTCCGATGGTTTTAACAAGTTGTTGGGTGCAAGCAAAAGGAAGCGACATTCCGCCTGCGCTTCAACGGAAAGCGGCACGTGTACCGCCATTTGGTCGCCGTCAAAGTCTGCGTTGTAGGCGGCGCAAACAAGCGGATGAAGCATCAAAGCACGCCCCTCCACAAGAACCGGCTCAAACGCCTGAATGCCCAAGCGGTGAAGCGTAGGCGCACGGTTAAGCATAATCGGATGCTCTTTAATTACGTCTTCCAGTGCATCCCAAACTTTTGGCTCAAGTTTTTCCACCATGCGTTTTGCAGATTTGATATTGTGCGCATCGCCCGAACCCACGAGCTTTTTCATTACAAATGGCTTAAACAGCTCTATAGCCATTTCCCGTGGCAAGCCGCACTGGTAAATTTTCAGCTTAGGCCCTACCACGATTACAGAACGTCCGGAGTAGTCCACACGTTTGCCCAGAAGATTCTGGCGGAAACGCCCTTGCTTACCCGTAAGCAAATCCGAAAGGGATTTCAAAGCACGATTACCAGGCCCGGTTACAGGCCGCCCACGCCGTCCATTGTTGATAAGTGCGTCAACCGCTTCTTGAAGCATACGCTTCTCGTTGCGCACAATAATATTTGGCGCACCAAGGTCTAAAAGTCGCTTCAAGCGATTGTTTCTGTTGATAACACGGCGATACAAATCGTTCAAATCACTTGTCGCAAAACGTCCGCCATCAAGCTGAACCATCGGACGCAAATCCGGCGGAATAACGGGAATGGCATCACAAATCATCCACTCCGGGCGGTTGCCGGAAAGGCGGAAAGACTCGATTACCTCCAGCTTTTTCATATAGCGAAGCCGCTTTTGCCCGGTCGCATCTTTTAGCAGTGCCTTTAGTTCTTCAGACTCACCCTCAAGGTCGATGGCAAGCAAAAGTTCCTTTACAGCCTCTGCGCCCATGCCCACACGAAACGTCGGCACACGCTGTGTCCCAACCGTGCGCCACTGCCCGTGTTCTTCCAGTGCATCACGGTATTCTTTCTCGGTAAGAAGCGTCTTTGGTTGCATCCCCGTGTCGCCGCCGTCCAGCACAACATATGCGGCGAAGTACAAGATTTTTTCCAGCGCACGGGGGGACATACCAAGTATAAGCCCCATGCGGCTTGGGATTCCTCGGAAGTACCAAATATGCGAAACAGGTGCCGCAAGCTCGATATGACCCATTCGCTCACGGCGCACTTTAGATTTTGTAACCTCTACACCACAGCGGTCGCAAACCACACCTTTGTATCGGATGCGCTTGTATTTTCCGCAGTGGCATTCCCAGTCTTTGTTTGGCCCGAAAATTCGTTCGCAAAACAGGCCGTCACGCTCGGGTTTAAGCGTACGGTAGTTAATTGTTTCCGGCTTTTTAACTTCACCACGACTCCACTCACGAATTTTTTCCGGAGAGGCAAGCCCTATTTTTATTGAGGAGAATGACATTGCGGGTTCCATGCGTTCAGGTTTGACGTAGTTCATTCCTGTTCCTCCTCTATATCGAAGTTTTCTTCTTCAAATATTTCGTCACCCAGAATTTCCGCTTCAAGAACGAAGTCGTCGGGGAAATCCGCTTCCAGTTCGAAATCTTCGGGTTCCTCTACAGCGTCTTCCGGGATGATATCCGAATCCTCCGGCGAGATAATACCGGGAATTTCGTCCGACATAACAGAAGCGTCCGACGAAATATCCACTTCCAACATTGCTTCTTCCGGCATATCGTCATCGTCTTCATCCATACCGTCTTCCTCCGGCGGAATTTCGTCCGTATCTCTGGCAGATGCTCCCGCACGGCGAATATACTCTTTGCCGCTATCGGTTTCAAGACCTTCGATGTTTACGTCTACGTTCAGTTCTTCGCCGTCCTCCGCAGATTCTTTGATGACAATTTCTGTAGAGTCCGCCATGAGAACTTTTACGTCCAAGCACAACGCCTGCAACTCTTTGAGAAGAACCTTAAATGACTCGGGAACGCCGGGCTCGGGAATATTTTCGCCTTTGACGATTGCCTCGTAAGTTTTAACACGACCTACGATATCATCGGATTTTACGGTAAGAATTTCTTGTAGCGTGTAGCTTGCGCCATACGCCTCCAACGCCCACACTTCCATCTCTCCGAAGCGTTGCCCACCAAACTGGGCTTTTCCGCCCAGGGGCTGTTGCGTAACGAGGGAGTACGGACCGGTTGAACGTGCATGAATTTTATCGTCAACCAAGTGGTGCAACTTCAAGTAGTGCATAAAGCCAACGGTGATGGGGTTATCAAATTCCTCGCCGCTTCTGCCGTCACGCACACGTATTTTTCCGTCACGGTTTATTGGAACGCCACTCCATTCTTCACGGCGGTCTTTGTTTTCGTCAAGTTGGGCGTAGATATCATCGTCCAGGACATCTCGCCATCTGGCGGTAAACTCGTCCCATTCGAGATTTACATAATCGTTGGCCAAGTCCAACGTATCCATAATATCAATTTCGTTTGCGCCATCGAAAACGGGGGTGGCGGCTTTCCAGCCCAGGCATTTTGCCGCCAGACCTAGATGCACCTCCAGCACCTGTCCAATGTTCATGCGGGAGGGAACGCCCAAGGGGTTAAGCACGATATCCAGCGGCCTGCCGTTGGGGAGGAATGGCATATCCTCCACAGGAAGAACCTTTGCGATAACGCCTTTGTTGCCGTGGCGGCCTGCCATTTTGTCTCCCACGGAAATTTTACGTTTTTGCGCAATGTACACACGCACAAGCTGATTTACGCCTGGGGGAAGTTCGTCACGTTTTGTACCGGGCGCAAGGTCGCTGCGATTGTCACGGGTGAACACTTTTACATCCACCACGATACCGCTTTCGCCGTGAGGTACACGCAAACTTGTATCACGAACTTCACGGGCTTTTTCGCCGAAAATGGCACGCAAAAGGCGTTCTTCTGCGGTTAGCTCTGTCTCGCCCTTGGGTGTGACTTTGCCCACCAAAATATCATTGGGACCCACTTCCGCACCAATTCTGATAATGCCGTCTTCGTCCAGGTCTTTCATTGCATCTTCGCCCACGTTGGGGATATCACGGGTGATTTCCTCGGGGCCCAGTTTCGTGTCACGGGCTTCCGCTTCGTATTCTTCGATGTGAACCGATGTGTAAACATCGTCACGCACAAGGTTTTCGGAAAGGAGAATAGCATCCTCGTAGTTATAGCCTTCCCAGGCCATAAAGCCGATTAGCGGATTTTTGCCCAAGGCAAGCTCGCCCATGTCCGTTGAGGGGCCGTCTGCGATTACATCGCCGACTCCAACTTGCTGGCCTTTTGTAACGATAGGCCGTTGATTTATGCAGGTTCCTTGGTTGGAACGCCTAAATTTTGCGAGTTTGTAAATGTGTTTTTCGCCGTCGTTTCCACGGATACTAATGTAGCTTGCGGTAACATCTTCCACTGTACCGGCAACCGTGGTCATTGCGACAACGCCCGTGTCACAGGCAACTTTGTATTCCATTCCTGTGCCCACAACGGGGGCATCGGTGGTCATTAGCGGAACAGCTTGGCGTTGCATATTAGAACCCATCAAAGCACGGGAAACGTCATCGTTTTCCAGGAACGGAATGAGTGCCGTTGCAACGGATACGATTTGCTTTGGTGAAACGTCCATTAGGTCTATGCGGGACGGGGGGAATTCTTGAATTTCGTCACGGAAACGTCCTGCCACACGCCGATTTCGGAATCGACCATCATCGGTAAGCGGTTCGTTAGCTTGGGCAATGATGAAATTTTCCTCTTCGTCGGCGGTTACGTAAATAAAATCGGTTGTGACAATAGGCTCGTCACCATCATGTTTAACAAAACGATACGGTGCTTCAATGAAGCCGTATTCATTGATGCGAGCATAGGTTGCAAGGGAGTTGATTAGCCCGATGTTGGGACCTTCCGGCGTTTCAATCGGACACATTCGCCCATAGTGAGAGCTGTGAACGTCTCGGACTTCGAAACCTGCACGGTCACGAGAAAGCCCACCCGGCCCCAGCGCAGAAAGGCGGCGTTTATGCGAAAGTTCGTCCAGTGGGTTTGTTTGCCCCATGAACTGCGAAAGCTGGGACGAGCCAAAGAATTCTTTTATCGCCGCTGTAACGGGGCGAATATTTATTAACGCCTGTGGCGTTACAATGTCCATGTCTTGGATGGTCATACGCTCTTTTACAACACGCTCCATGCGTGTAAGCCCGATGCGGAACTGGTTTTGCAAAAGCTCGCCAACGGCACGAATGCGGCGGTTGCCAAGATGGTCTATGTCATCTACGTTGCCTATGCCAAACTCAACGCCAATGCCGTAGGAAACGGACGCCATAATATCTTCAAACATAACGGTTTTGGGTATCAGTTTTGCCATGTTTTGCTTAATCAGTCGCTC
>Ga0209755_10007461_pt1 | contig 11830 bp, 9 predicted proteins | sample TergutCo191P1_FD_187301 | JGI IMG/M metagenome (GOLD analysis project Ga0209755, IMG submission 187301) | Cornitermes sp. P1 segment gut microbial communities from Petit-Saut dam, French Guiana - Co191P1 (SPAdes) (version 2) | ecosystem: Host-associated > Arthropoda: Insects > Digestive system >...
TAACGGTTTCCGCGTCTGTTTTTGTTTCAGCAGGGGTTGAACCTGACGGGAATTCCGGTAATTGACTAACATTTATAACACTATCGTCTCCGTCATCATCGCTGTTATCGCAAGCCATTGCCAGAAACCCGACTATTTGTAATAATAGCGATAATCCCAAATAATTTACAAATTTTTTTCATAACAACTCTTTTAATTCTGTTATGTGAAAATAAACTAATTCTCAATTGTTTTGCTTAACTATATCGCTTCAACATAGATACATTCGCGCAGTTCATCGGCATGAACGCGAATCTTTCTTAGCGCGCGCATTTCAATCTGGCGTACGGTTTCGGGGGAAAGATCGAGTTTGTCGCCGATTTCTCTCAGGGTGTAGCGCTCGCAGCCGTTTAACTGGTAGCGGTAACTGAGGATGCGTCTTTCGTTGTCTTTGAGTTTGCCTAAGATGCGCATGGTGCCGTCATGGGAAGCTTGCTTCATCAGGTTTTTTTCGGGGCTATAGGTATAATCTTCGTGAACATCCATTGTGCGGATTTCATCATCACAGATACTTTGATCGAATGGAAGAGAATCGGCTGACATGTTGATAAAGGAATCAACATCGCGGACAGGAATGCCGAGCTCTTTGGCAATATCGAAATTGTTCGGCTGGTGCATCAAAGTTTGGCAGAGGATATTATACGCGCGCTGAATTTTACGGAGAGTTTCCTCTTTTCGCTGAGGTAAGCGGACCAGACGCCTTTTGTTGGCAATATAACGGCTTATAAACTGACGAATCCACCAGCTTGCGTATGTACAGAAACGCACATTTTTTCGGTAGTCGTACTTTCCGGCAGCCTGAAGCAGACCAATGTTGCCTTCCTGAATTATATCCATAACATGGATCTCAGGTATATTAAACATACCGGCTATTTTTACAACCAGCCGCAGATTGGAGTTTACCAGTTTATGCAGCGCATTGGTGTCACCGTTCTGGATTTGCTTTGACAATTCCAATTCCTCTTCAAATGATAGAAGCGGATACACTTTGATTTGCTTGAAGTATGTCTCAAGTATATCATCGTTAGGCTTTAATGCTTTTTTCTGCATAACGTCCTCCTGCATCATATACAGCAAGTTCCATGCCAAGTTTTTAATTAAGAGATAAATGATTGTAAATCCTTATCTGATAAGGATTTATCTCATTATTAAAGCTGTATTTTTATCAATTTTGGGTATAACTGTATTATTTTTTATACAGGTACTATTCTTTTAAATATATGGAAAAAAGTATCAAAATTTGATAAAGTTATTATATGAGTTATGAAATCAGAGGAACTGAAAAAGACGGGGATATTTACTATTTTGTTCAATGGTCGCCTCTTTCAAAAGCGGATAAATATGATATTATTACCAAAGTACCGGCGGTTGCCGGGGTTTTTGAAATTTACTGGATGGACGAAAGTAAACACCTTAGGATGTTTTTTATCGGAAAAACCGATTACGGCGGATTAAGAAGCGAGCTTCGCAGAATTACTGATCCGGAATTGTGCAGTGATATTAAAACAAAAAAAATTCTTGAAGAAAAAGAAGTCTGGTATCGTTATTCTACGACAGACTCTTCAAATATAATGGCTGATGTATTATGGTTTTATATGCAAATATATTTACAGGATGATACAAAGACAGAGCACTCCGGGCGTTACGCGAATATTTTTCTGAAAGAATCCGCGCCTGATAAATTGATTTGGGTACCGTAGCAATTGAGAATTGAGAATGAAGAATTGAGAAAAAAGAATTTAGAATGAAGAGTTGAGAATGAAGAATTAAAAGCTGCGAATATTGATTTACGCGAGGAAATAATCAGATGACTTTAAATATTGTTCCTTCAAATATTGATGATAGAATAATAAGCCGCGCGGCGCGGATGCTGGAAGAAGGAGCGCTGCTCGCTCTTCCCACCGATACGAGCTGGAGTATTGTTTGTTCCATTAAATCTGCTGCCGCCATTAAAATGTTGAGAAGACTTTCCGGTGAGAGAGATGAGCGGCATTTTACTCTTTTATGTTCAAGTATTTCTCAATTTTCTGAAGCGTGCTTTCTTGATAATACCCGTTTCAGATTGATAAATCGTCTGTCTCCGGGACCTTATGTATTTATTTTAAAAAGCCAGAGCGGTACAAGTAAAGTGCTTGATATCCGCCGCAATGAAGTCGGGGTTCGTATTCCTAATCATCCTGTGCCGATCAGTCTTATCAAAACATTAAACCACCCGCTTTATTCGATAACCGCGAAGAGAAGCATGACGCGCATAAATGACGGCGATGACGATTGGAAGCATGTTTACGAAGAGACAGGAGAGATGTTTCCGCCGATCCCGGAAGATGAACTTTTTGAGAGCGGGTGGGAACTTGAAGCCATTGACGAGCTGGATTTGATTCTGGACAGCGGAGAAGAACGCGAACGCATTTTCTCAACGATTTTGGATCTTACCGAAGAAGAGGTAAATGTCCTTCGGCACGGCGCCGGCGCCTGGCCTGTTTAATTTTTTTCTTGAGGATTTGGTTGATTTATTATATATTTTAAAATAGATGATTCGTAATAAATGGTTTTTTTTAGTTTTTCGAAGAAGGGCGCTTGTAATACTGACACTTCTTATTCAAATTGCCTTCTTCTTTTCTCTGGTTGTAGGAACCGGTATCCTGGTCAAAAATATCTATATAGTTCTGAATATAATCAGTTTTATTGTCTGCATATATTTAATTAATAAAAATGAAAAAGCCGGATTTAAGCTCACCTGGATTTTTCTGATAATGCTGGTTCCGTTTTTCGGCGGGATACTTTATATTGTATTTAATTTCTGGTCAAATCCGAAAAAAATCAGAAAGGAACTATATAAAAATATTGATGACTGCCGTGACGCGTTTTTTATTTCAGGTAACAGGTTTGATGAATTGATAAATATGTATCCTGATTTCAGATCAACCGCTTTTTATCTTCAGGAATACGCGGGATTTCCGGTTTATGGAAATACAAGGCAGGAATACTTTCCGTCAGGCGAATCTTTTTTTTACAGAGTTCTTGAAGAACTCGATAAAGCAGAGAAGTATATTTTTCTTGAGTTTTTCATATTGAAAGAAGGGATTATGTTTAATTCAATATTGAAAATTCTTGAAAGAAAAGCGGCGCAGGGATTGGATGTCAGAATTATGTATGATGATTTAGGATGCTTTTTTACCCTGCCTCCTGATTTTCAGAAAAAGCTAAAAGAAAAAGGAATTAAAACTTTTGTTTTTAACAAATTCCGTCCCATTGTTTCATCTTTGCAGAATAACCGCGACCACAGAAAAATAATTTCGATAGACGGCAAAATCGCTTTTACCGGCGGTCTTAATCTTGCCGACGAATATATCAACGCCGTCGAGCGTTTCGGTCATTGGAAGGATGCCGCGATTATGATTGAAGGAGACGCGGCGTGGTCATTGACGCTGATATTTCTGCAAATGTGGAATTTAGGTTTCACTGAAAAAGATGATTACGCTTCTTTATATCCGAGGAATGAGGAAATTGCCGAACATTCAAAAATTGCCTCCGGCGAAGATTCTGACGCATGGGGATTTGTTCAGCCGTATGCGGATAGTCCTATCGATCATGAAAATGTCGGCGAGCATGTTTATATCCAGATAATAAATCAGGCAAGAAATTACATTTATATTAACACGCCGTATCTGATAGTAGACGACAACCTTCTTTCCGCGCTGACTCTTGCCGCGAAAAGCGGCGTTGATGTGCGGATAATTACTCCTCACCGCTGGGATAAATGGATAGTTGCGATTACATCGCGCTCTTATTACCGCAGGCTCATTAAAGCGGGCGTTAAAGTTTACGAATATACATCCGGTTTTAATCACGGTAAAACATTTGTTTCCGATGACAGGATAGCTACTGTCGGCACGACAAACCTTGATTTCAGGAGCCTGTATCTTCATTTTGAGTGCGGCGTATTGTTATACGCCAGTGAGAAAATCGCCGCCATCAAGGAAGATTTTCTTCGTACTTTGCCCGCTTCGCAGGAAATAAGCCTGAAAGACTGCGCACGAAACGCTTTTCAGAAAGCCGCGCAGGATGTTCTTAGGATTTTCGCTCCGCTGATGTAGATGAAAACTATATCTCTCTTTTGGATTATTTATTTTATACTATTCTTCTTGTGTATAATAACAATTATAATATTGCCAATTTGCCCGCTTGACGTTTTTGCCTAAACAGGATAAAATAAAAATATATACTTCAAAGGAAGTGAGGTGCGGAACTTGCATGTTCAATAGAACATGGTTCCAAATCCCCCGCTAACCCGTAACTGTATTTGGGAAAATTTTGCCGGGAACGATAGTTCTATAACGACCACTGGTATTAACTGGGAAGGTTGGCAAGAAAATCGCCATCAAAGATGGCATGCCCATAAGTCAGGAAACTTTGGTATATGCGCTTCCATAGGAAGCAGCCGCAAAAATGGCGGTTTGGGTTTTTTAAAGCCTATTTTTTTAAGTTTCCGTGGATAGAATCTTAAAAAAACATACAGATTTAACAGTAAATTTTCTCAATTTTGGGCAATAAAGGCAGGTTTTGTGTTCAAAACCGATTAAATTTTTGATAATTTTATTGGGAGGATGAATAATGTTTGTATCAATAATTAAAAGGGACGGAAGGACACAATCTTTTCAAGAAAGCAAAATTACAGACGCAGTATTCAAGTGTCTTCAGGCTGTCGGCGAAGCTGACCGGCAGCAAGCAATGGAATTAACATTAGCAGTCATAAAAAAAGTAAAACAGCAATATACAGAAGATAATTTTACCGTAGAGAATATTCAGGATATAGTAGAAAATGTTTTAATTGAACAAAGTCTCGCGAAAGCGGCAAAAGCGTATATTTTATACCGTGAAGATCGCTCAAGATTAAGAGACGCGAGAAGTGAATTGATGAATGCCGTCTCATTGATTTTACAAGAAACAAATCGTGATAACGCAAATGTCGGCAATTCACCTTCCGCGAAAGTATTGCAAATTTCTGAAATCGCTTCAAAAAATTATTATTTAAAACGTGTCCTTCCTGAAAAAGAAGCTAATGCGCATATAAACGGAGATATTTATATACATGATTTATCATGGTACGGAAAAACCTTAACATGTTTGCAAATCCCTCTTGACAAATTGTTATGCGAAGGATTTAACAACGGACATGGTTATATACGATCTCCAAAAGGAATAAAAACCGCCGCTTCCCTTGCGGCGATTATTCTGCAAAGCAATCAAAATGATATGCACGGCGGACAATCATTCGCGTACTTTGACAGAGATATGGGCGTATATGTTGATTTGGAAAAAATAAAACAGGAAAAACTGTTACGGGAAAATTTATTAGAACTTGGATTAACCGCCGATGAAGGTAAAATTAAAAAGTTAGTATATGAACGCACAAAAGAAGAAACATATCAGGCGATGGAAGGATTTATTTATAATTTAAATACAATGCACTCAAGAGCGGGAGCGCAGGTGCCTTTCTCAAGTATAAATTTCGGAACTGATACAACAGAAGCGGGGAGAATGGTAACAGAATGTTTTTTACTTGCCTATGAAAAAGGTTTAGGAAAAGGCGAATCGCCTTTATTCCCGAATGTATGTTTTAAGATAAAAGAAGATGTAAATTTTGAAGAAGGAGAATCAAATTATGATCTTTTTCAATTAAGTATGCGTGTTGCCTGTAAACGTCTTTTTCCTTCTTTTTCTTTTCAGGATTCTAGTTTTAATAAGCCCTTTCGCGATGAAGAAGTGGCATACATGGGCTGTAGAACAAGAGTTATATCAAATTGCAATGGAAAGCAAGTTACAAACTCCAGAGGAAATTTATCATTTACAACCATTAACCTTCCGCGTCTCGGTATGCGTGCGGAAAAAGATATATCGCTTTTTTGGAAATACCTTGATGAAATAATTGATCTGACTATTGAACAATTACTAACCAGATACAATATACAAAAGCAATTAAAAGTAAAAGATTTTCCGTTTTTAATGGGTCAAAAACTTTATCTTGACAGTGAAGAATTAACCTCTGATGATACAATTGAAAAAGCAATACGCCACGGTACGCTAAGTATCGGATTTATCGGATTGGCGGAATGTCTGAAAGTGTTAATGGGAAAACATCACGGAGAAAGCGCCGAAGCGCAGGCGTTTGGAATCGCTATAGTAAGCCATATGCGCCGCAGATGCGATGAAGCGGTAAAAAAATACAGTTTGAATTTTTCGCTTCTTGCAACGCCTGCCGAACAGTTAAGCGGAAAATTTACAAAAATTGACACGGAACGTTACGGCAAAATAAAAGGCGTAACGGATAAAAAATGGTATACAAATTCTTTTCATGTGCCTGTTGAATTTCAAATAAGCGCTATAAAAAAAATAGAAATAGAGGGAGCATACCATAAATACTGCAACGCGGGACATATTTCTTATGTTGAGCTTCAATCCGCCCCCGAAAATAATATCAAAGCGTTTGAATCATTGGTAAGGGCAATGTCAGAAGCCGACATGGGATATGCGTCAGTAAATTTTCCTGTAGACGTTTGCACTGACTGCGGATTAAACGGAGTAATAGAGGAAGATACCTGCCCGAAATGCGGAGGAAAAAATATCAGCCGTATACGCAGAATTACAGGGTATTTATCAACGCTTGATCGTTTTAATGACAGTAAATTAGCTGAAATTCAAAACCGGCAAATTCACGAAAAATTTAGTTAAGTGATAAATGCAAGATCGAACAGTGAATAAAACAATTTTACAATTATCGGGTATTACGCCTGTTAGTTTTGTAGACGGTCCGGGATTAAGATATGTTATTTTTACACAAGGTTGTTTTCATAAATGTCCTTATTGTCATAACCCTGACAGTTGGGCTGTTAACGCAGGCAAAGAATTCCATGTGCGTGAAATTATCCGCATGATAAAAAAACACAAAAAAAATATTCAAGGCGTTACTTTTTCAGGAGGTGAGCCTTTTTTGCAGGCAAAAGAATTGTCTGAAATTGCAGAGGCGGTTCATCAAATTGGTTTAGATGTGGTAACTTATACAGGTTTTACCTATGAACAATTAATAGAAAAAAATGATACAGATATAAATTTATTATTATTTTCAAGTGATATTTTAATTGACGGGAAATATATACATGAATTAAGATCCAATTCATTACAATTTCGCGGTTCATCAAATCAAAGAGTTATTAATTTATCAGAAACACTAAAAAATAATGAAATTGTTCTCTGGAATTAATTTTTTAAATTATCTTCTTTTCTGTCGCAATCCGAATCGCTTCCGCAAGACTTTCTGTTCCAAGTTTCATATACACATTGTTGACAACCATCTTGACTGTATTTATCGAAAGATTCCTGCTGGCTGCGATTTCTGTGCGTGATAAACCCTGTGAAAGATCCGTGAGAATTTCTCTTTCTCTGGGAGAAATGATATTGTAATTTGAAATGCCGAATTCCTGCTGGTATTCCGTAAAAATGTGCGAAAGGCGTTTTGCGTAGGATGCCGCTTTGCGGTTTATAGCTTCCAGCCATGATTTAGGAATTTTTCCTTTTGTATTTTTTTGCGCGAATTCCGTAAGGGTGCGCATATCTTTTCCAAGTTCGATAAAGGGCATTATTATATCATTCGGTGCCGCTGTCAGATACGCTTCTTCAAATACGGCGTATGCTTTTTCTTTATCTTTCATTTTATAATGAATGCACGCTTCAATTGCCAGCATTTCAATACGCCCGAATAAAAATGATTCTCTTTGTTTCATATCATAAATAAACGAAAGCAGCGGAGAATAATTTCGTATAACGTAGCAGTAGCGTCCTTTCATTTGATTAGCGAAATTTTCCATAAAAGCGGCGTATGCGTAAAGAGAAAAGTTTTCTTTCAGCCAATCAGGCGCTTTTTCAGGCAGTCCCAGAGCGCAATAATACCAGCATAATGATATATCATAGTCGGGGAATCTTGCATGATAATTGGGATCGTCAAGCAGGGTTTTCATTTCTTTTAATAGATACTGTGTTTGCGCGTAATTCCCCAGAGAGACCGCAATTCTGAGCCGGTAAAATAACGCCCTGTGCACAATTCCTGACCATCTTCCTTCGCGGGCTTTGTCAACGACGCGTTTAAAATCCAGCTCCGCTTCGCTTAACTCACCTTTATAAAATTTATACTCTCCGTTTGCAAACTCAATTTCTCCCGCGTCAAAGCCGATGTAACATTTGTTCAGATACCCGAATGACCTTTTTGCCGCGTCAATATAATCCTGCACAGAACCTTTTCGGGAAGAGCCGACAACACATGCCCACGGTCTCTGACTCTTTGTTATTAATTTCCCCGGATCACGCGGAGTAGGATTACATTTGAACAGTTTTTCATAAATTAGATCAAAATCGTATATATCATTCGTTAAACATAATGAATAGCGTGATATGGCCCAGCAATAGTAAATACTGCTTAATGATAATATTTTAAATTCATTTTCCGGCAAATTGTTAAACCTTGCTTCATATAATTCCGCCAGTTTTATCGCTTCATCCCAAAATCCCTGACACATAATTGTCCGCATATGAGTGCTCGCGAGAAATAAAACTGTTTCAAACGCTTCCGGCGGCGTTCTTTTAAGAATTTCCGCTGTGTAACACGCGATATCATAGGGTAGTTGAGCCGCAGCTCCGATAAACATATTAACAATTGATTTATAGCCGCCTATCTTTTCATAATACGACAACGCGTCGATTTTAAAATCGTTTTTTTTGCACCATTCGCCGGCGATTGTGTAAGTTTCGTGTTTTTGTTCCTGAGAAAGAACATTTTGTTTTGTTGCGAGAAATTCCAAAAACAAAGGATGAATAAGATACGCGTTAACAAAATTGTCACGGCGCACATACGCGTTTTGTTTTTCCAGTTGTGTTAATAAATCATCTTCTGATGTCAGCTCCGCTGATGTTTGCGAATTTGCCAATAACGTCATCAGCTCAACAGACAGATGATCTATCAAAGAAAGGCGCACAAGAAATATTTGAAGACATTTGGAAATTTTTTCCCATATTTCTGTTTCCATAAAACGAAAAATATTCGTCTTCATTGCGTTACGCAAATATCCGTCGTAACCGGGCGCTTTATTATAAGAACGCACAATAAAATTGAGCGCAAACGCCCATCCTTCCGTGTCCTGCATAATTTTGCGCAGGTTGTCAGGATGAAGTGAAACGCTCTGCTCCCGAAAATACTGGGAAAGTTCATTTTCAGTAAAACGAAGTTCATCTTCACTTACATTAAATACTTTATTTCCCGATATAAGACAGGCAAGATTGAGTTTTGGAGTGGTCCTTGATATTAAAAACAGAGTTATTCCGAGCGGCAGGCTGCGAATTGCTTCTTCCACAAATCTGATTACATCGGCGTTTTCTATATAGTGACAGTCGTCAAAAACCATAATACGCCGGTTTCTGTCCGCGTGATCATTTATAAAGCCGTGATATTGTTTGAGCTTTTCAGGCGTATCGGGAAAGCCAAGTTTTTTTACAGATGACGCGAACGCTGGATTGTTGATAAGCGTCATACTGTGTGAAAAATTTTCCCAGAATCTGCCGCCGACATTATCACGCTCGGAAAGCTGCATCCAAACTGTCGTTGATTGATACTCCTGGACAAAATCCTGAACAGCGGTTGTTTTTCCGTACCCGGCTCCCGCGCATACAATGATGACGGGATATTTTATTGCTTCTGTGAATAAACAATTTAATCGTGAGCGCTTAAAATGAGAATCAGCGCTGTAATCATGACGCTCTTGTTGTAATGCCTGCGACATATTTTATAGTCCTTATGTGAATACAAAAGATGTTATGCTCTTTGTATTATTTATATCGTAATTGTACTAAATAAGTATGTCAACAATTTTTTTTATTATTTTATTAAAATTGGTTTTTAAATTAACACAAAAAATGTTAGTCTGCTAAGAGGCTGATTTTGTCTATACTCTATGCGGTACCTTGTTATTTACAATTCCATAAGATAAAATATCAGGAAATGAGAAAAAAACCGAAAATTATTGGATTTTTATGGTAGATAATTTTTCCGGCTTGGGCACAGCGCCGAATTTAATTAAATCGCTTGAAGAGCGTCATATAAAAAAACCAACGGATATTCAATGTAAAATTATCCCGCTGCTTTCTTCCGGGGAAAGCGTTATTTTTACTTCTGCGACAGGCACCGGAAAAACCTTCGCGTACCTTCTGCCTATTTTAAGCGGGCTGTTGGAAGCAGGGAGCAGGGAGCAGGAGACCGGGAGTGAAAAGCCTGCTGAAAAGAAAGGAGGAATAAGTCCAAAACTTTTAATTATCGGACCTACGCTGGAGCTATGCACGCAGATTAAAGCGGAGCTGGATTTTTTAACGGACGGCACAAATATCAGTTCGTCTTTGGTTATCGGAAGCGTTAATATTGAGCATCAAATTGATAGTATTTATAAAACAAAGCCTGACATCATTATTGGAAATATCAGCAGGCTGCTTGTTTTAGCGAAAATGGGAGTGCTGCCCGTAAAAAGCAGGCTTAATTTTTCCAACCTGAAGTATCTTGTTCTTGATGAAGCGGACCGTCTTGTCAGCGGTGAAATGTTAGACGAAACAAACGAGTTGTGCGGCATCATTCATCGTGATGCGCGAAAAGCGGGAAGCGGCATTGTGTATGCAGCCTGCTCTGCGACAATTAACAAAAAATGCAGAGAAAAACTTCTGAACAATTGTTTTGATCATCAAAAAAAATCTGATGATATTAAATTTGTAGAATCAGATGACAATGAAATTCTTTATGAAAAAATTGAACACTGGGCAATTTTCAGCGAAAGGCGCCGAAAGGATCAAACGCTGCGCTCTCTTTTATCGGCGTTAAAAAACCGAAAGTCAAAAGTAAAAGCGCTTATTTTTACAAGCCGTAATGATGAAGCGCTTTTTACCCTTTCACATCTTCAGCATCATAAAGTTTCCGCCGCGGGACTTTTCGGGAAAGTCAGCAAAAAACCTATTACGGGATCTGCCCGCAAAGAAGCGCTTGACTCTTTCCGCGCAGGAAGCGTATCTGTGCTTGTCTCTACAGACCTTGCGGCGCGCGGTCTTGATATTCCCGACATCACTCATGTAATCGCTCTTGATGTTCCTGAAGACAAAGAGGTGTACATTCACCGCTGCGGCAGAACTGCCCGCGCAGGCAAAAAAGGCGTGATGGTCACAATCGGGGACGAGACGCAAATGCGCCTTCTTTCGGCATTGGAAAAAAAACTTAAAATAAAGATTTACCCCAAGGAACTGCGCTACGGCAATATCTCTGCTCCCGAGCCGATTGAGGATTGAGGCGGTATAAAATTTTCATCATTTTCGTATAGACAAAAATTATCAAATTTAATATAATCCCTTCTATGATATTCCCATTAAAAGAACTGATCGAATACGGTGATAATATGTACGAGGTTACAACTGCCGCTTCCCGCAGAGCCTACCAGCTTTCCTCTGTTATGGAAAAAGACGAGAAGGAAGATTATGACGGCAAAATGGTCGCTCTGGCTGCCTTGCAGGTTTTTACCAACGAAGTTCAATTCCGTTTAGAAGATGTATAATTTTTAGGCTTGCCGCCAAGCCGCGTTCGGCGGGGGTTCATGCTCGAATGAATAATTCAATCCATGTTCTAATCCTTTTCGGACCGACGGCATCGGGCAAGACCGCCGTACTCAAAAATGTTTTTAATTTCTCAGGTTTAAAAACGGAGGTGATTTCCGCC
>Ga0209755_10007462_pt1 | contig 11829 bp, 13 predicted proteins | sample TergutCo191P1_FD_187301 | JGI IMG/M metagenome (GOLD analysis project Ga0209755, IMG submission 187301) | Cornitermes sp. P1 segment gut microbial communities from Petit-Saut dam, French Guiana - Co191P1 (SPAdes) (version 2) | ecosystem: Host-associated > Arthropoda: Insects > Digestive system...
CGTTTTCCCGATGGGACAACCCGAAAGTACAAAGTAAAGTCATTATGAATCTTCATAACGCCCCCGTTTTGGGGATATGATGTCATTGCTGGATACACCAATTTCCCCCGATTTCCGCATACCGAACTGGCAACGCCAATTCCTTGTGGGATAAGCATTTGCGGAAACCGAGTGCCTTGTACTTAGGTAAACTGTGCAGGTTTACCTTTTATGTCATAAGGAATTAGCTAATCATGCCAAGGGTTGAAGCCGGGCATTTGGTGGTCATTATAGCCGTTTTCCGGGCTTTGTCCACACACTCCCATTCGGCCTCGGTCGGCAGGCGGTAGCCGTTCGCGCCCCGGTTCCAGGTTACGATGCGGTTCGCTCCGGTGCCGCTTATCGTGTACGCGGGCGTAAGACTGGCGCGGCGGCTTTTCGCGTTGGCAAACTCTATCGCGTCCCACCAGCTTACCTGTTCCACTGGAAGGTTCCTCCAGTTTGCGCCCGTAAACCAGCTGGGGCGCGTTCCCATCACATCGAACCATTCCCCCTGCGTTACCAGATGCCTGCCTATGTTAAACGTTGTCAGCGTTACGTTGCGCCCCTGCATCCACATGGTTCCGCCCTCCACGCGAACCATTCCGCCGGGTGCAGGCTGCGGCGGCGGCGCGGCGGCCACGACGGCAGTCCATGTGCTGCTGATGTTGCCAGAATTTCCGGTACGCGTTACAACCACAGCCATTTGCTGCCCCGCGTCGGCGGCTGTCAAAGTAAGCGTGCCACCGCCTGCACCGACGTTGGCATTTCCGCGCCTCCACTGGAAGGAAACGGCACCGCTGCCGCCCAGGCCCGCAACGTTCGCCGTCAGCGTCTGCCCAACCTGCGCGGTTCCGCTTATGCTTACAGTTCCCGTCAGCGCGGGGAGCGGGGGCGGCGGCAGTCTTGAATGCGACACGGCGGCGTAGGCGTTGACTATTCCGTAGCCGTAAAGGTTTCTGTTCCACGCGCTTGTCCTGCGCGTGGAGCCGGTAAGTATTTCGCGCACTTCCCGGGGCGTAAGGGAGCCGTCGCGGGACAGCACCAGCGCGGCCACTCCGGCCACAACGGGGGCCGCCATCGACGTGCCGTTTTTGCTGCCCGTCCTGCCGACGGGCAGCGTCGAATATATCAGGCTTCCGGGCGCGGCTATGGCGATTTCCGGGCCGAAATTGGAGAAAGAGGAATCGAAAATACCGGGCTCCCTAACAGCGGATACCGCGATTACTTCCGGATTCGCGGCGGGAAATCCGGCCCGACCGAAACCGTCGTTTCCGGCGGCGGCGATTACAACCACGCCGGAGTTCACTGCGTTTCGCAAGACCCTTTGCTCGTTTGGATCGGGGCCATTAAGGTGGTGTCTGCCCAGGCTCAGATTAATGATGTGCGCGCCGTTTTCCACCGCGTAATTAACCCCGCGCAGCCAGGAGGCTTGCTCAAAATACCCGATGCCCGGCGCGTTCGCCTTTATTACCAAAAGTTCCACGCCCGGCGCCACGCCGGCCGCGGTGCCTCTGCCGGACTGGGCCGCGATTATGCCGGCAACGAGGGTGCCGTGTCCGTCATCGTCCTGCACGTACCGGATTCCGACACGCAGCGAGTGCGAGTTGAAGGACCGGGGCGAAATGCGATCCCGCAGGGCGGGGTGGGTGGTGTCTATGCCCGTGTCGATAACGGCCACCGTTACGCCCGCACCGGTGGAAACAGTCCAGGCCCGCTCGGTGTTTATGGCGGTGTGGTGCCACTGCTGCCTTACGCCGGCCGTGTCCGGGCCGGGGTTCTGCGGGCGGAAAACCGCGTTTAGGCTCAGTTCCGGTATGTCGTCCGCAACGCGCATTCCCTGCCGCATTTCCGCGCTCTGCGCGACGGCGGCCACCGGGTTCTGCACGCCAAACACGGCGATTCCGTGGGCAAAGGAAAAAAGCCGCAGATTGTGCGCCGCGGCGATTCTTTGCGCGTGTTCGTAGGAGTTCGCGGTGGAAAGCACTTCGCCTGGCCTGAAATCGACCCCCGCGATTCCCACGGAGGCGGACGACCGGGCATATGCCGAAAATGCGGAAAAAAACAAAAACACGAACGCGGCGACCGCCGAGAAGAAACGCGCGGAAATTATTTTCGCATTACGCATACTGTTACACTCCTTAATCCTGTCAGATATCCCCATCCGGTATGTGGAAAACCAGGTTGAGGCTAAAGTCGGTTCCGGGTATGCCTTTGGCCCGCCTTTCCCCGCTTTGCGCAACCAGGGCTTCCGGACAACGGGCGCGGAACACTGCTACCCCGAGAGAAAACGAAAGAAGCTCCAGGTCATACTCCGCCGCAATTTCCAGCGCGTGTTCCAAAGAATCGGCAAGGGCAAGCACTTCCCCGGGCATGAAAACGACATCCGGAATTTCCGCCGTGCCGCGCTGCAGGATGCCGCAGGCGCAAATTGACAAAACTGCCGGCACAAAAGCCAAAGTCAGGAAACGCCCGGAAAATTTAGGCTTACGGAACATATCGCCATACTCCTTCTTTTGGTTCGGCGCGCTTCCGCTGCCACCCGTCGGTATTGTATCAGTCAAAGGAAGGCCGTCAACGCCGCGCTTTGCCGGTCCGCGCTTTGGAAAGCCCTAAAACCGCAAAATCCGGGCGCAATCCCCCCGTTCCCCATTCCCCGAATAAGATGTAGAGTAAGGCATGAACTTTGAAATCGGCCGGGAAGCGCGGGGGGTTTTGCTCGCGCTGGCCCGGGAAAGCATCGCCTCCGGGCTGGAGGGCCGCGAGCCGCGGTATCCGGAAACTGCGGCGTTTCCGGTTTTGGGGGAACCCCGGGGCGCGTTCGTCAGCCTGTACGCGACGGACGCGCGGGGGAAACGCGGGCTGCGCGGCTGCATCGGCAGGCTTGTCGCGAGCCTTCCGCTGGAGGAAACCGTGCGCGTCATGGCAAGGGAGGCGGCCTTTGGCGATCCCCGGTTTCCGCCGCTGACAAAGAGCGAACTGGCCGGCTGCCGCTTGGAAATCTCCGCGCTTTCCCCCATGGAGGTTTGCGCGGATCCGGGGCTTGTGGAGGTCGGCGTTCACGGCCTGTACCTGACTCTGGGGGCGCGTTCCGGGGTGCTGCTGCCGCAGGTTCCGGTGGAGCAGGGCTGGGACCGGGAACGGTATCTGGACTACGTAAGCGTTAAGGCCGGACTGCCCGCCGGTTCCCACAACGCGCCCGGCGCGCGGCTTTGCACGTTTACCGCCTCGGTCTTCGGCGAGTAACCGGCAAGAGCCCGCGAATGCACGAAATCTCAAGACTGCTTGAAAAAATCTGGACGCAGTTCCTTCACATCGGGCCGTTCTGGGCCGTGGGGCTGATAGCCGGATCCCTGGTTTCCGTTTTTCTTTCGGACAGAATCGCGGAAAAAATGGTACGGCTGGCGAACCGCGCGTTCTGGCCGGTGCCGCTTTCCGTCGCCGCGCTTTTGGGGGTCGCATCGCCGCTGTGCATGTACGGTACCGTGCCGATTATCGCCGCCCTGGGGAAAAAGGGCGTTCCGCAGCACCTGCTTACCGCCTTTATGATCAGCTCGATTCTGCTTAACCCCAACATCTTCCTGTTTACCTTCGCGCTCAACCCCGGCGTGCCGCTGGCCCTGACTCGGCTCGGACTGAGCCTTTTAAGCGGGACACTGGCCGGCGGACTGGTTCGCCTTCTTTTCCGGAAAAGGGAACTCTTCGCCGCGGAGCGGTTCAAACCGACGGAGGACAAGCGGAAAAGGGTCTTTTTTCTGGACCTGTTCAAGGCGTTCAGAATCACCGCGCCCTATCTTCTGTTCGGCATAACGCTTGCCGCCTGGTTTGAGCGTTACGTTCCGCCGGAATGGATCGCCGGACTGTTCGGGGACCGGCGCGGGCTTGGCGTTCTGTTTGCCACCACCGTTTCCATTCCGCTGTACGTTTGCGGCGGCGGCACAATCCCGCTGGTGCGGGCGTGGATGGACGCCGGAATGGGCGCCGGCGACGCGACGGCGTTTATGCTGGCCGGGCCCGCCCTCAAAATCAACAACCTGAGCGCGGTAAAAATGATACTGGGCCCCGGGCATTTTCTGCTATATTTGGCCTACAACCTTTTATTTGCGATACTTGCCGGCTGGGCCATAGAATTTATTTTGATTAGGGTGTAGAATGAGTTAGGAATCGGTTAAACCGCCAGTCGCGGGTGTAACCTTATCCCACCGGCGTCCGCGACTAGGAAGCGGGCGCAAAGGAGTGAACATGAAAAAGACCGGAATAATCGCCGGGGCCGTTCTGCTGGCCCTGGTTCTGTTCAGCGCGGGATGCGCGGAACAACGGCGAAGAAACGCCCCCGAGCCCGCCGCCTCGGCCCCGCCCGCCGCGGTTTCGGGGTCTAATTCCCCAACCGGCGCCGGATGGACGACTCCGGAGGGCGTCGTTTCCACTGTTTTCGTCGAAAGCAGCGACGGCACGGACGACGGCGTGCAGCGGCTTGTGCGCTCCATGCGAAACCACGGCCTGGAGCTGTTTCAAACGGCGGCCGCGCCCGCCGGTCTTGTCGCTTCCGGCGACGTGGTGCTGCTTAAGATAAACGCCCAGTGGGATCAGCGCGGCGGCACCAACACGGACCTTATCCGGGGCGTAATCCGCGAGCTGCTGAACCATCCGGAGGGCTTTTCCGGCGAAATCATAGTCGCGGACAACGGACAGGCGCAGTTCGGCAGTTTCGGCCGGGGCGGCAGTCTGGACTGGGCGCTTAACAACGCGGAGGATCAAAGCCAGTCCACCCTGAGCGTAATCCGCTACTTTCAGGCGCGGGGCCACCGCGTTACGGGCGTACTCTGGGACGACTTTACCAACGTCCGCGTACAGGAGTTCAGCGCCGGCGACATGCGCAACGGCTTTGTAATGGAAGACACCGTGCGCCACACCGGAATCGCGGTTTCCTACCCCAAGTTTACCACCGAGTTCGGCACGCACGTAAGTTTCAGGTACGGCATATGGAACCCAGCAACCCGTTCCTACAACGGCGACATACTCAAGGTCATAAACATGCCGGTGCTTAAGTCGCATTCCTGGCTTCAGGTAACCGCCGCCGTCAAAAACTGGATGGGCGTCCCGTCGGACCGGCTTACCAGAACCGTCGGCGGCCGCGCCCACGACAGCGTTTTCACCGGCGGAATGGGAACCCTTATGGTCTACACAAGAATGCCGGTTTTGAACATAACGGACATGATCTGGATCGGCCCGGATCGCGGCCCCAGGGTGAACTTCAACGCCGCCGTCCGGACGAACAAAATCGCCGCGTCCACCGACGCTTTCGCGCTGGACTACTGGACCACCAGACACGTTCTGATGCCGGAAGCCGCCAGGATTCCCGGAGGCCGCGCCCCCGCGATGAACCCCGCCGGCACGGAGCCCGGAACCTTTGGCCACTGGATGCGTCTGTCCATGGCGGAACTGCACAGGGCGGGGTATACCGCCACGCTGGACCCGGCCGAAATGCTGATTGTCCAAAACGGAACCGTGAGGTAACGGCCCGTATGGGCTGTTAATATATTTTCCCGCCAAAAACGGGACAAAGGAGAAAGTTATGACGAGAAAGCTTTGGCTTGGAATGCTGGTAACGGTACTGGCGTTTGGACTGGCGTTCATGGGTTGCGAGGACCAGGACGAGGAAGCCCCGGAAGGCTACGCAGCCTACGTTGAAGTCGCGGACGCGGACCCGACTCCGGACGTTGGCGAAGTCGCGGAAGCCGTTCCGGATTACGAGGTTGCGGAAGTCGCCCCCGCCGCCCCCGTCAACGGAGTGTCCGTCCTTCCCGGCGCGTGGATTCACGCGGACGGCAGGGTGTTCAACTTCGACGCGACGGGTTTCTCGGTGCTGGTGGGCGGCGTGCCGTTCGTTTCCGGCACGTACACCTCCGCGGGCGGCGTTGTTACCCTGACGGTCCCCGGCATGGACGCCATTTCCGGAACCTATTCCGTGGAAGGCGCCACGCTCAGTCTTGACGCCGCTTTTCCGGGTTTCGAGAACCTGACTCTTACAAGGGCATACTAGAAGCCAAAACGGGGAACCGCCGCTTCCGCTGACTTAATCGGAGGTTCCCCGGTTTTCACACGCCGGAGCCGGATTTTCGCAAGTTTTCGCTTGACACTTCCGGCGGCCCGTGCTACGCTGAAACGCGGTGGCGGTTTCGCCCCAATGTTACGGCAGCGGTCCGTAGAGGCCGTTAGCATATTTTGTTGCCGAAGGCAAAGGAAAGGAGAATCAAAGATGAAAAAATTGGGTTTTGGAACGCTGGCGGTAGCGCTGGCACTGGGCATGGCCTTTGTGGGCTGCGCCCGCGAGGACGCCCTCCAGGGAACGTGGGAAGGCCAGGGCCTGGTGGTCGAGTTCGAAGGCAACGATTTCACGGTACGGATGGGCGGTGCCGTGTTTGCCAGCGGAACGTACAGCGCCAGGGGCGGCGAGATTACCCTGACGGTTGAAGGCGAGGACGATATTACGGGAACCTATTCCGTAGACGGCGACACGCTTAACCTTGACGTCGCATTCCCCGGTTTTAGCAACCTTACGCTCACCAGAGTGGAGGAATAAGCTTTTCCTCCCGAAAAAAAGCCCCCGCCACAGGACGGGGGCTTTTTTAATGCCGAAACGCCGGGGATGCCACCGCCGCCAAAAACATTCCCACCGCATGAAAGAAAACGGTTTTTTGACGAATTCGTGGTTTACATTTTCGCCGGATTGTGATATTCTGGCACTGCGGGCCCGTACGGGCTTGTTAGTATATTTGCCGACGGCAAAGGAGAATGACGATGAAGAAGTTGGGTTTTGGACTGCTGGTAACTGCGCTGGCACTTGGTATGACGGTTATAGGTTGCGCCCAGGATGAGGCGAACGCCATCCAGGGATCGTGGGTTTATGAGGACGGTTGGGAAGAGTTTGTGGTTACGTTCAACAATGGGAACTTCGAATTTCGTGATGGGGGCGAACCGTACATTAGGGGAACGTATACCGTCAGTGGCGATACGATTACCTTGCGGGTAACCCACGAAGGCAACTGGGGGGGAGACGGCTGGGACGCGCTTGACGCCGATGATATCGATGAGGAAGAGATGACCTTCTACCTGGACGGCGACTCGCTTATTCTTGCAAGCGACGCGTGGGGTAGTCCAATCACCTTCACCAGAAGGTAACGCAGACTGCCAACCCCGAAAAGCCCCCGCTCCGCACCGGACGGGGGCTTTTTGGTTCCACCGGAAAAGCGGGCCCGTACGGGCCTGTTAGTATATTTGCCAACGGCAAAGGAGAAATGACGATGAAAAAGTTGGTTTTTGGAGCGCTGGTAACGGCGCTGGCATTGGGTATGACGGTTACAGGCTGCGCCCGCGGGGACGCTCTTCAGGGAACTTGGGTTTACGTTGACGACGAGTATTCCATCGTTACGTTCGAAGGAAACACTTTCCAGTTTCTGAATGACGGCAACGTCTTCCAGAAAGGAACGTACGGTCTTGACGGCAACAATATTATCTTCACCGTAACCCACAGGTTCAATTGGTGGGCGGACGAACTGGAGGAGCTTGACAGGCCGATGATTCTGCCCGGAACCTATTCCGTAGCGGGCGATGCTCTTATTCTTACGTTTGATGACGATGGCGAGACGGCTGCCTTTACCAGGAGAAGATAGGACGAACGATTCACGCCGGAAAAGCCCCCGCGCCGGACGGGGGCTTTTTAACGCTCCTGCCGTCGCGGGAAAGCGGCCCGGCCCCTTGGCTTGATTGACCCGGACGCGATTGGCACCTTTGGCCTGATTGTCGTTAGGTAGCCGGGGCTTGCCGCCGTTTCCGCCGCGCTAATCCACGTACTCAATGGGGAAAACGGCCCTGTCCTTGGAAAGCACCGTGGCGGGGAATATCGCCCGGGCTTCCCGCAGGAGCTGCTTCAGGTCGAACTCGGTGTAGCGGGGGCTGTAGTGGATTAGCGCCAGTTTTTTCACGCCGCCGGCCCGGGCGGCTATGCGGGCGGCCTCCTCCGCGGTCATGTGTTTTTTGCCGTGCGCGTCCTCCGCCAGCTCCCGGGCGAACATTCCCTCGCAAACCAGAAGGTCCGATCCGGCGACTTCCCCGGCTATGTCCGGAAAGGCCAGGCTGTCCGTGACGAACGAAAACTTCCTTCCGGAACGCGCCCGGCCGAGCACCTCTTCCGGACGCACCTCCCGCCCGTCGGCGGCCGAAACGGTTTCCCCCCTCTGCAAACGCGACCACAGCGGGCCGCGCGGAACCCCCAGCGCTTCCGCCTTTTCCGGGTGGAACTCGCCGGGACGCGCTTCCTCCTCCAGGGCGTAGCCGAAGCACGGTTTGGTGTGGCGCAGCGGGAAACACCGGACCCGGAAACCGTCGCCCCGGTATACCACGCCCGGTTCGGTTATCTCCCTGACGACTATCTCGTAGTTTATGTACATGTCCAGCACGCGGCGGCTGTACTCGATGTACTCCGCGATGCGCGGCGGGCCGATTATGTAAAGCGGATCGTCCCTGTCCACCTGCGACGAAAGCATCAGCAGTCCCGGAATGCCGGTAACGTGATCCGCGTGCGTGTGGCTCACGAAAATAACCGAAATTTTCTTCCAGCGAAGGTTCAGCTTCCGCAGGGCCACCTGCGTCCCCTCCCCGGAGTCGAACAGGAAAAGCTCCCCCTCGCGCCGCAGAAGCACGGAGGTCAGATGACGGTTGGGCAGCGGCATCATTCCGCCGCATCCAAGTATGAAGGCCTCAAGATTCATGGTTACGTAACTATATTCCTTTCCGCGGATTGTGGCAATCGCGGCGCGGGCGTTTTGGCCGCCCTACCCGTTTCTGAATTCGCGCTGCACTTCCCGGTTCAGGTCCCGCTCGCGTATGTCGGCGCGTTTGTCATATGTCTTTTTTCCCTTGCACAGCCCCAGTTCCACCTTGACCCTGCCCTTCTTGAAGTAGAACGACAGCGGAATCAGCGTGTAGCCTTTTTCCTCCACCTTGCGGGTTATGCGCCTGATTTCGTCGCGGTGCAGAAGCAGGCGCTTTTTGCGGTCCGGGTCGTGGTTGAATATCGACGAAAACGGATTTTCCGCCACCCGCAGCGAACGGAGCCAGACCTCGCCGGACACGACCTCCGCCCACGCGTCCGGAAACGAAATCTTTCCGTCGCGGAACGATTTCACCTCCGTCCCAAGAAGCTCCATTCCGCACTCGTAGCTGTCGTCCACCGAATAGTCGTGCCGCGCCCTGCGGTTCACGGCTATTACCTTTACGCCTTCGGCCATTTAGTCGTCCGTGTTTTTTCTGGCTATGATCGGGCGAAACGAGACGAAGGGCGACGAGGTTGCCGGGGGCAGAAAGGCCCTGGTTTCCACGCCGGTTACGCCCGCGTCGCTGAGCCACGAACCGCCGCGCACCGAACGCTCCGGCGAGTCCACCGCGCGTTCCGGCGCGGGGAAAAACGGCAGCGGGGAAAACGGATCGTCGGTCCATTCCCACGAGCCGCCGTTGGGGACGAAAACACCGTTGAAGTTGTCCCACAGCCGCGCGGACTTTGCGGCGAACTCCCACTGGGCTTCCGTGGGAAGGCGCACCTCCCAGCCGGAAAGGAAGTCCGGAAGCAGGCCGGTAAGCCACTCGCAGAAGGCGCGCGCCGCGAACCAGGAAACCGCGTAAATTCCGGTTCCGGTCCAGCCCCAGCCCGGCGCCAGAAGCCCAAAGTCGGCAAGGTAGTCGCCGGTAACAAGGCCCTCCCGCTCAAGCGTTTCCAGATTCGCGCGGCTCCACCGCGGGTTCGCCTCCACGAAATCGGCGAAAACGGAAGGCGGAACCTGCTCCGTGGAAACCAGGAACGGCTCCACCGGAACCTCGTGGGGAAAAGGCTCCCCCTGTACCAGCGTTCCGCCGCCAAGCCCCATGAACAGAAGCCCCCCCACGCGAATCTGCCCGACCGGAAGACCGACGTCCTGCGGGACAACCCCCGCCGGATTCGGCGCGAGCGACTGCCCGGCGACCATTCGCCCGATCTCCGCGTGCCGCCGCCGGTACCACTCGGACGAGGTTACTGCTTCGGCGGCGTTCGCCGGAAGCGTCCCCGCCAGCCACTGGGCACCGGCCGGGTTGGCGTCCAGAAACGCGAGAATGTCCGCGACCGAACGGGCCAGCGCCGCCGGCGACGGCGAATTGCCGCCGCCGTCCGCGAGCGTCTTTGCCCGCACAAGCTCGCGAAGACCGACGCGGGTGTCGGCAAACCTGGCGGAAGCGGCGATTATTTCGGCCGCCTCCTCCCCCGCCGCGACCGCGCCTATGCGGTAGACCCCTTCGGAAAGCGTCCGGGGAACCTGCCAGGCAGCCGTGGCCTCCCCGCCGAAGCTCCACTGCGCGTACTCCGCAGCGGACATCGCAAGCACACCGATCGGATCGTCGGTAAAAAGCGTAACGGAAAGCGCGTAGCGGCGCGGGAAAATCCACGAACCGAAAACGCGCCGGGGTATTACGTGTTGGGAAAACGCCGGCTCGAAACCGGGCAGCACCACTTCCACGCTGCGGCTTCCGGCGGGAACGAAAAACCGCGCCGGGGAAGTGCCGGCGTACACGCCGTCAACCCTAATCGCCGCGCCGGACGGCTCGCTGGAAAAAACGACCACCGACCCCAGCCTTCGCATTCCGGGGAAAACCAGAACGAAAAAAAGTATCGCCAAAAGAACGGCCGCGTAAATCCAGGCAAGATACACCCCCGGACGCACCCCGAAAACCGGTTTAAGCCGTACCTGATCGCCGGACTCCGCAGCCCCGGCGGCCGTTTTTTTTTCCCGCATGGGACGATTTTATTCCACCGGGGCCATGGGTGTCAACTGCTAATCGCGCCGGTGCCGGTAAGTCGGCGGCACCGGATTTGCTCAACGATACCCTACCCCAGCACGCCCAGCAGCGCGTCAAGCTCCGCGGGGATCGTCCGCGAATCCGCGGTTCGCCCCATGGCGCGGGCCAGGGACGCGGGTACCGGCAGGGGGGGGCCGCCAAGAGGGGCAACCAGCGGTTCCACCGTTTCGGCGAACTTTGCGGGGTGCGCCGTGGAAAGGATGCCCACGGGGTTGCCGGCAAGTTCGAAGCCCGGCCCGAGTTCCGCGGCAAGTTTTTCCGCGCCTTTCCAGCCCACGGCGGTGTGCGGGTCCAGGAAGTAGCCGGCCTGTTCGCGGACGCGCGCTATGGTCTCCCGGGTTTCCGCGTCGGAAACCCAGACACCGAAAATCGCGCGGCGCATTTCCTCCAGCGAAAAATGCGCCGTCATGCGTTCGAAGTTGCTGGGAGCGCCCACGTCCATGGCGTTGGAAAGCGTCGCCAGCGATTCCCGCGCAAGGTATTCGCCGGAGGCAAGGTAGTCCGGGACGGTTCTGTTGGCGTTGGTGGCCGCGATAAAACGCCGTACCGGAGCACCCATTTTCACGGCGTACAATCCGGCGGTAAGGTTGCCGAAGTTTCCGGAGGGAACGCAAAGCGTTATCGGCGTTCCGGGGAACACGCGGGGGGGAGGGGGGGGGCTTCCGGGAAGCCTGGGCGTGGCCGCGCCGTCCGGATCCGCCGCTCCGGCCATGGCCCGGCCGGCGGCGGCGGCGTAGTATGCGGCCTGCGGAATAAGCCGGGAAACGTTGATGGAATTCGCCGACGAAAGCGCGGCTTTTTTTCCGGGGCCGCCGTCGGCGGTTCCGGCCGGCGAAAGGGCCGCCTTTACCAGACGCTGGCAGTCGTCGAAGGAACCCTCCACCGCCAGCGCGGAAACGTTGCCGCCCAAGCCGGCAATCTAGA
>Ga0209755_10007463_pt1 | contig 11828 bp, 11 predicted proteins | sample TergutCo191P1_FD_187301 | JGI IMG/M metagenome (GOLD analysis project Ga0209755, IMG submission 187301) | Cornitermes sp. P1 segment gut microbial communities from Petit-Saut dam, French Guiana - Co191P1 (SPAdes) (version 2) | ecosystem: Host-associated > Arthropoda: Insects > Digestive system...
TACTAATATACATATATATATATATATATACATACATATATGATAATGTTGACACTTCATTGTTGTATTGTAAAGTAATGGTTAATTTTCACACTTAAAGAATTATTGTACAGTTTGTTTAGATATAATATTGCATATACCCGTTGCTTGCAACACAGGAAACAAAGGCAAAATATTTAACAAAGCTCTACAAATCTACTGTAACAGTTATGATGTAAAACTTTAACTTCAAGGTTGACATAAATAATAACTATACAAATATTACATTATAAAAGTAAAAGACAAGAAACTGTTTGTGTGTGTGTGTGTGTGTGTGTGTGTGTACTGTTGAAAGGAAAGAAAATCAGAGCCAGATGTTCGATTGACATAACCTCACAATGCTGATGGTAGAAGTTCATGGAAAAAATTAAAATAAACGAGGTGATGATTTGGAAACTGTGGTCAGTTTTTTTTTGTGAGGAAGTTTAAATTTTTTAACTTGAATAATTGTGTGCGCTACCCTCTCACATTTCTGTCACCTGTATTTTCATTTTATAAAAACTCGCTTGCTTTTGTGTACCAGAAATTTACTATTTTGGGAATTCCTGACATCCAAGGCAGTGAGTTGGTGAAACCTTTAATTAGTGAAGTCCTGTGTACAGTAAACAGACAGGAAGGCTACAAATCAGAAAATCATATGTATACTTTGGCAGTATGTGGAGAAAATTTTCAGTAGAAAAATAAGTATTGTGTACTTTATTTTGCCATTTTATTTTCTAGACTCCATTGTGTTTCCGTTTGTGTATATCAATCCCACACGTGTTCAGTGGACAAACACGTGTGGGAAACGCTGGAATGGGCTAATAACACTTCTTAAGGTTACGTTTAAAGGGCTATATTGAGGGGGGTGGGTCCACTAGAGTGCACTGCAGTTCTTGAAAATCATATCTATTTTTTTTCGGTCAGTTATGTTGACGTGTAAAAGGCAAATGTGTGAAATGGTACGGTTCCATTTAGACGAACGAACCGAGCTACATCAACTTCTCCAGGTTTGATTTCTTACCGTACTGTGGTCAGCTGTTATCCGTGACGCAGGTGGCGTTGACCGAATAGTGGTTGTCAAAAGCACAAATAGGACGATAAGGGAAAGCAACTGAGGATTGTTCACCGTAACAGTTACAGGTAAATGGTCTAGTTTTTCATGTTTGATCATCGGTGAGGTATTATAGTCGCTAGGATGAAAGCAGACGTTGCTATGTGTAGCCTGTAACGGAACAGTGATTCAAGGTAAGTGTTTTAAAGCAAGTTTCAAAGTTACGAGTTTAGAATCGCCGGCAGGCTTGCGTTTGGCAGAGTGGTGTACTGCCCGTGATGGTGTTTGTATGTGCGTTCTTGCGGCAGTTATTTATAGTTGAAGAGTAAAAAATGATTTAAACTTCATTTGATACGTGTGTTCCGTTGTTACTGCGATGCTTAAATGGGACTCTATTGATGCAATGCAGCACTCTCCCATACCAATTATTAAATTTCTGACACGTTGTATGTTTACTTTGTTAATACATAGATCACTCGCTTGACTTGTTTTCAGGAAGTGGTATTTTGCTGTCCCACATTTATCATTACTTACATTCTTACTTATTTACTCCATGGAGTAGAGTCCTTGTGAAGCTACCCGGTTTTCAGCTAGTCAAGAAATTTCCCGCATTTTGTGGAACCCGAAGGTGCATTACAGCGTTTGCAAGAACCTATCCGTATCCTGAGTCAGATCAATCCAGGCCATGCCCTCCCATCCCACTTCCTGAAGATCCAGCTTAGTATTATTCTCCCATCTATGCTTGGATCTTCTAAGTGGTTTCTTACTCTCAGGTTTCCCCACTAAAACCGTGTATGCACCTCTCCTCCCTCGTACGTGCTACATGCCCCTCCCATCTCATTCCTGTCGATTTGATCATCCAAATAATATTTGGTGAGGAGTACAGATCATTAAGCTCGTCATTTTGTAGTTCTCTCCACTCCCCTGTTACCTCATCACTCTTGGACCCAAATATTCTCATCAGCACCTCATTCTTGAACAACCTGAGCCTACGTTCATCCTTCATGGTAAGCAACAAGTTTCACACACATACAGTACAACAGGAAAAATTATAGTTCTATGTATTTTAATCTTTATATTGCGGATAGCAAACTGGAAGATAAAAGATTCTGCATTGAATGATAACAAGCATCCTCAGACTTCAGTCTGCTCTTAATTTCTACCCGAATGGAGTTTTGATTCATTAGGGTTATTCACAATGTTTGAACTGTTTCACCCTTACAAAGAAACTGTTATCCATCTTTATATTGTGATTCTGCCCTGCATTCTCATCTTGAGACAAGACTATGTACTTAGTTTTACTTCTAGTCCTATCTCCTTACTAGCAACTACTTCAGGGTTCTGTGTTTTTTTGTATGGTATATATGCTTTTGCCCAGTATATTAACATCAGCATAAACCAAACGCTGATGTGTACCATTTAATTTCAAGCCAATCTGGTTTACCTGAATCCTCCTAATGGCATACTCTAAAGTAAAGTTGAAAAGCAGTGCCAATGAAGCATCTTCTTGTTTTACACCACTTGTAATAGGAAACATGTCAGACAAATGTTTGCCTCCCTGAACTCTTACTATACATTTCTCTCAGACACAATTTTATTAGCCTTACCAGTTTGATAGGGAAACCAAACTCAATGAGAATATTATACAAGACCTCCCTCCCAACTGAGCCATAGGCTTTCTTGAAGTCTATAAAGACCTAATGTACTGCTTCATTGTGTTCCCATTTTTTTTCTCAAGTATTTGATGAAAGCAGAATGAATGTTCAATAGTTGACCTGTTGTGTCAAAATCCACACTTATGACCCCAATAATTTCTTCTGCTTATGGAGTAAACCTTTATAGCAAGGTTTTGATTAAAATTGTGTATGTAGTTGACAGAAGTGATATGCCTGTATAATTACTACAATCGGTTTTATCACCTTTCTTATGAATAGGTACAATGATTGACTGCTTCCACTCCACAGACAATTCCTCCTGTTTTGGAATGGAATTAATAAGTTTATGGATCTCAAAGTGAATTGTCCTACCCCCCTGCTTTAATCAGTCCTGCTGCAATTTGATCCATACCTGGTGATTTATGTCTTTTTAGCTTTTCAGTAGCCATCTCAAACTCAAAGGCACCTGGCTCAGGCACTAGTGGTTCTGCTATATATATTTCTGTCTAACATTATTAACCTCATATACATTCCGTAGCTGAAAATATGGCTCCTCCATCTAGCCATAATACTGTGGGAGTCTGTAACTGAATCACTCTTCTCTTCCTTTAATATATTAGTTCCAGTCTGGTAACCCTTATGCCCCTGTACAGGTCTCTGATATTTTTGATCTTGCTGTTACTTTCAAGTTCATCAAAGTTAGCTTTCAGTTATTCCTCTTTTTTGTTCCTGAAATGTGTACTGGCCTCACGTCTTACATTTTTTAGATTATCTACATTGCTTTGGCTTATTTTATTTCCTTTGTTTAATAAAATCTTGGACTATACAGTGTGGGTGGGTGGGTAGGATGGCTTATAAATCATGAACTGGAAGGGACATGAAAGGAAGTGATACAGGCCTGGTTCAAGGTTCTGTCTGGGCATTTGCATGGAGGGGCTCAGGAAAACCACAAAAACGCTACTTATGGTTCTTCCCGGCCGACATTTGAACGCGCATACCCCAAATCCTTTAACCTGGACAGTTAACAGATGGTAAAGAAATGAACAAGTGAATCTTTGCCCTGTGTCTAAACACAACTGCAAGGAGATATATAGGAGGTAAATTTTATAATATTCTGGCTGTGGCATGACGTTTGTTTAAACATCTATAAATTCATTTCGTATCTCACAGAAAAGACATTGTTTATCCGTTACAAAGCCCTACCTTTTATGCCATTGAGACAGGGATTTAAAGGTGTAATCACCGAGTATTTTCATGGCTAACAAGCGGGCTTATTAGTTTAAAACATCCTTCGGTCTTGGGCTGAATTTCCTTCGCTTCTCTTGCGAATTCAATACACTACGCGGGTCATCTGGTCTTATTGCTGCACGGCTGGTTACCCTTGTGACGGTTGAGTATATCGGTGTGTGGGTTATCGTGCGAAATATTGTTTTGTGGCTTTGCGGTTGGTTGTGGAGGAGCGTCCGTTAGGTTCCCATATAGCAATGTTTCTCAACCGCCGGGTCGCGAGAGGTTCTCCTGGAATTTGTCATTTTAGTTTTATAAGCAATTTTCGTGAATGAATATTTTATAGTGGAAATATTCTGAGGAGAACAGTATTCGAGAATGTGTCAAAAAAAACTCAGACCCAGATGTTGGCCTGAGGAAACTGCAGTATGTTACAAAATTTCATTAGTCCAGGAACTGATAACTAATTTAAATTTAATTTTATATTTGTCAACATGTCACACCGTATACATAGGTGCACTAATACTCTTTATGATTATGCCATAATTAATTATTAATAAACTCAAAAAAATGGAAAGGTATTTACGAGTAAATTTGTTGGGGCCGGGCCCTCGTCTTATGAAAAAAGAATTTACCGGGCCGCGGTCTCATAAAGGTTGAGAAACGCTGCCACATAGTAAACTCGCCGGTCTCTCACCGCGGAGGGCGGAGTTCAGTCCCAGTCCAGTTCATTTAGGATTCGTTGTAGACAACATAGCACTGGGACAGGGTCTTTTTCGAATACCTCGGTTTTTCCCATCAGTATCATTCTGCTTGTGCCTTGTACAGTACCCATTCCTTCATCTGTCATCAACGCTACGTAATACTAGCAACTGACGCCGTCATTAAATACTAAATTTAAAAAATTAATAGTGACGTACGCGGGATTAAGATTAGCAAATTTTCCGTCAGTTCTACAGGATTTGTTTTATCGTATGGAAGTTTAATGACAATAGTTCGCTGTTGCTCCTACTTCTACTACTACTACTACTACTACGAGGGTGAGTCAAATGAAAACCTTAAATATATATATTTAAATATATACTTTTAAGGTTTTCATTTGACTCTCCCTCGTACTACCACCGCTACTAACACTACTGCGACTAGGACGCGCGTGCACACGGAGGCACACCCCATTATTTTAAAATGTGCATTTTATGCCTCATTTTTTAGTTTGCTTTTTCAAGCAGAGTTTAGTTGTTGTTTAAATGAGCTTAGTTAGGTTTTAATTTCTTTAGTTTGTTTAGTGAATAAAAATAATGCCTTTTATGACTGAATATTCAATAAATGTTCGCCATTTAAAAATTAAAAATAAAATTCCCTGGGTGAACATCTTATGAAATATGCCGCGCAGGCTTATACTACTACTGCAACTACTACTGCTACATCAACTACTACTACTACTACTACTACTACTACTACTACAGCAACAACAACAACTACTACTAATACTACTAATACTATTACTACTACAAACTGTAATGGGCCCAACTGTGTAGGCTATCTCTTCCATTTTACTGGAGGAAAGAGGCAGGACCAATCTCAAAAAGTCATGTTTTCAGAATGTTGTATTTTAATCAATGGACAAAGTGCAGCTGAAGTGCTGAATTAATGGAGATTTGTGCTATATGCAGAAGTTTATGTTTTAAGATATTTTGAAGCAAGAATGCTATTCTAGCTTTTGAATTAGATGACACGAAATTTGTGTTTGAACACCGCTGTTTTAGGGAAATAGCCCCTGTTTATTCTGATAATTTACGTACAATCATGAGTAGATTGGTTAGGATGTAGTACATCTTGGTGTTCATTAAGGTGGTGCACGTATTTATCTTTATACTTAAACGATTAAATGCAGATGAATGATCAGCTTCACTCTTGGGCCACATTTAATGTTGGGGGAGTAAACCCTGAAAGATTTTAATTTTAAAGAAGATGGGGATGATTTGCAAAATTGACCTGCAAGAAACTCTTTTGGAAATTGTGCGAAATATGGGACTCACATGGCAGTGAATGTGTAGAGCAATGTTTCTCAACCTTTGTGAGACCGCGGCTCGGAAAATTCTTTTTTTATAAGACGAGGGTCCGATCCCAACAAATTTACTCGTAAATACCTTTCCATTTTTTTACGTTCATACATTAAACTAACATAAGTATTAATAATTAACTATGGCATAATCATAAAGAGTATTAGTACACTCATGTATACGGTGTGGCATGTTGACAAATATAAAATTACATTTAAATTAGTTATCAATCACTGGACTAATGAAATCTTGTAACATATTGTAGTTTCCTCAGGCCAACACCATTAAATGAGGGTTCTTTCTTCTTCTTCAATTGGCGCTACAACCCTTGGTGGGTTTTGGCCTGCTTTACGATTTCGTTCCACAATCTTCCATCTTTACGCTTCTCTCTCCAATTTCTCTCTTTCATCTTCTTCTACTTATTCGAGCCATCTCAGTCTTTGTCTTCCTACTGGTCTTGATGATCATGGTTCCCATTAAGTTAGTTTTTTGACAGTTCTTGTTGTGTCCATTCTGATTACATGTGCTGCCCAGCGTAATCTTTGTGATTTTATTTCATTCCTAATTTCTAATTCTTCGTTTGTTTTTATTCTCCATGTTCCATTATTATCTTGTGTGGGTCCGTATATTTCTCTAAGTACCCTTCTCTCAAATATCAGTAGGCGATTTTGTTCTGTGACTCGTAGCCCATGTTTCACAACCGTATGTTACAATAGGTCGTATGGTAGATTTATATATCTGCAGTTTACTGGCAGCATTAAGAGCTTTGTTCTTCAGAAGTTTTTTGTTTGCAAACAGACTTCTATTTCCCGCTTGTATTCTTAGTCTAATTTCTTCTTTTGTTAAATTTTTGCTATTTATTTGTGATCCCAAATATATAAACTGGTTTACTACTTCGTAAGATTTTCCTGCTACTTCATTGTCCTGTTTTATTATATTTGTTTTCCTGGTTACCTGCATTTATTTAGTTTTATTTGTGTTTATTATAAGACCCAGGTTTTCTGCTTCTTTTTGTAGTGTTGTAAAGGTTTCCTTTAGTGCTTTTTGCATTCTTGCTATTATGACAACATCGTCCGCATAGGCACATAGTTGTTTACTCCTTGTACTAATGTTTCCTCTTAAGTCTATTTTTAATAATACTGCTTCCAACACCAGATTAAATAAAACTGTCGACAGGGCATCTCCCTGTCTTGATCCATTGTTAATATTAAATACGTCTGTTCTTCCCCGGTGTACTTCAACTAATGCTCTTGAATCTGTCAACGTCGCCTTCACTAATCTAATTAGTTTTGTCGGAATTTTCAGCATTTTGAGGTTTTCGTACATCTTCAGTCTATTGACTGTATCAAAGGCCTGCTTGAAGTCAATAAATATATTATGTAGCTCTATGCCAAACTCATAACACTTTTAGAAAATTTGCCTGACTACATGTATATGATCTATTGTTGATCTGCTGGTTCGGAATCCCGCTTGATATTCACCTAAGGTCAGCTCTGAATATTTTACTAACCTATTGTATATTAAACATGTAAACATTTTATATGTGATATTCAACAAGGTGATTACTTGGTAATTACTACATTCTCTACGATCTCCCTTCTTAAAAATAGGGCAAATAATTCCTATTTCCCATTCCTCCGGCATTCTTTCTTGGTCCCATATTTGCAGCAGGAGGCCAAATATTCTTTGTAGTAGTTCCGGTCCGCCGTGCTTTATTAATTCCACAGTTATATTATCTATGCCCGAAGCCTTCCCATTTTTCATTTTGCTGATGACCTTAGTCATTTCCTCTTAAGTTGGTTTCTAATTCTTCTATATTTTAATTTTCCTTTTCATCTTTCTCGTGTGTCTGTAATTCATTTTCTAGCAGGCACTGAAAATACTGTTGCCATCTTAGCAATATAGCTTTCGCCTCGGTTAATATTTTCCCTTTATCATCTTTGTAAATTATACTCTGTTGTTGATATTCTTTACTCATTTCTTTGATTTCTTTATAAAACTTTCTTACATTTTTCTTTATGTTTGCACCCTTTATTTCATCTATTTTCCTATTCCAAATTTCTCATTTCTTTCTTCTACATAATTTTCTTGCTATTTTCCTTTTTTCTTCATATTCTTCCATATTTTTCCGTGTCTTCTTATTCAGACATTTCTTCCTAGTGTCATTCTTTTCTTTCATTGCAATCTGACATTCTTCGTCATACCAATCTTGATTTCTTTCTTACCTCTGTTCTCCGATTTTTTCATTAGCTGATTCTAAGATGACATTTTTTATGTTTATCCATTCTTCATTCACATCCTGCTTCCTTTCTATTTGCCTTAGCTTTCCAGTAATGTATTCTTGATATTCGTTTTTTCTTATCTTTATTTTCCAACTTATGTATATCCCATCTAAGTTTATACTTCTGTTTCTTTTGGTATGTGCGGGATATTTGATGTCTAATTGTAGTTCTGATGAGGAAATGATCACTGTCGCAATTTGCTTCCCTCATAGTTTTCACATCTCCTACAATTGCTGCTCTTCTTTTATTAACGAGGAGATGATCAATTTGATTTACTGTTCTTCCTGCTGGGTCATTCCAGGTGCATTTGTGAATATTTTTGTGCTCAAAACATGTGCTACTAATTATTAATTCACTAGCTTCAGTAAACTTACATAGGATAAGTCCATTTCCACTTGTTTCATCATGAATTGTATGTTGTCCCGCAACTAATTGGTTGGCTGGTTCTTTTCCTATTTTTGCATTAAAGTCTCCCAATATTAACAGTGCACCATGCTTTGGTATCTGATCATAGCATGTGTTCATGTCCTCGTAGAACTCTCTTTCTGTTCTTCATTTGCACTTTCTGTTGGGGCACATATATTAACTACTGTGGTGTTATAGAATTTCCCTTTAATTCTTACCTTACACATTCTTGAGTTAATAGGTTCAAAGTCTATGATGCTGTTTTCCAATGATATCTTTATTATAAATCGAACACCTAGTTTACCTTGTTTCTCTGCTCCAATATATAGTAAGGTATATCTTGGTTTCCCAATTCTTCCTTAACCTTTCCATCTTTTCTCTTGAAGTACAGTCATAACTAAATAATATTTCAATAATTCGTCTACAATCTCTGCCATTTTTCCTGCTTGTAACATCATTCTCATATTCCAGCTTCCTACTATCATTCTCATATCGTAACCCCTTTCACGTTTTAGTCGTCCTTTTTTACTCCTACCGGAATTATTCTCTTGAGCCTTCTCAGCAATGTAGGTTTTTACAGGGTGCGATCGCCGGCCGCACGCCCAACCTCCTGCCCCGGAGGACCGGGGTGTCTCGCTTAGTCTGGGGCATCACCTTTGACCTGTCCGGCATGGGAGACCCTACCAGTAGCTACGCTACCGCCGGCATAGCTCTCAGGATCATTTGACCTCACAAGCCCTCCCACTACTTCAAAGTGGAGACACCTTCGGAAGGGATTAAATGAGGGTTAGGGTTGAAGAATTTATCATTAAATTAATTTGTACCGATTTTCATTGACATGTCCCATTCTGATCACCAAAATTTTATAATATTATTCAGCGTAAAATTATTGTATTATTCAATTGATTTTAATGATGTTGGTTTGTAAAAAAAACGGCAGTGAGAAAAATAATTACGCGTTGTAACCCACCATAGAAGTCAGCTGAGCAGGGGAAGCAGCAGAAGAATGTCAACTGTCACGTGTCAACACTTGTTATCACATACATACACCAATTATTTATATGTGCAAAGTGTAGTGTTCACGGAGTAGGGCGACGAGTGGACCGAAATCGACCGCTCTGTTAGTACTACGAGAAGGGGAAAAGACCCGTACTGTCACCGATGGTCCTTTCGGGGCAAGTAGGCGGTAGGCTGCCACCAGATTCAGAGGGTTCTGAGTCGACCGGGATAGGTTCAAGGACTGTACGACCGAGCACAACGATAAAAGTTATGGCTAATTGCTAAATTCTATTTCACTGCAGTTATTTACAATTTCTACATATAAGTGTCAGAAATGTTCTCACAAGCAAAATTACACTCGTATATCAAAGTTCCGATTTCTGGCACAACTAGCTGTCTCGCCTTTATATATATATATATATATATCTCAATGCGTCCCGTTAATTTCCAAAGTAACTTTCAAGTTAATTTCCAAAATTAGTTCAACCAAAGCGACTCGCCTTTAATTATCAGAAGGTACGCTGTGCTGAACTGCATGTCAGCCTCCAATCCTTCAAAGATTCTTCGTAGCTAGTAATTTTTTAGTAATCACATCCTTACATCACTTAACCGAGTTTCATACATCCTATACTGCAACAGTCTTTAGAACTCAGTGAAAGTGGAATGCTGAAGTGAGGCATTCTTTACACGTTGACATATCTTCGTGTAACTTGGTCAGTTTACACAACAATTTACATTGTGGTAATCGCTAAACTCAGCTTCTAACAGTGTGTCATTTCCTAGTTTAAACAATGTCCCATTTCCATAGTTACAAAATTATAAAATTACACAATTTTCTATGCTATCGAAATGTTCATTGCAAAAGCATGTAATGTAATAAATAAAAATGTATGAATCTCTCAATTCTAAACGCTAGTTCCAACACTAATTAATGTTTTTACTTTAAAAACGCAAACGCAGCACTGTAACACACCAATTATAAGGTACTGAAAAAGTTAAACTTAGTGTCTTTTATCACAACTGAGTTTTTGAAGGATTTAGGTAGGGTAGTGAGATTTTTGTTGCTGTTTTCTGTCCGTTAACTTATTAATTATGGAATGAATTGAGGTGATAGCCAAACGGAGACGTTAGAAAGTTGCAGGCGTTTCCTCTGTTTCGTTTTAAGCACAGTCATAGAAGAAAATGCAGTTTCACAAAGATATGTGGTGGAAAAACAAAGAAGAAATCTCATTGCTATTTCATGTAAATTTGGATATTACTTTTTCATTCTTGTCCAGAATTTCGAATTACTCATAGAATTAAAAGTGCTTTCCAGTTCTTTGTCAGATGATAATTCAATAAGTTGAAGGATTTCTTCGTGGGAAAGGGCTGTCTCCTTGTGTTCTACAAAAGGGTTCACAATCCACATATTCTGCCTCTGGGGATCCTCATGTTCGGGACAATACTTTTCCAACAACAACAATATCTTCAAGTGAGCTGCAATAATATCTGAAACTGAATTCTGTGAATAAAAATCATCTGCTTCCATAATATAATCTGAGTATGACTGAAAAATTTCATTGTTTCCCTTTGCAATCATGTCAAGCCAGAGTCTGAGTTTCTTTTTGAGTGATTCGATCTTGTTCCAAGCATTAAATATTGTTGTATCTGGACCTTGAAGTTTTAAATTCAACTCGTATATATAAGAAAATATGTCGCTGAGCTATGCCAGTCTGGCTACCCATTTCTTATCCTGGAAATAATGGGACACGTCACTTTTCTTATTAATTAGAAACAGCTCAACTTCCTTTCGGATTTCATGCAACCTCTTGAGTGCTGCACCGCGGGAGAGTCAACGAACTTCCGAATGGAAAAGAAGAGTTTGATGATCAGAGCCCATTTCATCGCACAGTGCTTTTAAGCACTGTTTTGTATATAATTAACAATTTTGACAGATTGAGACAGGGCTTCGTTAAGCCCAGGTGCCATTTTTTTTGGAGGCCAGGTTTTGCCTATGAATGTAGCAATGCTTTGACAATAAGTTGTTGCCCGCCATATCTTTAATTTTAGTGACAAAAGCTGATTTCTGGGTTAGTGGGTCCCTGTCACCACGGCATGGCGCGTCCTCAGGTTGTGGATAGAGAAA
>Ga0209755_10007464_pt1 | contig 11826 bp, 6 predicted proteins | sample TergutCo191P1_FD_187301 | JGI IMG/M metagenome (GOLD analysis project Ga0209755, IMG submission 187301) | Cornitermes sp. P1 segment gut microbial communities from Petit-Saut dam, French Guiana - Co191P1 (SPAdes) (version 2) | ecosystem: Host-associated > Arthropoda: Insects > Digestive system >...
CAGTTCCATTACACTGCATGTTTTCTTTTCGGTAAACTGAAGTACTTTGCATCTGTTTACCTTATCTGACAAAGAACAGTCCTGGCCTGTGAGGACTCCCTTAGTAGTGGAACCTAAAAAAATTTGGTTAGGAGAATTATATATATGAAAAAAAAGGTTGTTTGAATGATTTTACAGGTATTTGTTTGTTGGATGTGCTTATAATCGTTAATGACATTTTATGTTAACAAAATATTGTTATTGTGATTGAAGTATAGGAGGATGTGAGTAAGAGACATGAGTAATAAATAACCAATTCTACTGACAGTTCAAAAAAGAAAAATCCATTTGACAGATCTAGGCATAGATAAGAGTATAATATTAAAATGTGTCTTTAACAAATAGGATGTATTATGGACCGGACTCATAAGGCTCAGTGACAGGCTCCTGTGAACACAATGAGCCTTGAGGTTGTATAACACTCAGGGAGTTGATTAGCTGCATGATTATTGGCTTCTCAAGAATACTAAATTTTTAGGTCTACTGACAAAGCTCCAACCTGAATGTTTTTACAGCTGCATTAAATATTAAGTGGAGGAAATAGAACTGTTGTTGAGCAGAGAATCTGTTGTATTGTACATGAATCTTCATCACTGCTCTCTGTTGCTAACCATACATATAAGTCCTGTTCAAAAGTTATAGTGATAACACAAAAATACTTAGCCACCAGTAAGGAAATCACAGAAATTATGCCTCAGGTTAGGTCAGTTGTTTGTGTAATAATTTTTAATTTTTACCATCTTCTGAATGGTAAAGGGGGTAGGTGATAACAAATCTTCCCAAGATGTTTTACTTCTGTACGACAAATTTAAACTCTGACAACAGTTTGGTTTTTAATGAATTATAAAAACCTGGTGTACCAGTGTTTGTCTTGTTTTGGTTTCCCAGGTCCCGGTCTCCACAGCGTTGCAACTGGAAAAATGTGGGTGGGGATTGGCAGTTGAATGAACGTGAAAAACAGCGGCAGGTTGAGGAAAGGCGAGTGATTTATGTGGGTCGCATTGAAGAAGGAACATCAAAGGCAGAGTTACGGAGACGATTTGAAATGTTCGGTCCGATTGTCGACATCAGTGTTCACTTTAGGGAACATGGGTATGTTTCTTGGCATAATGTAAGAGGAGTATGGCTATCTTAACCTTTGGTGGCTGAACAGGGCCCATGTCCTGATAAATATAAGTGCTCACAGGTGAACAAGAAATTCTATCCTCTGTACATGCAGGTATGAGCATTTTAAAACAAAGTAACTTTGGCCATCAGTGGCTACATTGGAATGCAAAGGCTGGATGGTAAAGGTCTTTTTATGAAGTGAGTTATGTTCATGTTTTCATTATTTTCTTCTTTTAACTAAGAAACTGAAGTAACAGGTGGAACATTCCTTCTCTATAATGGTCATAATGTTTAGGTGAGTTAGATTAGTGACAGGAAATAAGAGTCTCTCAGGTGGTTTTTATGCAGTGAATCTGCTATTTAGAATGAATATCATGTCTGTTGCAGTGATAATTATGGGTTTGTCACTTTTGCGTACAAAGTGGATGCTTATGAGGCTGTGGAACATGGAAATGATGATCCTAATCAACCACATTACGATCTTTGCTTTGGAGGTCGACGGGCTTTCTGCAAGACTCGATATTCTGACTTAGGTAAGGTTGTCATTCCATGGATTTTGTGGGTAGATATCAGTGTTAGGTCATTTCATGTGAATGCAACTATTAGAAAGGTTATTTAGCGTTAAGTGAACTGTGAGTGTCTTGTTTGTGCATGAAGAGGAATTTGGAAGGGGGCAGACATGGCCTGTGCAGCTCAGAGTGGTTGTAAATTGTTACTGATTAAGCTTGTATTAAGTAGGTACCATGTTCAAATGTCTTTAAGGCTACTGGCTATCCTTGGAGATTTCTTGTAACATTTCTCATTCAGGCCATATGAATTTTGGAGTAATACAGTTAAACAGATCACAACCATCGCTTTCTAGAGCCTTCATGCTCACTTATTATGTTGAGCTTCACATCTTGTTCAGCAGTATGTGGCCAGTATGATAGAAATAGCATTATAAAATGAAGGGCTGCTCTTTGTACAGGCACCTGTAGGATATTTAAAAATAAAGGGTGTTTATAAGTACATAAATTAGTGAAGTTTGTCACAACATTGACTGTACAGCAGATTTCATGGTTTATATTATTCCCAGCAGAAAAATGCTGGTCTAGAACCTTGAACTACACAATTGTAACTTCCTTGAACATATGTTCCAGTTTATTATTATTGATTACCACCCTACCATTTCATAGTCTATAAATTGAGTTACTAACATTGTTAAATAAACAGTAAATAAAATAAATGCATAGAGTATTATCACTTCTTTATTATTACGTGTGCAAATTACACAGGTCATGCATTAGTATGTGGTACTGAATATGGTGTCTGTTGTGATTCTGATAACTTTTCAGCTGTATCAAATTAGAGTGTATAGGAGGTGCTATTTCAGAATAAACTGTCTTGTATGCTCATCTCACCTTTCTTCTTCTTCTTCTTCCAGATGGAATGGCTACTAAGAATGATCCTCTGTGCAACCCCAATTTGTATATGCGAGGAGGACCACCAGACATCAATAAGAGCAGAACTCAGAATGAAAACTCTTTTGACCTGTTGCTGCGTGAAGCAAAAGCCAAGCTTCACAAACGCAAGGCTTGACACAGGTACATATTTATAGGACCCATCACTGTTATTGTTGATATTTTGCAGATAGAAGAAATTTTGAGTAATTTATTGTAGAAAATCATTTCAAATGCTGGTTCCTGCTGTTGTGTACTTCCTTCCTTGTGCCCATTTAACACAAAACCAGGAATTGAACATGATGAGGTATTTGTAATTAGCCAAATGATAACCTTACACTGCCAAATAAGTGTGCAAAGTTGGGTGGTGATCTCTAGGGAAACTGTGGAATGTTATTTATGGACATAGTGGTATGTGGAAATGCGTGAAGATGTGTCCTTCATTGTAATATTGGAATTCTGCATTGTTAAATACATGTAACACAGTGTAATTTGGCCAGTGCAGTACAGTCTTCCAGTGTTCTTTTGACCATTGTGCAGTCAAGTATTTGGTCTGTGCTGATACATGTCTTATCTTTCTTCAGCAGTTATTAAAGTAATGCTATGGCAAATTATGTCTGTACTGACTGTATGGTCCCAGTCATTTCAGTTTTGATAAGCCTTAAAATAAATTCCAAAATTTTTAAAATTAATTTTTTAGGTGAAATAGGTGAGATTGTCTTACAGTGTCATATCTGTGGAACATTAATCCACATTTTTGCATCTTTATTGCATTTTTTTTATTCAGGAGTGTAATGTCTGGAAAACATGTGTAATGATAAAGTCATTTACTTTTACATGATTTAGGTAATCCCTTTAAAGAGTGATCTTTGTTAGTAGGATCTAGTTACTCTCATTTCCATGTTAGATGATTTGTTATTTCTGACGTATGACACTCAGGCCAAAAATCTTGTTACTTTACTGTTTAGAAACACTGCACACAGCAGGGTACTATTTCTTTAGTGTGTCAGAGCTTCTTTTGACGAGAGTTTGTGTGTGTTTTGTACATACAGGGAAAACCTCCTAAGATGGTTTTAGAACAATTGCACAATTTAGGCTTATTACACAATAAAACATCTTCATAGGGTGAGCCTGAAAACATTGTTTTGTAATCCTCTGTGGACATGGACTTTCAGCTTGCTAGAATATCATTCCATATAATTCTACATTAAAGGATTCATTGTTGCCCTCAGACCACATTTTAAATCTTACCTTTTTTTAGTGATTTTGACTTTTTTTGTTCCAAGCACAACTGGTAGATGAATAACCCATTTTTTGGCACAGTCTGCCATCATTATCAATTCTACCTTCTCATATTATTTTGCTGTTTTCATCTTTTTGTGGATTAGCCATTCACTTAAGAACTGTGTGAGTGTTGTATCTCATATTTGAGGTTGGTAAATAAATGCCAAGTTTTTCAGTGATTTTTTTTGTGGTTCACCTTTGAAGTAATATTCATATTGTGTATAATGTCCAGCTTTCTTCGAACTGACAGTAGCCAATGTTTTATGTCAGTTTCTGATGTCACCATGCAGTTCTTGTGGTTAGTAATTATTCTACAGGACAAATACTGCACTTATACACAATGTGAACACAAAACTTATGTATAAATTTTTCACACAGAACACCTCAAATTGTTGAAATTTAAAGTAAAACCGTCATATTGTCACAGCTTGTAGATTTTCCATGTGCCATGAGGTTGTGTCTGATTTCAAGTTTTGTTAATGTACATGACAGAGTTTTGAACCTGAATTTCCTGACTAGCCAATAACACTGATGTAAAAATGGTAACAGCAACACACATGCTTCATTTACATGGTTCACTGTCTGACCTATACAGCAGAGGCACAGATCACAACTGAGTCACATATGTGATGCCATGTGAAATGCACATGTGTGAAAATGACCTTGCAGATTAACTTTCAGGTATATTAGAGTATAATTTCCTCCCTCTTTGTTTGAAACAGGAATTGTGCAAAATTTGATGCAAGAAAATAAATAGTGAAAAAGTAATTGCATATCAGGTGGAAAATTTTGTAATCATTAAACACATGAAGGAAAAATGTATATTAATCATAAGAGAGAGTTTTAATATAGTTTTTTTGTGCTTCTCAGGTGAAACATGTTTTAGTCATGAGACATTATGAAGGAAACATACATACATAAATCATGTGCGAAAATTTTGTGTAATTTTTTGTGCTTCTCAGGTGGGAAATTTTTTAATCATCAGATGTATTATGGAGAAAACATGTATATTAGTCCTATGAGAAAATTTCAGTATTAAGTTATTTTAGCATCTTAAGCAGGAAAACTGCTTGAGTTGTATTAACTCAGACAGGTTTCACACACATGTGTGGGCATGCACATATATGTGTATTCAGTTTCAGTACCAGTGAGACTCCTGTTTAAGCTATCTATGGGGAGATTGTTATAAGTACAGGGCCCTTTTTAATGTCAAATCTTTATTTTTTCCGTAACATGCTAGTCCTCTTACTGTCGCAATCAACAGCTACTGGTATGTTGCCTGCATGTTCACGGTTGTGAGGTGTCATTATTGATGTGTTTAGCAGCCAGTCTTCATATATGATCTATCAGTTCATCAGATATATTTATTACCTCAAAACTGGTAAGCATTTTCAAACAGGATGTACTTCATTGTCAGAACAACCCAGCCAACAAAATGTACAAATTGAGGTAAGAGATAGTGATCCATGAATTGCTGAATTTTGTATGCTTGTACACATACATAAAGTAGGCTTCTGTTGTTGTGCAGATTAGCTAAACTGTATCATGTTAGCAGTTTTCTGTACAAATGTACACATGTAACTGGGGATGCATGTATGGGAGCTATGGTATGAAGTCAGGCAGCAGTCATTATAAAGTTAAATTCAAGATCCCCATGTTGAGAAATAACTGTGACATTTGTATTTCAGCTTCAGACAAAAGCCACAGCCATGTTACCCATATGATTAGGTTGTTGTCACTTCTGTACAGCCTGAAAGTCATGGTCTATGAAAAAAATTGTCTATGGGTCATACCAGAGCATTGTTTGATGTTGACAATGCAGAAAATATTGCAGAAAAATAGTTTTTAAAGGTTTCAGCATTAGACAGACTGAGAAATTAATAAACCAATGATACAACCTTGCTCTGATAGGAAGCTAATCTCTTGTTCGAGATGAATAGCAAGAGTGATAACAAATGCATAACAAAATTGTGTTGGTGAGGGAATTCTCATGGCCCAAAAATTTGAAACAGTCTTCTTTTTTTCCCTTCTTCTTTCCCCTTGTCTCCTCCTCCCCCTTCTCCTCCTCCTCATCCTCTTATTCTTCTTCATCTTCATTTCTTGTGTTTCTAATGATACTTATGCCTGTAGAAGATCTGGAATACTTGGCAATGCAGCAGAAAGGAAGTGGCAGCAGTATTTTCCATACTACCATGAAATCTTTGTACATGTACAGAGCAAGGTGAAAATAGGTATAAACTGTCATTTTGCAGTAGATACACTAAAGTTTGGCATATGCAATTTGTGTAACAACCGACAGTAAACAACTGACCATATATGCGCTTTAGAAATGGTTGAGAATGCCTCCCCTCTCCAAGAAAAGAAACTGCAGAAGTATAAAGAAAAGGTGGTTGATGGGGTTGCAGAAAAGAGAAAGTTGCAGTGTGAATAAGGGGTATTATTGGAGCAACTATAGAGGTAGTGAAAGAAGTGAATTACATTCCTTTGTTGTGTTGCAAAAAGATGGGTTGTAGAGTTATCCTTTACTTGGTCAGAGAAGTGTAGACAATTGTGGAAAACTGCAAGTGGAAATTTCATACAAGTTTACAGATAGTGAACTATGAGATCTTTGTAAACTTACAGCATTTTTTAAATCCTCTGCCTTTTGAAAATTGTGTTTTGAATAATAGAAGAAAGCCTAGGATATTAATTAGATCTCTTTTTATGTCATCCAAGTAGCATGACACTGGGATCCATCACAAGTGGAATGGATTTCAGCATCACATGTTGGGATGACATCAAAGTGGGCTGTAGGTATTTCTTTTAAATTGTGATTATGCAAGGAGTGGTCATCTGATTATTTTACCTTCAGAATCAGTTACCATGTTTTTTTTATCATACCAGAAAAGTGTAACACTACTTCTTGCATAGGCAGCTTGCGTATTCCCTAACTAGGTGTTCAAATTTATTAATGTTGCATGCATCCACGCTCCAGTGACAAGAATTGTGTGGTCATGGGGAATGAGGTTTTGCAAGATCCTTTCCACTGATTTGTGTAGTATTATTTGTTGTGGTATAAATTATGTCTGTCATCATGTAGAAAAATTTAATTCATATGTGATTGTAATAAAGAATATATGAACTGCTTGTCATGGAAGTATTTTAGTATAATCACTGAACATAGGCTGCTATCCCACTAATGCTTGGAAAATCCATGTGGGCAGTAGATGATTCTTCTAACTCTTCAGTCATCTCATCTGTCAATTCACATTGTTTTTCAAGCTGCTCACCTAATATTTTAAGGAATCCCCTCCCTGGTGCTGCTGCTGTGAGTTGCAGAGTTCATGTTCAAGCCGTTATTGTTTGTTCTGACTGGGAAAAGAAGGAACTTTTCTGTGTAAATCTGAAAACTACCAATATGCAGTAACAGCTGTAAGACATTTTACTTCTTTGAAAGTAATAATGTATAGTAGTGAATGTATTGTTCATCTGAATATAGAATTTACTCAACTTGAAGTAACTGCCATGGGTGATACTTGTTTCTTGGCTGAGTTGAAAGATAATTTGGCTGTGTGTGGGTGTTGTCATACCAAAACAAAGATCCACAGAGATGTGCAAAAACAGTATTGTTTGTTTCTGTGGCTGCTCTTTGATGTTCCCTTTTTTTGGGCATGTATGGGCCTTACTTTTTATTGTGCCTTGTCACATGTGTATGCTCTTTTTTTTACAAGAGTTTGGGATTGGTTACTCTTCTGATATCTTGTTTTGCTTAACAACTCCACAGTGAAACTCTTTATTGTGGTCGTATATTATAGCGGATGCATAAAGTTTTCATAAAACAAACACAGTTTGTGTGTAGGTTTGTCATTCCATTGTTTTTATGATGATATAACTGAATAACAAAGAATGTTCTGATATTCTGGAATAGACACATTATTCACTTTACAGAGTATATGTGGTTCTTCAATAAAGACCAACACATTATACCAGTACACAGTATGTTATGGAGAAAAACCATAATTTTAATATTTCTCCTATATGTTTTTGGTAGGTTGGGCCTTCATCAGGGAGAACTTGTGAAATGCAAAGTAGAATTTAAATGTTTCACCTTAAAAATTGTTGTCTCAATCAGCTAACCTATTAAGAGAGTATATTTTGCTGCCATGTGTATAAAATGTCCCTTTATTACCAGTTTCTAGTGTGTTATTCTGTGCCAAAAGCATATCCTCTACTCATTATAATCACCAGCACTGTTCACACACTTTCCCTTGTATGTGATAAACGATCAGTTGCAGGTCTAGTCATCCTTGCTCAGGTGATATACAGAAGCAGTAACAACAGTGTTGACATTGTCTGCCGATTCATATCATGTGCCCCGAAGATATTCTTTCACACATGCAGACTACCTGTAATTACATCAGGTGAGAGCTGGAGAGTGTGGATGATGTCCCAACACCTTCCAACCCCAGCATTGTACCAGATTTTGCACATCAGGATGGTGTTGAGGTGGTCCATTATCTTGGAGCAAATGACACCATGCTCAAGCAGTTCTGGTTGTTTTGTGGTGAACAGCCGGCCTCACTTTATGCTGCAAGATTGTTCAGTCATATTGGCCATTGACTGAGGTACCAGTTGGCATGGGATGGTCAAGCACAAGTGCATTTTGCCTGAAGAACATGACATGCATGACTTTCAGAATATCTGACTGTGCCATGCAATTTTCTTCTTGGTGACCCTTGGGAATTCTGTTAAGCATTCTGTTGTTTCAGCTTATGGTCAAATGAATGTATCCATGATTCGTCTACAGTTAAAATGTTATCACGGAATGATGCAGTGCCTTTGTTTCTTCAGTGCTGCAGGTGGGTGGTGGCAGGAAGAACGTGTGTAGCTCTTCAGTCATTGTTGAGCGCATGTGGAATCCAGTGTGCGCACACTTTTCGTTTCTCCAAGCTGTTGGTGAGGATAAACACCTGTAGATATTCCAACTACTGTAGAAATTCCTGACCATGAAATAATGCACATACATTCAAAGACAGAATTCACTTTTTCCAAGTTGTGTTCACCTGTCGCTGATGTTGGGGCTCAACTGCAAGGGGTGTTTTCTGCTCCTGTCCATTCTTATTGGCATTCACCCTGAGGCAAACAGTTTCATGTGAAGAAACGTGTGTCTGTAAACCTTCCTTCAACAACTTGTAACACTCTAGAGTACTTTTACACAACAAAACATGAAATTTTATGTATGGTTTCATGCCCATATGCAAGAAACTTCCTTACAGCCTTTCCTGATCCATAGCTAAGCAGCAACTGATGTCAAAGACAGTGCGTCTCTGGGACAGTAGCAATAGTGCCCCTAATGCCACACTTGATTTGAGTTCATTCATATGAAGCACTACACATTGCTGCAACCATAAAACTTCTGAAATTATCCACATACTTAACTTTGCTGTTAATCATATATTGTCAGCTCTGAATATTGTGGAAGGGGTTAAAGCTATCAGTCATATGCAGTGTGTGGTGTTATGCCTCCTTTTAGGATGTCTTAAAGTATTTTAGTGCTGTGGTCATGAGCTGGCTTGGTAAGTATAGGAACAACCACAACAATCCACATACTCTTTAATAGGTCAGCTGACTGAAGACAACCGTTTTTTATGTAAAACTTAAGCACCTGTTACTTCATATTTTACATCTTCTAGATGATGATCCATCCTGGCCAGAACATATAGGAGAAATCTTGAACGTGTGGTTGTTCGCCATAACATTCTGTGTGCTATGTTGGTCCTTTCTAGAATAATTTGATAGTTTCCATCATTCATGTTTTGGATCATGAATTTTGTAAAGAAACTTGAAAGTGGCTTTTCCTTCTCCACTTTTTGCTGTAGAGAATACTATTTTTTCTGGCTTCACACATTTTTGCTGAGTTTCCTGAGTTGTCTGTGGTTTTTCCGTGTACATTTGTAACCTAATGCTGTTTAGGTAATCGTCTTTTTTCTATTATTAATTGGTGTTCTCTCCATTTCTGTTCATATTCTTGTATTTTGCTGTTTAATGAATTTACTTACAACTTATTCCCTCTATCTTTATTATTTCATCAATTTGTATGCAACATCAAGTACTTCCCAGGAACTTATTTCAGCAGCTTACATTTTTGTAGTCTCTCTGTGTTGTCAGCCAGATTTCACACCTGTGTAGCAGCATTGGCATATCCATAACTTGAAACCTGGGTTTTGTATATTTTGTTGTTTTATCATCCAGAGTGGTTTCTAGTCCTACATATCTTCTAGAACTTGTGCATTCCTATCTGTATCATCATATTACTCACTTCTGCAACAGCCCACATCTGAAATTCACAACTTGTCTAATATATCATAATCTGAAAGGGTTTATGGCTTTGTGGAATTCGTAACGATAAAGGTCATGGTTTTGTTCTTGTGATAGGGACCTAGTTCTCCTATTTGTGCTGCAGTCTTGAAGGTAAATTCTTAGAGAATAAACATTGGGAATAATTTTTTTATGCATTTCATCTTTTCTACTATTAAATTGGTAATGTGGTAGAATGCTGCACTTTATTCTTAGGCTTCATTTGCATGATATTGATTGATGTGCCAATCAACTGATAAATAATGCATTGGCAGAATATGTTGCATTGGTGATACTTTGTAGAGTAGTTGGTAATGTTCGAAAGGAGAACGAACATGCAGAGTTGGATTATGACTTTTTTAGAAGAATACATTATCTTGGATTTCCTTTGAAAGATTAAGGGAGTCTACAGTCTTTGGAGCTTACACCACCTAATGCATGTAATTTCTAAACAGTCTACCAGTAAACTGCATGAGGTTGTTACTTTTACATTAGAATTGAAGGACAAGAGAGAGAATTGCATTTATTTTATATAGAGCAGAAAAGACAGGTAAAGTTGAAACAGTCGCATTCTTCGGATTCCAGTCTTTTGAGCAGAACAGTTTGAATGGTCCCCTTTATGAAACCTGAAAACTTATATTATTTACTTGAAAAAATGTGTATGAAGAGAGCCCAGAAATTGTACCACAGTATCTATGTAATAAAAACCAACTTGATGTGCTGTTTATCCTCAGTTTATTTCATCAGTCAACTTCTACATGTTTCAGGCATATTTGTAGCCCACCATAAGAAGGTATACAGTGTATATATATATATATATACATGTATATATGTATATATAACAACTGGTATGCATTGTGCTTTTTAGTTGACTGTTTGTTGGCCGGGTATAGATATATCAAGATGCACAGTCAACAAAACATAAAGTGTGCCATAGTACTTGCACGTCACTTTTTAGAGCACATTGGCGACTATGTGTACTGCTTGCTTTTTAGCATTGAAAATCTTTAATTTGGCCGTGGTGTGTATTAATGTACATCTTGTCCCCAGAATAGAGTGATTAATTATTTCCCCGAACAACATTAACTGTTTGGCCTTTGTAATGGAGACACACTTAGTTGTGTGTGAGGAAGGAATGAAAGTGGAGTGAATGTTGCAATATTGTCATGTGTTCTCTGTTAGGCTTATAGTATGAAGCAGGAAACTAACAACATGAAACTGAATAGTGACAGGTGGATGTGAGATGTGGTCTGTCACGTTGAGAGAAGAAAATAGACTGAAGAAGTGGTTTTCTGTTCTTTATAGCAGATTCTTTAGTGTGGGTCAGTATTGTGATTTATTCATGGGGTACTGATGTTAAGTCATTAATTCTTTTGGGGTTGCACTTTTGTAATGTGTGTTTCATAATGCTTGTTTAGTTAGAGAACACTCTGCTTGGAGACTATGCTGCCCACTTTGTGCCTACTAAAAGTAAACTTTCTTCTCTTCCTGTGATGATTTCAATCATGTTGTCACTGGTCTGTCCACCATTACAAGTATGCATTGTAACTTTAACTCTCTGTCACTGGACACAATGTTATAATGCTGTACTTTTAATGATGGCATTGTCAAGTGTTCAACT
>Ga0209755_10007465_pt1 | contig 11826 bp, 9 predicted proteins | sample TergutCo191P1_FD_187301 | JGI IMG/M metagenome (GOLD analysis project Ga0209755, IMG submission 187301) | Cornitermes sp. P1 segment gut microbial communities from Petit-Saut dam, French Guiana - Co191P1 (SPAdes) (version 2) | ecosystem: Host-associated > Arthropoda: Insects > Digestive system >...
AGGATATATGTGTCAACACATAAACCGCACAGGGCTAGACGCTACAGTAATTTGTGGATTTTCGTAAAGACAAACTTCGTCCCAATATACCTAACGTGAATAACTTAAAACGCTCTATAATTACACTGGTATTTATATTACAGGATTATTATTTTATGTGACACGTATTTGTTCCCACTTCCTGTCGGCTCGTTTATCGTATTAACGTAGCCCACTCAGGCGTCCGCTCAAATGCGCTTTGGTGTAATGGCAGCAAGTTACAAACGACCCTTGTCAAATAAAATAAATACTCTATAGTACAGAAAAGTAATACGCACTAACCGATGCTGCAATGTAACTGAAACTTGTTGGTATAGGTTATACTGCAATACAGATTAAATAAAGACTTACACAGCTGCAATTTTATACTCCTCTTCACAACTGGTCGCTAATATACACAACGACAGAGTAGCAAGCCCACGCCTTTCATGTACAATCACAAACAGATTCGAAGTGTCACAGTCCAGTGGGATAGCGTTTCGCTGTAATACTGGGGAGGTCAAAATTTTTATCTTGTCCAAAAGACCAAGTAGCCTAACTGGTGGCCTTTTCTCAGTCCCTCCGAACAAGCATCACGCAGGTACTTTAAATGAGACCACAGCCACTTCCTTACACACCCTTTCCACTTATTAGTCACTGATCGCCATGTATAATCACTCTGTATAATCATCCTGCATAATCACTCTGTATTAACGCCCTGTATAATCATCGTAGAAAACAGTACATTTTCGTAAAGTTTATGGCATGTAATTGGAGTAATGTTGTGCTGTAGCAGTGCTGAATTTTCAGGCGAAACCGCTTGGAATTTAATTCATGATGACTAAATTGGAATAAAAAAGGGCGAACCAGAATTTTCTATCTTTATTTGAAACAACACAGTCGGAGGAGACGCCATTTAATTGCGAAAGCTGTGTTGTTCGAACGCAGTCACTCTGTTCCAGCATGATTCTTACGCCTGTCCTGTCCGAACTGCTCCTAATCTACAAGTCATTACGCTTGTACCATCATTTATCCTCCTCTAATCTCAGACCCAACTACTAGGAAGCAAAACTGTATGAAGTTGGATACCAAGTATCAATTCCTTCAGTCTGTCATTGGTTCATTTGGCACAGACACACATACGCAAGGTCCACATGTTTAGCATCGGCGGCGGGCAATACGGTAAGGGAAGGCTAAACCCACCAGTACAGCTCCATGGAAATTTCATAACTTAAGCATAAAATGTGCATAATAAACAGTACGGAATAGAAAATTATGTTGTCCAATAATAAAATTCATTTGGCAGTCTAGGTCAGTAGCATTCTTTTTACGTCTTAAGAATATATCACCATTAAGCATTATAACTCCGCAATATTTTGTCCAAATGGGCGACACTATATTGATTGTGTTCACACTGAAAATTTTGTGGTGAAACGCCCCGCACACATCATTTCTAGTTTCACTATTTTTGTAACGTCTGTTTACCTGAAACATGCATTTTAAATACGTAAACTTTGACACCTCCCACTGTCACATATTACTTGAACTGCTTAATGGTGATCCATCAGGCCGAAACATGTCGTAGATCCATAAATACAATCTGATTGTAGTTGACACCTCTTCTGTACGCAGATGTATGAAGTTGACAAACAGTGGTCAATGCACGGTAACATATCTCGACAGGGGCAAGAGACGTTTCTTCCTCAAAAACGCCCACACCGTCTCTGGGGCCCACCCAGACTTCTATTCAATGGGTCCTGAGTTAAAGCGATCGGAACGTGAGGCTGGCCACTCACCTCTATATAGTGCCCAGTTTAAGAACCAGTGCGCCTATATTTCATTGACATAATCCTTCCGGCCGCACTATGGCCCTGGGTTCAACTCAGCCTCTAACAGAAATGAGTACCAGGAATGTTTCTTGGGGGTAAAGGCGGCCGGTGCGTAGGGCTGACAACCTTACCACCTTCGTGTGTCGATTGTCTCGAAATCTTGGAGCCTCATCCACCTGGAACCTTCACAGCCTGTCCAGAATTGTAATGGGATTGCTTTAACTTTTCTACTTTTTGCCCCTATAAGCCTGCATGGGGTGGACACGAACACCTGTGCTTTTACACACTAAAAGAAGCAACATTTCAAAGCGCAAGAGCAGTAAGCGTTGTTTTCCAGCAAACATTAAATGTATGTCAGGTTGGTGTTCCGGTGTTCAAGCTGTAGGAGAGAGGGGGCAGTGTTTGACATCGTCACGGACTGAATTAACCCCCCGCTCAGAATAAGGCAGTCCCTCTGCTAACCACTCGCGCTTAGTCCCAGCTCCCACTGGCTTCCTCTCCAGTTGCCTGCATCTGTAGATCTCTAGAGGTCATAAATAATTCTCCCGAAGTTCAATTTAGTAGTTCCCCGCATGAAGAATGCATGTGGCGATTTTCTTCCAATCTACTGTCAATTGCGATCGACCACCCTTTTTCTTATTTCTATCTACCTTTCCTTCCCGACCCAAGTGGACGATTATTGGCATAAACGCTTTCCAGACGAAATTCATGAATTCGTGCGCTCCTCTACCGTCGAAAGAGCTCTCCGAGGCTTTCCCGACAACAGTGGCATTAAATTGGAGATCAGTACTGAGCACTGATGTAATGATACTAACAGGGAAAGCTGTGGTGGGTGAAAACCCTGTCCCAGTGGAAATGTGTCCACTACAGATGTCACATGAGTGACCCGGAAGTCCATCTAAATAATATTAAAGGACATTTATTTTCCACCTCACAATGAACACAGTCCATCAGCATTGCAACAATGATGCGGTTAATGCTGTTTAGGGAAATAATCGCCGATTGTTATGACAATCATAAGGAATACAAACACAGAATGTGTAGGAAAAATGCAGAGGTTTTTGTGTGTTTCAGTAGGGGGTACACATGGTTAACATTGGGTTTTAAAAGGTTAAATACACAAGCGGAACAAAGTCACCTCCCCCGTTGTATACGACACACCAACGTTAACCTATTTTATCTGAAAACGCTCTAATATTTGTATAAATATTACTAATTATAACACGCGGTGGCGCAGTTGGTTGAGGCACTAAGCTACGAGCCGGAAGGTAATCGGTTAGATTCCCGATGGTGTCATTGGAATTTTTCATTGACATTATCCTTCCGGCCGCACTATGGCCCTGGGGTCGACTCAGCCTCTAACAGACATGAGTACCAGGAATATTTCCTGGGGGTAAGGGAGGCCTGTGCGTAGGGCTGACAACCTTACCACCTTCATGTGCCGAATGTCTTGAAATCTGGGAGTCTAAACCACCTGGAACCCTCAGAGCCTGCCCAGGCCTGCAGTGGGATTGTTTTACCTTTACAAATTATAACACACGTTATGCACCTTTCTCTGTCCTTCTCTCACTTCTTCGTCACGTCCATATAATCTCCTCCACGCCCTGTTTTCAGACACCCCCAGCATATTGCATCCACTTAGATTATGCTAGTCCAACTTTCGTACCCACACAAATCCACGCGCAAGGCTGTAGCTTTACGTAATTTAATAGCTACGTGTTCTGGTACCGGAAGAGAAGATGAAAGAAGTAGCGAAGACAAAACACTTCCGGAGTGAATGGTAGCAACCTGCGTACAATGAAATGGCAGCAACCTGCGTACAACGAAATGGCAGCAACCTGCGCATAACGACGTAAGGTTTCTAAAAATAGAACTAATAATAAATTTTTCTTACTTTAAGTCACATGTTGGTCAATCCATGTTTTTATTCACATTGCACATCATCGTACTTCCCGTTGTATTCTTAATTCGCATACTCTTAGATATTCTTAAAACATATAAACTTATCATTTGAAACATCTTTCCAACACACGAGTAACGAATCTATAAAAAAACGTCCGCAGTGTCTAACAATTCCGGCGCGTTCGCCCTGTTCTTCTCCCTACCGCCACATTCGTCAATACGTCCCATACAGACACCCATCTTTTCTCCACACTACCAGATTTCTCTCCGCAACATAGTAACTATCTACAATCGATCATGATCGAGGTATCTCAAGCGGAGACATTTACAATCGGTGCCTCCTAAACGTCCATATCGTGACGTTTAAACGGAACCACGCTTAATGCTCGATTGTTTCTTCAGCCTTAAATCGTACTTTATACAGAACATGTTCTTTCAGAATTATGAAAATCAGTAACAGCCAGACGTTATAAGGCAAGCAGATTTTCATAAATTTGTTTCTTATTTGTGTCAGAGCTTTAGACAAAATCAGAAAGTGCCGATAAAATTTATCGAAAGCCTCACATATGAAATTTCAAGAAAATCCTTCCAGCGCAGTCGCGCTGTCCTGCGCGGAAGATCGGACGGAAAGACGTGACGAGGCTAACATAACAATGTTCAAAGAGGGTTTTCGCAGCTGCTTTGCCAAAAACGTCCCAACACCTACAACAGCGACGTTCATCATTACACAGTGTGAGGTGCTGCTGAGCTACAGTAGGTCTGTATCCGAACATTGCCACAGGAGTGCAGGCGAAATCATAAATAACTTATCACAGACTCAGAATTGACATGGTGAAGTGTTTATAGCTTCAAAGAAAGTTGCGGTTCGGCTTGATTTTGTCACGAAGTACCATATTTCTCTGCGCTCAGTCGAGTGGTTCCGCTACACTTGCAAAGGGACGCACCAGTGGCACCAGCGCCGCTGCTAACAGCTTCACATCCAAAAGGCTGTTCTTCTGCCCCGCTGTTTAATATTTAGACATTTAATTCATTTCTAGAACCAGCAGAAACTCGGTGAGCAAATTAAATTAATGTATTTCTTCACGGCTTCAGCACAAACACAAACAACACTGAATACTGTCACTGACATTAGTACAAGGGACCTTCAGTAGGGGGAGTATTATTATGCAAATGTAACGGACACGTGTGCTGAACAAACACATACATGTGTATATATATATATATGACACTTATTCCTGTGACTTAAGTTAGTTCTCTGTGACACATCTCATTTTTGTAACTTAAGTTATTTCTAAGTTACACATCTCATTTGTGTGGCTTTAGTTACTTGTTAGTGACACTTATCTCATTTTTTATTTAGGATAGTTCTCAGTGATACATATCTCGTATGTGTGGCTTAAGTTAGTTCTCAGGGATGTCTAATTTTTGTGACTTAAGCTAGTTCTTAGTAGAACTTATCTCATTCTTGTGGCTTAAGTTAGTTCTCAGTGACATCCCATTATTGTAATAAACGCAGTAATATTTAACATATTCTTGTGACTTAAGTTAGTTCTCAGTAACACTTAACTCAATCTTGTGACTTAAATTAATTCTCAGGGACGTTTATCTCATTTTTGTGATTTAAGTTAGTTCTCAGTGATAATTCTCATTCTTGTAACGAGTTATCCTTAGTGACATTTGCTTCGCTATTGTGACTAAATTAATTCTCGGTTACTCCTATCTCATTTTTGAGACTTAACTTAGTTCTCAGTGACAATTATCCCATTTTTGACTTACGTTAGTTCTCAGTGACACTTCATTTTTGAGACTTAAGTTAGTTCTCAGTGACGTCTCTCATTTTTGTGACTTAAGTTAGTTGTCAGTAATACCTATCTCATTTTGTGACTTAAGTTAGTTCTCAGTGACACTTCTCATTTTTGTGACTTAAATTAGTCCTTACTGACACTTGCTTCGTTATTGTGACTTAAGTTTATTTACGTTACATTACGGCTATTGAAATTGGCTAAGAACACCCTTCATGACATACTGTGTGGTCGTAACAATTGAGATGGTGCAGAAGGGGAGCCTGAGATGGGCGGGGCATTTAGCTTACATGTGATAAATTAGTAATATGCACCCATTCCCTGAAATCTGATGCAGAAAGTTCGTAGGAAACATCGTTAAATGTGTGCCAGACTACACGAGGCCACATCCAAGAAAGCCATTCTTCACTGTCACCACTTCTTTAACCTCAAATTCCATAATCTCTACAGAATTTCTATCTGGAAACTGCGCCACTTGGGATATTTTGGTAGAGAACAACACCGGCACATATCGGAAAGACATACAGAACGTCAGACGCGAGGATTTGCTTTGGATTCATCTGGCTCTGTATCGGGTCCAGAGGTTGGCTCTTTTGAAGAAGGTAATGACCAAACGAAATTCACTAAAGGTGGTTAACTCACCAGATGAGTTACCATCAGTTTCTGTTTAGATTTTATCGCAGTCAGAAGAACGCCGACACTAAACTCTGTCGACTTTAAGCCACTCTTATCGCCAGCTCGCTAATTCCACAACACACCTCACAGTACGCATTCTGACACGCTGTTCGCTGTTCTGACACACTTGCCCGTTACACCTGCAATCAGCCGTCTATCTTGCAGGATGAGTTGGCGCAGTTTCCGAAGGTCCACATCACACAAGCAGCTTCGTGTTGACGTAACGAAACCAGACATAACACTGCCTTTACATCAGTGTAGGCCTAAATGTTAAATGCTACCATGCAGTGCAAATTCTAAGAATACGCCCTACGCAGAACACCACGAACAAATATTCAAAGGGTTTCGAATATAGTTTAACATAGAAAGATATGAGCCCCAGAATTACTTAATCAACTTTACGTTTTCACTATTAAGCAAATGGAAACAGAGGAGCCTGAAACTGCAGTTGAATTTAAAAGCAACGGTACAGACATTCGGGGCAAACTTTTTTCCATTATTAACATAAAATATTAGGTCAATCAGCCAGTAAAGCGTTTACCAGCTGCAGAACGTATTTTTCTCCTATTATTCGTTGGAATGATAAATTAATGTCTCCAATTTGATTAGGATGAAGTGTTCTTTAAAGTCAATTACACAAAGCAAAAATTAAACACAAAGAATATGAAGAATTATCCATTTATGAAGCAATTTCCAGTGGGTTATTTACGTCATCAAAACGAATGCCTTCAAAAGCTGATACACTCAAAAGGTCAGTTACGTCTTCTCACCGCGAAGATCCACGTGGGAATTAGGGTGGACAAAATGGCACTGAGACAGGTTTTTCTCCGAGTAGCTCTGTTTTTTCTTTGTGAATTATAATTCGACCAAGCTCCATATCAATTCAGATGGGCAGTGGGCCCGTTAGAGACCACTAGGCAGTTCTACAGCAGCACAAGAACTGAAGACACGGTTGGGCAATAACAGGGCGTGTTTGATATGTGGGATGTGTCACACAGTTTCGTCTCTGGGGTTTAGACACAGAGGACAATAGCTGTGAACAGCAAGGTTGCGAGCATTCCCTGAGAAATGACAGACATCGGGACAGATGTGCTACGCGTATCATTTTAGTCGTAAAACACATTCACCTGGAACTGCTATGCATAAATGTGAAGATAATATTAAAACGGTTCTTAAATTGATAAGATGTTACAATGTTCCGTAATCTATGGGGGCTTAGGGCAGGATCTTGTACAACGGGATCTATAAAGGGCGGGTTATTTGTTGCCTGTGTGAGCAACCAGCAGCTTCCATAGAAGGACATTAAGCTGAGGTCCAACTTCATGTTGCTGGTTATTTAATATTATAACGCGATATGGTGACGTTAGTCTAATAATATTCACGTAACATGGGTATTAAGCATGTAAACTTTATGTAATTCGCATTATAATAAATTCATAAGCAATGCAGGACAATCTATGGTGTATAAAAGCATTTGAAAAAAGTTTCGTATGTTAATGTTTTCATAAGTTCTTGTCACTTGTGCTAATATCTATTGAAATGGGTTAAGAAATGTCGTATAACAAGTAGCAACATTGCACTGTACAATTCGTTTAGGACAGATACATTTATTTTTTTGTTTATTTACTTATTTGTTTATTTCACGAAGATGGTGACTTATACTATCCAGCGCCGCAACCTAGGACAACAAACCCCTGCTGCCTTCAGTTTCCCTTTTCTACTCTGAAGATGGAAGTGGTGTGTTCCCCCGAAATGACGGCAGGAAGATAGCGGGCAGCAAGATAGCGGGCAGCAAGATGCCATGACCCATACTATCACAGTCTGAGTCCGCACCGAAGACAGAACCTCAGATATCGTAGTGAAAAAGGGCAGACACAACTCCTACCGAGATTTGAAACCAGGACCTTCCAAGTACGAAGCAGGAGAGCCAAAAACTAGACCGCGGCATTAGGTGAGACAAACGTAGGGTGCAGCCTCGGCCAAACCTGCGTAAAGTTGGCCACAGAACTGAGTAAAACTTACTAAAACGAGAGTTTAAACTGTCGTGTTCTTTAAAAGACAAAACGTCAGGCATTAAAGTCGATAAAACATGGCAGGCTGCATAGTGGCGTGCCAGCACATGCCTGGTATCCGTGTGGATGAAATGTCACAATTCTAAATTCGAAGGTTGTTTAGAAGTACACCATCATGCGGCGAAGGCGATAAGAGACGGAGGGCTGTACAGACACCTGTCATCGCAGTGTTACTGCCCGTCCAGGTAAAGTACCGATAAAATGACAGACATTTTCGTGGAGTGAAAGCTGAGATCCTAAATTTCAGAATATTCATAAAATATTAAAACAAATGTTATCATCTTCTCACCATAGCATGGCCCTTCCTCAGGTTGAGGATAGAGGAGCGTCCTCCAATATGGAGGGTAGCTGCGAATATATTGAATAAATAATCGCGGACAGCCGACAAGGGGTGGTCCTCCAGCTTGGGGGTTGGGCGAGTTGCTAACACGTCCTCACCGTAAAAAAAAGTATGTTGTTACGAAATATTCACGGAGAAAGCCTCAGACCTGGACTGGTATTTTGGTTCGGGACAGGTGTCGAGCACTTGTGAATGAGGTGATGAACATTCGGGTTCTATAAAATGCTAGGAATTTCTTGAGAAGCTGAAAAAGGTTAGCTTCTCAAGGACTCTGTTCCAAGGAGTAAGGAGAAAGTTAGCATCCCAGTTACGGTAACGAAAGCAGCTTGGTGCACTTTAAAATCCATTCCCACAATCTGCATGCTCCGCTCATGCGCATGCTTGACCTTATATTGTTTAAACATTACCAACATCAAGACGCCATATCTTACCCGAAAATCCCTTCACAGAACCAGTAAAGCCAGCGATATTGCTACTCACTAATGCAGAACACGTTTATACGAATTTTATTACTATCAGTTTTACTGGTGATTCATAATTAAAGACCATAAGCTTATGAAACCGGATGTAGACAGCTGTGGATTCTTTAACACGTTTAGAGCCTTCAACAAACACAAACGAAGCTCTGAAGTACAAAGGACGGCGTATCATTCCTGCAACCAACCTAGACAACATTCATAAAATTAGCAGCTTTCTCTTGTTGTGTCAGCAGGTGGGCGACTAACAATTTATGCGTCTCCACCTGGATGGACACTTAAGAGCGTTGCCAAGCGGGAGCAATTGGGTGTGATGATAAGGGGTAAAGGGTAGTACAACACATTCGGTGCGATGAAACAAAAGAATTTATTATGTGACTCCCCGAAGTACAAGCAGAACTAGTCAGTTGAACGACCGGTTCCAGAGTGTCCTCTCTGGCTTCGGAATAAATACTTAAAACTAAATATAATTATTACCCAGTCAGGCCCAAACACTGACAGCCATAAGGATGCACACGTGTTCCAATTAACAGTAACATTTCGACCCCTGTCAAAAAAATACTCTTAGCCAGTTCACACTTGAGAAGAAAAGTTTAGGGAACCGAAATACAATCTCTACCCTCCGAGGTCGAGGGTCGACAGCCATGGCAATAAAGAAGAAACGTGCCTGTTCCGCTTGTTTGGTTGACAGTTATCGTGGGTCTGGGTTTTGAAAGGCACACTTCATTAAATTAACTACGTACATCTGGTTACATATCTTTTCCTATAAGTATACCCGTAGGTAACATCTGTATATAACATCATAACACCTGTATATAACATCATAACACCTGTATACAGCATCCTAACACCTGGATATAACATAACACCTGTATACAACACTCTCTACCTTTAACGTTCTTAGTACAAATGTTTTACTGACTTTCACAAAGCCAATTCAACGCACATAATGTTGACGCTACGCACAAAGTACAACACGCGACTAACAAATATTCAGTCTTCATTTTTAATCAGGTAAATATTTACTAAAATTAAAAAAAATAATTTCTAAGTAACAATGGTTTGCAACAGTACTTTAAGTGTGAATTGCGTTTCATCATAAATCCTGCTCATAAAGTCTCTATAGTTTAAGTGAGTTGTTGGGGGACAGATTTCGCGTTAAAACAATAACTGTCAAGTGTTGCCAACTGCATGCGGAGATACATTTGTATCTGCGAGGTTGTAATATGACGGCTGACGCTACTACGTGCACAGAAAGTAGAATGATGTATAAATGTGGAAGCAGCACATAAAAGGGCAGTAAAATTTCGAAACGGCCAATAAAAAGTGTCAGTTTAGTGTCACAGGCGCCGGTCATATCCGCAGCTAGTAACATTACGAAAGATAATTCAACGACGATGCACATTAACGCTCGCTGCCAACAGTACAGACTCAAATATCCACAAGAGAGACCCAACGCAGAACTTGTCATTAGGCCTACTTGTTCTGATGAGACCATATAAATTTGGTAACGATTCACTACTAACACAGTTGTTTCCGCGCCTACTACTTCTGATATTTTTTAAAAACAAATATACGAGTCTTAGAACAAAATACTGGAACTCCGACAGTACTTTGGCAACATTTCTGGCTGCAGAACTGCGCTCTGCCGGGTTATTACGAGGCAAGTAGTGGTACTTGCTTAATCCTGAAGATTGGACCAATAGGTTGTCCCGAAACGTCGGTAACTAACTACCAATCTACGCCGCGTAATGTCCCAGAAGAGCGCAGTTCTCGGCTTCCTCGCGGCGGAAGCCTAAAATCACGCATCTCTGACTGCAGTTTAAGAATTTCGACCCGTCGTTTAGAGCCAGCGTCAATCCTGAACACACCAGAAGCGGTTTAGTTTGTTGCTAGCTAGCGCTCCCACATGAAAAAACTGGAAATATGCCAGTTAAATAGTGGAAATTTTTAAGTACTGTGAAGTTTTGGATAGAACTCAAGCCCCTCTTGATTTTTTCTTCTTTGTTCTCGTATTTACTTGAAGATAAAATGTCCCAGTGTTTAGGCAATAAGCAACTAAGACATATAGGGGAGTGGAGGAATAGCTCCACACATTTTCATCTCAGGCTATTGGCAGAAGTGACTGGTCAGTTCCATAATCTGACCACTTCGCTCCCGGGGTACCATTCAATAGAAGGCCGTGTGGGCCTCAGGGCCGATATGGTCATCGTGGAAAAAAAAATATCTGCCTCTAGCGGCAATCGAACCCAACTGATGACACTCCAGTCATTGTGCCAGCCTCTTTAATTTGTCTGTTAATGATATAAGTGAAGAGTAGATTGTAACATGATCGATAACACAGGTCTCTAGAGTTATGAAATAGGGCCTGCTGATGTTGTGGGTCCGGATACCCCCCCGGGCCTCATCACCAAATATGTAGTTCTTACCGCACAGGAAACATGGCCTCTTTGTTGCACAGACAACCTGGTATTTATAGTGTGAGTTGTGGGGAATACACAAAATGCACTGTGTGGACAAAACGCACAGTCGTTAGGCGCGTTCACAAAATAGCGAAAAGCGACTATTAGCTCCATCATGCCTGTCTGTTCATCTGTATATCCGCGTGGAACAATTAAGCTCCTACTGGACAGATTTTCGTGAAATTTTGTCAGTATTTATCGAAAATCCGTCGAGAAAAGGTCAAATTTCATTAAAATTTAACAAGGATGC
>Ga0209755_10007466_pt1 | contig 11825 bp, 6 predicted proteins | sample TergutCo191P1_FD_187301 | JGI IMG/M metagenome (GOLD analysis project Ga0209755, IMG submission 187301) | Cornitermes sp. P1 segment gut microbial communities from Petit-Saut dam, French Guiana - Co191P1 (SPAdes) (version 2) | ecosystem: Host-associated > Arthropoda: Insects > Digestive system >...
AAATAAAGGATATAAATAAGCGGTTTGGCGAATATTCTAACCGTTTAGGTGAAATTTCTGAGTATATGATCGCTCCCAATTTAGTAGAAAAATTCAATGAGTTGGGGTTTAACTTCCAAAAAACAAGTAAAAATACTATGGTATCAGACCATCAAAATAAGATTTTTTTTGAAATTGATTATTTTTTAGAGAATTACAGTAAAGCCATGCTTGTAGAAGTAAAAACAAAACTTATTTCCGATCATGTAAACGCTCATATAGAACGCCTTGAAAAAATGCGAAAATACGCTGATTTACACGGAGACAAACGATCCTTTTTGGGAGCCGTTGCAAGTGTTGTAATACCGGATGATATTAAAGAGCTGGCGTTAGGTTATGGATTATTTATTATCGAACCTTCCGGAGAAACTTTTAAGATTACATCGCCAAGCGGCAAACCAAAAGAATGGTAATTGAGATTGTTCCATAAAAAAACTGACCGCTCCATTTAAACCTAAGGAAGCTCAGATAGTTGAGGCTGTTCCAAAACTAACCGAGTTTTGGAACAAGCTCAGCTGTCTGGGATTATTAAAGTTTAAGATTAAGATTTCAAAGCAAGGGTTCATGAGGTTTGTGGTTAAAAATAAGGAATCAGTTTATTCCTTGTCTCCATTTGATCTTCTCCAGCAAAACACCGCAGAAGAAGATCAAGCATCACGTTGGGAAAATCTTTCTTCCAAGTTCTCCATTTACTATCTGAGCCATGGCGGAATAGATTGCCGATAATCCGCAGAATATTCCCACGAAACCCGCAATTGCCTTTACATCAATGTTTTCGGTAAAGTCGCCGATAGAAAGAAGTAAGAATAAAACCGTTAACGATAAAAATACAATCCTAGTAATCATGTTATGCGCTAATGTTCCTAAAAACATAAAGAAGGTAAAAATACACCAAAGAGCAAGATAATAACCCATGGAAATAGAATCTGCGGGATTAATGCCAAAAGGTTTAATCCATATCAGGCATAACGACCACCAGAAAAAGCCATAAGCTGTAAACGCTGTTCCTCCAAAAGTATTGCCTGCTCTAAATTCACAAATTCCGGCAATAATCTGCGCTGTACCGCCAAGAGCAAGACCCATTGCAACAATAACAATGGAAAGTTCAATAATCCCCGCATTGTGAAGATTTAATAAAACGGTTGTCATACCAAAACCCAAAAGTCCGAGAGGACCGGGATTGGCAGTCTTATTCTCTGATGAATTAGATGACATAATAACTCCTTTTTTTAGCCGCGCGAGCGGCGACGTATATCGAAAACATCGCTATGCGATGTTATAACTCCTTTTTAGCCGCGCGAGCGGCGATGTATTATATAGAAAACATCGCACAGCGATATTATAACCTATTTTTTAATTATAGACTACAAATGTAAATAACGCAAAATAATATTACAATTGACACTTTTTTGTGAAAATCTGCCTGCCTTGACATAGTCTTCCTTATATGCCATGATTCACAATGTTACGGCCTCGATGGTGGAATTGGTAGACACGCTAGTTTCAGGTACTAGTGCTCGCAAGGGTATGGAAGTTCGAGTCTTCTTCGGGGCATATAAAATTAAGAACAGTTTAAATAGTTCATCACAAATAATGAATTAAAAATTTACCAAATGGGCTCGAACTTCCGAGAGCGCGCCGACCGATAGGGAGGTAAGGCGCGCAGGACGCGCGCCGCCAGCGCTCGAAGGCGGGCCCTCCAACCTTCAACAGGAGGTTGAAGGTTGGAGGGTTCGAGTCTTCTTCGGGGCAGATATTTAATCATCTTATAATAATTTTTTTCCTTTTTTAACGCCAATATGTTATAATTAAGGTTTATGGCATATAATTCCATTTTCAGCAAAATAAGAAAACATGTTCTATTTATTGTGATAGCTATTATGACACTTGTCACATTAATTATTGGGGTAGGACTGTATGTTATAAGGTACAATGTAATATCCGCAAACAATATTCTTGGCGCTTCCGCGGCGAATGACGCGAAGCTAACTTTAGTAAAACAGATCGAAGACGCGCTTCTGCTTCTCGCCGAGAACAGGGCAGCGGTCGGAGACGAAAAATTTGCCAACATCGCGGAGCATATCAATATAATTACTCAAAACGCGACGCATATCAGATCGAATCCAAACGAATACGGACGCAGAAACATCTCGTTTCCTGACACTTCCAATAAAGACGGCAAAGTAACTGTAATGATGCAAATTTCCGAGAATACAAGTTTAGCCCCTTTAAGAAGTGAAATTGATTTAATGGCGAATATACAGGATTTGCTGCTCGCGATACAAACTAATAATAAAAGCGTAGGCACAACTTATATCAGCACGGAGGCAGGCATCACAATCTGCGCCGATCCGGATTCCGCGCAGAAAACTCCATATTTTAACTGCAGAACGCGTATGTGGTATATCAACGCGAAAGCAGCTAACAAACAAATTTGGACAGATGTTTTTGAAGATTATTTGGGCAGAGGGCTCGCGATAACTTGCGCTAAACCTTTTTTTGACGCAAGGGGTAATATAGCCGGCGTTGCCGGTATGGGAATGTTTCTGGATACTTTAAAAGAAATAGTTGTTGGAACAGTAATCGGCGAGACCGGCTATGCTTTTATGATTAATGAAAAAAGCGAAGTGATCATTTCTAATAATAAAAACGAAAACAGCATGACATTCAGGGAAAAATTGCTGGAAAGTAAATCATTTCCCAAAGAAACAGCGCAAAGGATGATAAGCGGCAAATCGGGAATAGAACGCATTGTTTTAGACGGAACAGAAAAACTTATCGCGTACCGCGGCTTAACTAACATTCCATGGAGCTTTGCTGTTGTAATTAATGTTGATGAAGTAATCTCGCCCGCTCTGCGAATGGAAGAAAATATTTTTAACTTAAAACAAACTAATCTTAATTCAGTCGGCAATGTAATATTATTTATAGGCGTATCATCTGTTTTCTTGCTTCTGCTTATCATTTTTGGAACCAGTTATATCAGTAACCGGCTGGCAATAAGCCTTACAAATCCAATTTTTAAATTGACAGAAGACGCTATATTAATAGGAAGCGGCAAATTAGATCATCTTCAGGAAAATAAAACCAGCGATGAGCTTGAGGTGCTTACAGATACCTTTAACATAATGATATCTAATATTAAAAAAATATCGGCAGAGAAGGAATTCGCCGAGCAGAGCAATCGTTATAAAAGCGCGTTTTTAGCGAATATGAGCCACGAAATCCGCACGCCCATGAACGCGATATTGGGCATTGCGGAAATTCAAATGCAAAATAATTCAATTTCTTCTTTTGTAAAAGATGATTTTGCTAAAATTTATGAATCCGGCGATTTATTACTAATAATAATCAATGACATACTTGATCTTTCCAAGATCGAAGCTGGTAAACTTGAATTGTTCCCTTGTGAATATGATATCCCAAGTCTTATTAACGATACCGCTCAGTTAAACAGGATTAGATACGAAAATAAACCGATAATATTTAATCTTCATGTTGACGAGAACACTCCTAATAATTTATTTGGAGACGCTCTTCGCATTAAGCAGGTTTTAAATAATATGCTGAGTAATGCGTATAAATATACAGAAAAAGGAAGAATCGATTTTTATGTTTCGTCAGAGCTTAAATCTGAAGATGAAGTGATTATTATTTTCCGTGTCAGTGATACAGGACAGGGAATGACCAAAGATCAAATTGGAATTATTTTTGATGAATATACTCGTTTTAATACAGAAGCCAATCGTACAACAATTGGCGCTGGTTTGGGTATGAGTATTACAAAGCGGCTTCTGGATCTAATGAAAGGTGAAATAACCGTAGAGAGCGAAGTTAACGAAGGGTCAATATTTACAGTACGAATACCGCAGAAACGTATGGACTCAAGCGTTTGCGGAGTTGAATTAACGGAGAACTTAAGGAACTTTAATTATAACAACACGGCAATCGCGAAAAAATCACAGTTTATTCGCGAGTATATGCCTTATGGAAGCGTTCTTGTTGTTGACGATGTAGAATCGAATATTTATGTTATCAATGGAATGTTAACGCTTTACGGATTAAAAATCGAAACAGCCGCAAGTGGAATGGAAGCGATAAATAAAATAAAATCCGGCAGAACATATGATATAATTTTTATGGATCATATGATGCCGGAGCTTGACGGCGTTGAAGCTGTAAAAATAATTCGCGGTATGCAGTATAAGAATTATATAATCGCTCTTACAGCTAACGCTTTAATCGGTCAGGAAGAAATGTTTTTAAGAAATGGCTTTGACGGTTATATAACAAAACCAATAGATACACGCGAACTGAATCATTGTTTGAATGAATTTATCAGAAACAAAAAACCGCCGGAAGTTGTTGAGGAAGCAAGGCAGAAGCAGCGCGAGAACAAACAAGAGAAAGCGGCAGTTCCTGATAATTCCAATGTAATAAAATTCTTTCTGCAGGACGCGAAAAACGCTGTCAATTTACTGGAAGCACTGTATAAAATAATCAATAATCTGAAAAGTACGGCGGTTTTAGACGACGATGATATAGGTCTTTACATTACCACCGTCCATGGGATTAAAAGCGCGCTTGCAAATATAGGAGAAGCGGGATTATCGGACACGGCTTCAAAACTTGAAAAAGCGGGCAGAGAAAATAACAAGGATGTAATGTTAGCGGAAACTCCCATATTGATAAGCTCGCTCAAGTTCCTTGTAGAAAAATTAACGCCCAAAGAAAACGCGAACAACGCCGAAATTAATGAGGCGGACATACCCTTTTTAAAAGAAAAATTGCTGGAAATAAAAACCTCATGCGATGAATTAAATAAAAAAGACGCTAAAAAAGCGCTGAACGAATTAAAACAAAAAAAATGGTCCGTCGATATTAGCGCCGCCCTGGATAAAATTGAGACCCATTTATTACACAGCGAGTTCAGCGAAGCCTCCGAAATAGCAGAAAATATTAAGATTTAGAAATATTGTATCCAGTTCCTCCTTCAAACCTTCGGTTTGCAGACCCGTGTGAACTCTTCTGTAAATCTTCTACCCAACCCATGCTTTTTCATGTTGCTAATTTAGCCCTTTATATGGTATAATCTTAATATATTTCTTATTATATTATAAAGTTAAGGTATATCAGTATGAAACTTCGTATTTCCGGAAAAATAATACTAATCGCCGTTGCGGGTGTAATAGCCTCCAGTTTAACCATATTAATTATAACCATCATTTTAATGAGCAGACTGCTTGATTTTACGATACAGAAAGAAATGACCGCTATGCATTCCATGATACAAAGAATGCATCAGCAGGAGGAAAACAGATTATTACAAAACGTTAAATTCCTCACAACCTTGCCCGATCTTGTGGATGCTGTGCAAAGGTCGGACGCGAATGGCATCATGCAAAATTCGCAGATTTCGTGGATTAGGCGTGATATCGATTCGATTGCCTTTACAGACACCAAGGGCATTGTTATTTTCAGAAGTCACTCCGATTTAAAGGGGGACGATATCTCAGAGCGCGATGTTATACAATACGCGCTTAAAGGGCATACTTCGTCCGGGTTTTTCTTTGATGAGACGGCCCTTGTTCCCTACACTATCAATTGCTTTTCGCCGATTTTTAAAAACGGAGTTTTGGTAGGCGCTTTGTCTCTGGGTTCAAACATTTGCTCGGAAGATTATGTTGATAATCTGTACAAATTAACAGGCATACATTTATCCCTTTATAAAGATGACGTTATTTTAATGACCAGTTTAAAGGACAAAGCAGGCAAACGCAGTAACAGCGAAGAACTTAAAAATTTGCAAATAACAGACACTGTGCTTAACAAAGGCGAAAGCATTATAGTACAGACAGAAATTTTCGACTCCCCGTATATGACAATGTATTGGCCGATAAATAATTATGACGATAAAATAATCGGCATGTGGTCTATAGCGATGCCGATGGATCTGCAGACAAGCGAAACAAACAGAGTTTTATTTATCATTCTTATTTGTTCGCTTGGTATTATAAGTATTTTTACTTTGGCGGCAAGTATTATAGGAAGAAGAATTAGTCTGCCTGTCCGTAAAATAACTCAATTCGCTGTTAGTGTAGCAAAGGGTAATCTTAATGACGACATAACAGTTAAAAGCAGCGATGAAATCGGGCTGCTTGCAGACGCTTTGCACACCATGGTAACAACATTAAAAGATCGCGTTGATGAAGCAGAGGAACAACATGCGGCTGCTGTCGCGGCGAATAAGGCAAAGAGTAATTTTCTTAGCACAATGAGCCATGAAATCCGCACGCCGATGAACGCGATTATTGGCATCACAGAAATACAGCTTCGTAGCGATAATCTTGATCCTGATGTCATGGAAGCGTTTCAAAAAATATACACTTCCGGTGATATGCTTATGAGCATTATAAACGATATCCTCGATCTTTCAAAAATTGAATCGGGTAAGTATGAAATACTGAATAAAAATTATGAATTCGCCAGCATGATAAGCGATGCCGTTCAATTGAATATGATGAGGATTGGCAGCAAGAGAATAGAGTTTGAACTCAATGTAGAAGAAAATATTCCCGTAACTTTAATAGGCGATGAGCTTCGTGTTAAACAAGTTTTGAATAATTTACTGAGCAATGCTTTTAAATATACAGAAGCCGGCAAAGTAAGCATGTCTGTTGTAATTGATGATACTGTCAACTTAACAGATGAGGATAAAGCGCCGCTTAAATTTATTGTAAGTGATACAGGACAGGGAATGTCAAAAGAGCAGATGGATAAACTGTTCGACGAATACGCGAGGTTTAATCAGGAGGCGAACAGCGTAAAGGAAGGCACAGGGCTTGGAATGCCTATAACCCGCAACCTTATCAATCTGATGGGCGGCGAAATAAAAGTAGAAAGCGAAGTTGGCAAGGGTACTTCGTTTACTGTTCATCTGCTTCAGGGGAAAGCCGATTCCGCTGTGATAGGCAATGAAGTAGCGGATAATCTGCGCCGCTTCCGCATGTATAACCGCGCTTACTTAAAAAATATTCAATTATCTATTGACCCAATGCCTTACGGAAAGATTCTTGTCGTTGATGATGTTGACACGAATATTTATGTTACAAAGGGATTAATGCTGCCGTATACGCTAAAGGAAATCGACTCGGCGAATTCGGGACCGGAAGCGATTAGAAAAATAAAAGAGGGAAAAGTATACGATGTAGTGTTTATGGATCACATGATGCCGGGAATGGACGGTATAGAGGCTGTTAAACATATACGCGAAGCGGGATACAAAGGAACAATAGTCGCGTTGACAGCTGACGCCATCGGCGGGCAGGCGGATATATTTATAGAAAACGATTTTAATGATTTTATTTTAAAACCGATTGATATACGCCAATTAAACATTATTATGAATACCTATGTGCGCGATAAACAGCCTCAGCATGTAATAGATGAAGCCAGAAAACAAATGTATTTAAAACAGCAATCGCAGCAAAAAGATAAATCTGAAGTAAAACAAGAATCGTCAGACTCAATGTTTTTTGGCGTAGAAATCCCTGGCTTGGACATTGAGGGCGGCATTAAACGTTTTGGCGGCAACGAAAAAATATACTTGGATGTCCTGCGCTCTTATTCCGCGGGCGTAAGCTCTATGTTAAATAAAATCGAAACATTCAGCGAGGATATACTTGCCGATTATATTATTAAAGTTCACGGAATAAAGGGTGTAAGTTTAGATATTTCCGCGGAACAAACCGCTAATGAAGCCAAAGACCTTGAAATAGCCGGAAAGGCTAACGATATAGATTTTATAAAAGCGAACCATTCCGCTTTTATAAAACACGCTAGGGATTTAATTTCCGGCATTGAAAAAGCGTTATCAACGCTTGATACAGACAGCGATAAACCTGTAAAAGATAAACCCGATATAAAAATATTATTTAAAATGATAGACGCCTGCAATGACTTTGACATGGACGGCGCGGATGAAGCAATGGCGGAATTGGAAGAATATAAATATGAGTCAGAAAATGATCTAATTATCTGGCTGCGGGAACGTATAGACAGAATGCAATTTGAGGAAATTGCGGAAAAACTTGGTTCATATCGCTAGGAGGAATATATGAAGAATAAATTATTTTTAGGTTTAATTTTATTAATGTCAATTTTTATATTAACAATGTATACATCGTGCGTAGATTTGACTGGTTGGCTTCCTGAGGATGAGGATGATACTGAAGATCCAAATGAAAATCCTATTTTAAATGCTGATGTTATTTTATTTAGTAATTTTAATGATGGTACCTTAAACGGTTGGGCATTTAATGGAACAGGAACAGCTTCTGTCACAACAGCGGCAGAAGAAGAGTCTGGGAATTCTTATTTTGGCAATGATACAAAATTTATTAAATTACCGGCGCCTAAGGTTTATGGCGGAGGAAAAATCACGCTCGAAAGAAATATCAATCTTGAAGGCGCTTCCGCTGTAACATTCAGTTTTAAAACAGAAATACATCAGCCTTTTGGACAAGATTTTAAATTATTTGTGAATAATGTTGAAAAAGGGTCATGGAACGGATTAGGCGCGGCATGGAGAACAGAAACAATTATTCTTGGCGCAGGCGCGAATAATATCAGCTTTGAAGTTTCATCATCAAAAGGTACATCTGTTTTAGATGGTTTAAACGCTGTGTATATAGATAACATCAGCATAGCGCCAGATGTAACATATTCTGTTGTACTTTATCCCCGCGGAAAATTAAACGCTTATGTCGGCGCTCCGGAAAATGAAAAAATAAAATTCGGCGCGAAAGCTTTTCGCGCCGATGGGTCTCTTCGTCAAAACGCGGCAGGCTTTGTCTTCTCGGGGCCTGGAATTAATTCAAACACCGGCGTATTAACGCCGACAGCGGCGGGAAATATAACAGTGAGTGTTTCCGCTAACGGCAAGACAGCGTCAAATGGTGTTACGATTCACTCTGCCGATTATTTACGTAAACCCTACACATACCCTGGCACAGGAATAACTTACAATGGTTTTTCTGGAACAGAAGGAACAAGAACAGCGGGCAGTGTAACAGTCACATATCCGTCAGAAACTGCCTTTGAGGCTGATGGATTCTTTACGCTGGAGGGCAGTGTTAACAACAGCGCTGTATATAATTATTCATATATCAATGTAAGTAAAAACGGCACCACTCTGGAAACCAGCTATCTTGTACGCGATAGCTTTAAACAAAGAATTTGGCTGCGTTTTGGACCTGGTGTTTATACAGTATCTGTAAGAAATCTTACAAGCATTACATTGTCTGCCGGTCTTGGAGCGGAAGGAGATTATCGCGGGTATTCCTCGTCAGGATCAATTACTTTTACTGTAACCAATACAAGAAATGAAGGGATTAGCAAAGACGGCATTACTCCTGATAAACGTTTTATTTATCCCTCATATTTGGCGCAGAGCGATGATTTTAGAATTACAAATCTTGTGTCAGATTTAACATATGGCCTGACAAATGACAGAACGAAAATTAAAGCGATAAATGATTATATTGTAATGAATACAGTTTATGATCATGAAAGTTATGAGAATACAGGAATGAGAAAAAAACAGGACGCGCTGACGGTTTTAGGAAAAAGATATAATTATGATTCCCAATATCCTAATGGACATTTTCTCGCGGTATGCGAAGGTTATGTAAACACAGGCAGCGCTCTTATGCGCGCCGCTGGCATAGAAGTAAAATATATTTCCAGCGCCGGAATGAGTCACGCGTGGAATGAAGTTTTTACAGACGGCGGATGGAAGTTCCTTGATATAACATGGAATGATCCGTCGGTACAAGAATCCGGCGCGGCTAACATAGTAGACAAGGGTCCGGGTTTTGTCAGTTATGAATACTTCCTGCTTGCGAACGCTCCAGGCTCTCATACACAATATGGTTCAAGCGAGCCGAATCCAGGACGTTCAGTTATTAGCAGTCAATCAGCGCCATGGCTTCGCGGTGCTCCCGAAGGCTGGTATTAATATTAATAATACATAAGGACGGTTTTTATGGACTATGACAATGACGGTGAAAAAGAACGTTATAAAATTATTTATGTTGATGATGTGAGTACAAGTCTCTTAACGCTTAAAAGAAGGCTCGCCGGACATCATGAAGTGTATCCCGCGGAATCCGCCGAAATGCTGTTTAAGGCTCTGGAAAAAATCACACCAGATATTATTTTGCTGGATATTAATATGCCTCACCATGACGGCTATGAGATTATTGGAAATTTAAAAGACGATGAACGTTATGAGAATATACCTGTTGTTTTTATTACAAGCCATCGCGACAGGAAAAGCGTGATTCAAGGGCTTTCCTTTGGCGCGGTTGATTATATAGTCAAACCTTTTGAAACAATGGCTCTGATAGAATGTATAGAAAGACACGTTACCGAAAGCAGAGCAGGCAAAGGCAGGGAAGATGACGACAGGCCGCACATTCTTGCCGTTGATGATGTTATAGGAGAATTAAGAATAATTAAAGCGGCTTTGCATGCTAATTATAAGGTGCATACAATGTCGAGACCAGAATCGGTATTAGACTTTTTAAAAATAAAACATATCAATTTGATCATTTTAGATTATTTAATGCCTGTTTATAACGGATTCGAGCTTATAGGCATGATACGCGAAAATCCTGATTACAAAGACACCCCGATTATTATGCTGACATCCGCGGGAACTGTAGATCAGGTAAGAGAAGCCATATCACTGGGAGCCTGCGATTTTATCGTAAAACCTTTTAAAGAAAGCGAACTAGTCGAAAAAGTCTCCAAGTATATTAAAACGCCAAACGCTAGCTAATCGCCGTCTCCAGCGCGACTTCCATCATGCGGGTAAAGGTTGTTTGCCGTTCTTCCGCGGAAGTCGCCTCACCTGTAACCATGCTGTCGGAAACAGTTAAAATGCAAAGGGCTTCGCGGTCGTATTTAGCGGCAAGGGTGTAGAGCTCGGCGCATTCCATTTCCAGGGCGAGGCAGCCGAATTTCGCCCAAAGTTTCCATTCCTCGGGGTCTTCTGTATAGAACATATCTGATGAAACCACAGGCCCCACTTTTGGCTCCCAGCCCTTAGCGACGGCTGAGTCAAAGGCCGTTTTTAACAGCGAAAATGAGGCGGTTGGGGCATAGCTTCTGCCGTTAAAACGGACGGTATTCGCGCCAGAATCGGTACAGGCGGACATGGCAAGAACCAGGTCGCGTATATGGACATTTTTGTTTAAGGAGCCGGCGGTTCCTATGCGAATCGCCCGTTTTACCCCATATTCCCGGAATAATTCATTAGCATATATCGATATTGATGGAATTCCCATGCCGGTTCCCTGAACCGAGACCTTTTTTCCCTTAAAAGTCCCTGTATAGCCGAAAATATTGCGAACACTGGTGTATTGAATGGGGTTTTCCAGGAAGTTTTCAGCCACAAATTTGGCTCTTAAGGGGTCTCCAGGCAGTAAAATCGATTCCGCAATCTCTCCATTCTTGGCTGCAATATGTATTGACATGGCTTACTTCCTTCTACAAAGTTGTCTTTCCATAAAGGATAGTATAAAATTCATGCGAATTCCAATAAAAATACGTTAAAATCTAGGCTTATTTTTTGCAAATTTTTTGTAATTTTTTCGCCGCCCACTTGATCAAAATTTTCATTTTCGGTATCCTTTTAGGACGGCGTAAAGTGCCCTGTTCTCGCCCTTATAGCTCAGTTGGCAGAGCACATCCATGGTAAGGATGAGGTCATCAGTTCGATT
>Ga0209755_10007467_pt1 | contig 11824 bp, 10 predicted proteins | sample TergutCo191P1_FD_187301 | JGI IMG/M metagenome (GOLD analysis project Ga0209755, IMG submission 187301) | Cornitermes sp. P1 segment gut microbial communities from Petit-Saut dam, French Guiana - Co191P1 (SPAdes) (version 2) | ecosystem: Host-associated > Arthropoda: Insects > Digestive system...
GGTGAATGGAACCCCCCCCCATGCATCCCAGTGGGGTCCCCACAGAGAGATGCCCATCGCTTGAGCCCTCCTCCCCATGTCCTTCCAGATCCCTGACAAAGGAGCCCCTCCTCTAGGTTCCCCTCACAGAGCTCCCTCAGAGAGAGATGCTCTACTTCTAGAGCCCCTTCATCCATCTCATAAAGTCCCTGGTAAAAGATACCCCTTCCAGGTTCCCCAGTTGGGCCCCTATGGAAAGAGATACCTGTCCCCAGAGCCTGCACGTCTAGTCCTCCAGTAGATGAGCCCCCAGCTTCCCAGTGGGGCCCCTTTAGGCATCCTTCAGGGTCCCCATTAAAGGAGCACCCCCTCCAGGTTCCCCTCCCAGAGCTTCCTCAGAGAGAGACGCTCCACTTCTAGAGACCCCTTCATCTATCTCTCAGAGTCTCTGGTAAATGAACCTCCTTCCAGGTTCCCCAGTGGGGCCTCTGTGGAAAGAGATGCCTGTCACCAGAGCCTTCCTGTTCATAACCTTCAGGGTCCCTAGTAAACGAGCCCCCACCACCAGGTTCCCCTCACAGAGTGCCAGCAGAGAGAGAGATGCTGTGTTTCCAGAGCCCTCCAACTACAAGAGTTCCCAGTGAATGAACCCCCCCTCCCTTCTCATGTGTCCCAGTGGGGCCGCTATGGAGAGAGATGCTCTGTTTCCAGAGCCCTCCAACTACCAGAGTTCCCAGTAAATGAACCCCCCCCCCCCTCCCTCCCTTCTCATGTGTCCCAGTGGGGCCGCTATGGAGAGAGATGCTCTGTTTCCAGAGCCCTCCAACTATCAGAGTTCTCGGTGAATAGACACCCCCCACCCTCATGGGTCCCAATGGGGCCCCTATGGAAAGAGATGCTCTCTCCAGAGCCAATAGTTTATCCATTCATTGTTATTCATCAGAGTCCCTAATTAAGGAGCTCTCCGACAAAATGTGGAAAATATACAGTCACTGTCCACAGAGCCCCACGTGGACGGAAGGCCTGCGTACTATTGGGTGTGGCCTGGTTCCCCAAGGGGATTATTCGCAACACTACTATCACTACCCCAGTGCCATGCAGCCTTCAGCATGATACTTTCCACATTGGCTTGGGTAGACCAGAGCCCTGTTAGCATGTGTAGTAGTAACCCTCTACAGGGTACACACTGCACAACTGTTACTGCTTCCCACTTGACCCAGGGTAGAGTAGAGTTTGAATCTGTGTGCCCGTGCAGTACGGACAAGGGGTTGGATTTATGGGAGGCATCAATTGTCTTGGTATTAGTAGCTGTAATTCTTGTGCAGTCTTTGCATAGTGTATAAAATGAATGCATAATGGGGGTGTTGCACATGCCGAACACATTTTCATCTCGAACATTATTCAATAGAATTTACTGAAGCTTGTTGTTTGGTTAATTTAGTTTGGGGTGTGTATCTATTTCTGCTTTACGTGTAGGTCATTTGTACAAAAATATTGGCACAAGACAAATAAAACAACTTTATTTGAAACATTTTTGACATAGTTAACATTTAACAAAGTACAAGAAAAACTACTTCTGACACTGCAGTGTGATATCTGCATTGTGATTAACTTTGTAACAGTTGGGTTCTATCTACTCTAAATGAATATCAGTACCATAAACCTATTTGTAACATGTCTGATTCAGAGTCAAGTACGCCTTCCCACTGTTGTTTGTAATTTTGCACAATAGATCTTGTCAGTTGTCCCAATTGTAATGATAGTACCTTCCTCAAAATCTGGACTTTTACTGATAAAAGACATACTTCTGTAGTTCAGAAGTAGTTGAAAGTGAAGGGACATGCTTGCAGTAAATATGAAGTGGTGACTCTGCTACCCATGGCTAGTTTAGTGTGTGATTTTTCTTGTACTGAACAGACAGTTTCACTGTTTGAAGAAACTTTTCTACCTGAAAAGTTGTGAATCTCTGCCTTGGTTGGATAAGTATAAACAGTGGATGTTGTGCTGTTGCAGGTGGCTCAAAAATGAATATTGTGTCTGCCTTTTGTGATCACTGTAAATCCACATGTACTTATGGAGCACTGCAGATAAGGCACAAAAATTATCTGTTGTGTCAATACTGTTTCCAGAAAGGTAACTCAAAACTGTTGATATTATTGATACATATACATGTGCATGTCTCACCTATGTTTTTTATCACGAAGATGGTTGTGACTTCTTGGAACCAGCTGTTGTCAAATTTTGTGTACATTTGACAGTTGCTCTTCAATTTTCTTTTATTTACATAGTAAAGCCTAACATGACTACAGTCTGGGTGTATGATAAGGACAGTTACTTACCTACAAAGATTATAGGTAAGAAGTATGAACACATTGTTAAAAATGTCATTACTCCATTATGCACTATCATATAGGCAAGTGCTTAAAATGTGGATGAGTGAGTTAAAGCTTTCGGAGATTTATATTCATTGTTCTGATTTTGTACATGTAATCACTGGAGTTCAAGAACTGCAATTAAAAATTTTGTATATATTGCTTTGGCTAACAAACATGATTTTAAAGTGATGGACATAGAGCAGAAAATGGGCACTGAAAATGCAGTGTTCCAGGAAACAGAAGAGAATGGTAGTTTCCAGCCACACAGCGCTCTACAACGTGATGTTAGAAGTGGCTGATCAGTGGGATGTCTCAGTGCAAAAGATCGTTTTCTAGCGGTCTGAAAACATAGTTAGATAACTGTCTGCCAGCGTTGTTTGCAAGTGTTTACTAGCCCCTTAGAGTATACAGGCCGTTACGTAGTAACAGAGTTCGTGGTGTTATTGTAGACATATGGCAATATAGCTTTAATCATCACTGGTGCAAAAGTGCAGATTTAATTAGTTTTACCTTTGTCATCAAAATATGCACAGACTGTACCCAAAATTCCTGAATGTTTTTGTTCAGAAAAGGAAATTACAGAAGGTTGCAATTAATGTTTATCATCTAGGAGTAGGAATTATAACTGTCCAAGTACCTTGGGTTTGGTGACCCAATTTTAATAATAGGATAACAATTTATTGTCCAGGAATATAGCATATTCATTTTCCTAATTCTACATATTTTAACTTGAGGTAATGTTATTCCTGTTGCAGTGTGATATTCGTGCAGGTGATCTTAGCAATTGACCAACTTAATGCACAAGTTCTTGTTTTATAATAAACTTATTATAAAACAAGAATTTGTGCATTAAGTTGGCCAATTACTAAGCTTATACTGAGATGCACGGTCAGCAGAACATCAAAATTCCTGCAGGTGGGCCACACAACAAAATCTGGTGGTCAGATTTCCACAAATCAAATAAATTCTCCAAGTGCAGATGTTAATTTGTAACACATATGTTACTTGTGTTTCCATTGAAATTTTAAGGAACTTCCCACTGTAATTGATTTTCTTACCCCCAATTATTTTCAAAATATAGGGTTGAAGAAATTGGGTGCTTCTTTTTTTCAGGAAAACTGCATGAAGAAAGTATTTTATCCTCATAGTTATTTGGATTAGAGAGGTAGTTTTCTTTGTGGAGCTCTGTGCATTTTTAACCTCAGCGGTGGATGGCAATATTTGTTCAACTTCACAGTCCAGCTTTGTTGTCCTGGGGAAAGAACTTGCAGTATTCATTAGAGAGCCAGAACCATTGTAGATGGAGCTGTAAAGGATATGTTTGTGATATTTCTGGCCTGTGGTATATATTCAACCATTCTATTGACTGAGCTATCCCAGCTTCAGTATCATTAATGTTACAGTAACATTACTGATGCTGCAGGCTAGCCTGGCAGTAAATAGTCATTTTATTGACTGAGGTATTCCAGTTTTGACATAAGTAATGTTACAATAACAAAGAAATGTTTCAGTCTGTGTTCTTCTGGGATGTGGCACTTTGTCACTGGGTGACTGGTGCACATGTCTTGAATCATCAGGCACCAATCACCCAGTGACACAATGCCACATTGCAGAAGAATGGAGATGTCAACTGAACCACTTTGAAAGCCTAAAAACTTGAAAAAACCGTTTCTTCTACCTGCTATAAGTAGTTGGTATGAGATGTATTAAATTTGCAAATGGTTTCCAGGACGGAAGAATCCTGTTGTACTACAATTTCTGTTGCGGCTGCACCTCATAGATGAGAATGATGATGAGCTCCTTGTGACAGTGGCTACAAATCACAGTGTTGAACTGTTAGGTGAGTGGTCTTTCTGTGAGTTTGCCGTATCATACAAAATTCCTCGATTTACATACTGGTAACTAATAATGATTCCAATGGGAGAGGGAGTGTTTGTGCAGTTAAATGGATGTTTCATATTGGCTGTATTCATATACTGATCAATATATTGCACATTTTTGCTGTGTAATGAATTGTAGACTAATGTTGTGGGATGTTTTGTCTAGCAGTAAGTGAGAATTATTAGAATTATGTTTGGTGCCAAACCCAGAAATTCATGTAGAAGTCTGTGTAAGAAACAGTGTGTTTACTTCTTCCATGTGAATAACATTTTCATTAATGACTTCAGTCATAAATAACCACAAAAATTCTCAGACACATTCAGCTGTAAAGGTAAAGCAATCCCATTACATGCCTGGACAGGCCCTGAGGGTTCCAGGAGGTTGAGGCTCCCAGATTTCAAGACACTTGACACATGAATGTGGTAGAGTTGTTATCCGTACGCACTGGCCACCTTTACCCTCCAGGAAATATTCCTGGTGCTCATTTCTGTTAGAGATAAGTCAACCCCAGGGCCATAGTGCAGCTGGAAGGATTATGTCAATGAAAAATTCCAATGACACTGTCAGGAAGCAAACCCACAACCTTCCAGCTTGTAGCGCAGTACCTAAACCAACTGTGCCACCGCATGCCCCCACATTCAACTGTACACATTGTTAATACAAGAAGGAAGTATGATATTCATAAACAGTTTGTCAGCAGCATGTGCGTACAGTGCTGACATCAGAATCTTTAGCAGTCTAGACTCATAAGTATGATGGCGAGAAAAGAAGACAAAGAAGAGAAAAAACTCATTTTGCAGTAGCATTAAACACCATACTTTAATACAAACTTCACTTCTTTAGTCGCACGATCAGTTATTAATGTTTGCATATGACTCGTATGATCTGGTTGTTGTATGTCAGTGCAGTATGCCAGTAGTATTATGGGTGTATGTTTTGTATTTTATGACTTAACACTGCAGTCATTTCTAACTTCTGGATCCACAGGGTTTATGAAAATAGTTATGTGTATATATGTAATACTTATCCATAAATCTTAAAAGTAGATTAGACCCTGGATTTAACAGCCTAACTGAGGGGAGCAGGTGCCAGTTACACCCAAATGTCAATTACATTCAAAAGTATATTTAAGAAACCATAAAAGTGCCCCCATATTAAAATTTTTTTTTTTAATTGAAAACAACTTGAAGAGGAATGTAATACAATTTGTTTATAAATGTTCATTATTAAAAATTATAGGAAATTGCAATAACTCGAATCCTCACAGAGGCCCTCTGCTTGACCCCACTCTAAGCAGCCCTCTCTCCCCCACCCCCTCTCTCTCTGCCCCCCCTTTCCCTCCCTGTTCAACACCCCACCACCTCCCAAAGGGTAGATGCACTGTGAAATGCAGTGAATGTGCACCTATTTGCAGTACCATGTCTCTTTGAAACTTGGCAAATTCAACCATCACTTGCTCTAAACTGAATTCCGTATACCTTCCCATTATACGAGTATCAGCAGCAGATTTTGTCTCTACACTACTTACATTCATACTGCACCAGTGTACCTGTACATACCATTTCATCACAGCTTCTTCTAAATTTACTGTGTTGCTGGCTTCATGTGTTTTTTTTACCACCCTTATAAAAAGATAATGCATATTTCTAAGATCTGACTTTGTTTTTCTAATGTCAGACACCTTTTGCTTTTCCACCCCATACTCCATACTTGCACTGCCACACCTACACCAGATTCTACGAGGGTTGTACCGAAAGTCATGAGCAACTTTTTTTTCCATGCAAACCGGGAACAGCAGACAAAGGAGAGTATGGTGGTAGATGGAACCAGCTGTTCTGTTATCCTTGAGTGTCTTGTGACGTCAGTAGCTTCGATCACGTGACCAGTATCATTCCTAACAAAATGGCCGGCAACAATATGTCATTTCGCCAGCATGCTGTCATCGAATTTCTTGTTAAAGAAGAAATCCCTGCTGCAGAAATTCACCAGAGACTTCAGCATGCTTATGGAAGTGTGTGCATGGGTGCAAGCAGTGTTTGAAGATGGGTGAAACATTTTAAATATGGGAACACGAGCATCCAAGATCAGCCTTGGAGCGGTCACCCTCGAACAGCCTCAACTGAATGCAACAGAGAGAGAGTGGATGAGATCATTCAAGATGACAGACATGTGACAGTGGACACAATAGCCCGAACACTTGGAATAGGGCACAATGCAGTACAGGAGATGATTGAAAGCTTAGGCTATAGGAAAGTTTGTGCTCGTTGGGTCCCACACTTATTGGCCGAAGACCACAAAGTTCAGCAAAAAACCATCACCTCAGAACTGCTGCAGAGATATCGACACGAAAGTGATGATTTTTTGCTCCGTATCGTGACTGGTGACGAAAGCTAGTTTCACCATTTAGAGCCTGAAACAAAACGGCAGAGCATGGAATGGCACCATTTGCATTCTCCATCAAAAAGAAGGCAAAGACAGTGTCATCAGTTGCAAAGGTGATGGGCACAGTCTTCTGGGATGCAGAGGGGTTGATTTTGGCTGAATTCCTGGAACCTGGGCAAAACATCACTGCTGCTTGTTATGTCCAGACACTGCACAAGCTCCATCATGCATTGCGCGATAAACGTCTGAGACGAAACATCATCATCCTGCATGACAACGCTCACCCCCACGCTGCTCGCCTCACATCGGAAGCAATTGCAAAGATGGGGTGGGAAGTTCTTCCACACCCCTCCTATAGCTCTGATCTGGCACCTTCCGACTACCATCTTTTCAGATTTGTGAAGGATCAGCTACACGGACAACGTTATGAGACAACATAGGCAATTCAGAAAGCAGTGCATCAGTGTCTTCGGATGGCTGGAACGGAATTTTACAGAAGGGGAATTTTCAAACTTCCAGAACGCTGGGAGAAATGTGTAAAAGAAGTGGCGATTATGTGGAAAAATAAAGAAATGTCTGTAGATTAAGGTGGTGTGTTTGGTTTGTCAATAATAAAGCATGTTACTTTATAAAAAATTGTTGCTCATGACTTTCGGTTCGACCCTTATAGTTTATCAGTTAACTCTGGCTTTTGCCTTATGCTTCAAGACATTCAAAATCCGTTTCCTGCTGGGGTTAAGAATGGATGGAGTTGTATCTCCACTCCCCAGTATGCCTTAATGTCATGCACAGGGACAGCTTTACTTCACTTTCCGACAATTGTAATTCATATTGCTTCCTTCCATAAGCTTTTACAGATGTAAAATAATCACATTCAATTTTGACTTCTGTTCACAGGTTGCACTGTCAATGCTTATTTGCATGATAGCCTGGCAAATAGAAGAGTGGTAAAGATACTGACTGATCTGATAGCAGAGAGGAACAATGTGCCACTACAGGACCGCAGTCCGATGCTGAGGCTTATGGTTACACCAATACATACCTCAATGGGCACAGAGTACATTGCCCATAGCACATATCTCTATACCACCCATAATTCAGAAGAGTAGAGGAACTAAACTGTGGTACAGATACAAAATTGTTGCAATAATAAGCCATACTTATACACCTTTAACACAACTTTTTGTTTTTATTGTTAAATAACTAGTCACATTACCTCTGGCAACATGTTTTGACTTAGCTATCTTCAGGCTAATCTAGTAAGTATAAAAATATGAGAGTTATAAAATTGTGTACATTATGAGATGTCATGTGTCAAATTTGGAATTAGATCCCAGTTCCTTACAAAGGTAATACAGTACACATTGCATGGAGTCTTGCTTCAGTATTATGTCAGTGGTTTTCTTCTGTCTTAAAAATTGTTTTCCATTTGTATTGGTTATAATAATATTTTGTTTTTGTTGAAGTGTAATATCTTCCATGTTTCTTTTTTCTTGTCTTTACTGGTAAAGTGTGTTGTTCTATTTTTTAAATAAATGGTGTCATTCTCAAAATAACTGGAAAAAATTTGTTACTTATAACTGATGCTTACATAACTTGCTATAGCTGTGCTGCTCAGTTTGGTCAGTAACACAGTGAAGAAATCAAGGAAGGTTGTATGCTGTGTTTATGATATCACTACATAATGTTATTAAATTTGTGACAAAACTATTTAGATCTTATTAAGTGCCGAAAACTTGGGTAAACATGTTGGGTCTTGAACATATTTATATAATAGCATCCATTAAAAATGACATAGGTACACACACTTTACCAAGGCATTCTTTACTTTCAAAACATGGTTTTGCTGTGTGAGAAAAAATGTAATTTAATATACACTTGTAATGGAAGGATGACCTTCCATGCACCCATTTTCACAAAACTAACAAATGCTCAGCAATATTAGTATGTGCAGATGTCATGTACTGAATTTTACCCAAATGGGACAATAAGTATGGAAAGTGTGAAAATTTATGTCCCCTAAGTAATGCATGACTTACATTGTGCCAATTTTCGCAAAGTTATAATTGTTCAGACATTTTTATTGACATCTTCTATACCAAATTTTATTGAAATTGGACCCAAAATGTAGAAAATAGGACAAAATACTTGTATGCCATTAAGTAAAGCACACTTTTAACTGCAGTGGTTTTCACAAAATTCACACAAGCTGAACTGAATAATCCTGTGTGTAGGTTCTGTTTATAGAATTTCACCAATATCTGTTGATAAAGTTAGAAATTACAGGTAGAAGTTGATTTACATCTCTAACTGTAGTACAAGCATGTCACTGTGCCGGTTTTTATGAAATTAGCACGTGATCAACAATGCTTTACAAGAAATGCCTGTAACGAATCATGAAAATCATACAGACTTGTTTGTTAGGAAGTCACGGATGGATGGACATGGTTTCCACAAAAGGAGTTTGATGCGTTTTGTGGGAGATAGGCAGCTCAAGACTATTGAAGGTTTTCTGATGGACTGATATGCTGTCACACTCGTCATGTCGTATTAGTGCCAATGGTACTCGGGGGTTGTTGGGGGTGAACCATCATCTGGGGGCATGTCCACAAAACAGAGATGGCAGCACAACATGATAACGGCTAAGTGGTCACGGTTGACCTACATAACATCATTGCGTTGACTTGTACTATAGCCAGTTCTTTGAGGGGCAGTCTGACAGAATATTAATGTGTGTCCAGGGCATTGACCAAGCACGTTGCATTATATGCTGGATGTAGTGGAAGTAAGAAGTACTGACAGTTGTTTGATATTGTAAATGGCTGTGCTCAGGTTCTTTTTCTTTGACGTGGAAAATTCGTTGCTGGATTCGGTGCTCGGATTGTTAGTGATACTTTTGGGCTAATAAGTATGGTTTTAAGATGTACCTATAAAGTTTAATTGTATTTCTTCCACGTGTTAATCTGGCTTGGACATTTTCCCTCTGACTTAATTTGCTGTAAGTGGGAATGGTGTTTATTTGATAATTGAAAAGTTATTGTTGTTCTTATTCCGATATTAAAGTTTCATTACAAGGATCAAGTACTGAGATAGTTAGGGTTCTAGATGAACATTTCTAGCAGGCTTAAGTACTCATTAGCTGCCTGAGAGATACTGTCGATGGTCTTCATTAAGAACTGATAAGACCTCTTGTACTGTTATTGCATGTAGTAATTGTGTTACTGAGCATAAAATACTGTTCTTAATGTGTACTGATTGCTATAATAAACTTATATTGTGCTGTGTTTTGTGTTTCCATGTATTTGCTGTGTCGCATTTGTTTTTGAATCTCAGCATATGTCCATTTAGAATATGCACACTGTGTCTTTGCAGTACTGAAGTTTTCTGCCTAGTTGCTTGTTTATTGTAACAGCTGCTTCACATGTAGTGACACGTGTTGTGAACAGTTGTTATCCTTCAGTAGGCACTGCTGTAGCCCCTTTTTGTCTTTCCTGTGCACTTTTTGGATGTGATCAGAATAGGGATCATATTTTGTGGTCAGCTTCATCATATTACACTCATCACTGGTATTAACTCCTTTTATACCTGTTATTTACTGATGTCCTACATGCTCAAACTGTTTGTATTTTTTGGGTAATGGTGACTGGTTCATTCCATGTATTATAGAGCCAAAACTCACCAGTTTATGACGTTGATCCGGTGTGTGTGTGTTTTGGATTGCAAATGTCATTCTGTAGTTTGCTGTATGCGTAGTTGGGAACGTTCTGTCCGTATGCAACAATTCACCTTCCTGCCCTCATACCAGGCCTGTTAAACTCGGAAATGGTTGCGAGTCAAATCTGAAGTCCAACTTGGCACCTTGGGCTGCCAGGTACTGGATGTATATAAAATGTTTGAACAAACTTTAAGAGCGAGTTCCCTACACCAGAACAAGTTCATATCAATGTATGTGTTCTAGGGTCAGCCCCCCCAAGTTCAAACTGCCTCAATTCTTCAGATTTTTTCTGTGGGGATATTTACAACCCTTAGTGTGTTCAGCACAAATTGAAGATGGACACTTTTCCAACTCGTATTGTATGCCTGTTAGACCATTTGCAACTGCCTCGGTACTTTTGAAAGGATGCCCATCCGTACATAGGTTCAGGTGGAGGACATCTTGAGCAGTTTTTGTGAATTGTGACTTGATAAACCATAAGAACTCGCTGCCTATTAAATTGGGAACGTGTATTGTAAATGCGTTATGTTAGTTGTGAGTAGAATATTGCATAATTCAGGAATTTATGGTTGAACATAATCTGTCAAACTCAAAGACCACTCATATCCAGACTATATTTACCCCATGTGAAATGTTTGCTTTCTTTTAATTTAAAGAACTCACTGTTGAAGTCTGTTCAATCATTTTGTATACACAGTGTGGTCCAAAAGTTCTAGGACTGATTTTATTAAAAATTGAAGACACATGAGGAAGACACCTTTTTTTATTCAAAATAAGCTCTATTGGCATATATACAGGCTTTTGCATGGTCGTACAGTTCCTGAAAAGCTGCTGAAAATTCCTGTTTTTGGACCTTCCTTAATTAATCAGTTAACGGCTTCTCAGCAACATCCGCAAAGTGGAGGCCTTTTAACTGCATTTTCGACTTTGGGAACAGAAAATACGGAGATACATATGGAGAGTACGGGGAGTGATAAAGGGCTGTAACAATTTTGGGGTAAAAAATTGGCATACACCTGCAGCTTTGTGGGCAGGCGCAGTATCATGCAAGAAGAAAAAATCTTGAGAGCGGAACACAGCTGGACGAACCCGTTGAATGCACTTCAGGAGGAGATCCACTACTCCTTTATAAAATTCTGCATTTACTGTTTTTCCCCTCTTGTACGAATTCTTTGTGTACAATGCTTTGAGAGTCCAATAAAATGGTCAACATGGTCTTGATGTGGGACCTTTGGAATTTCAGTTTCTTCGGCCGAGGGGATGTCTCACCAACCCATTGAGAACTCTCGCTTTGTTTCAGGGCTATAGGCTTAACACCAGGTCTCATCTCCCGTAATCATTTTGTTTAAAAAATTTTTGTCTGCCTCAGCCATCGCGGTAATGTATTGGCAAGATGTGACTTGATCTTCCCTTTGCTCAGGTGTCAAGAGTGTGGAACAAAAAGTGCACACAACGTTGTCTTTCAGAATCTGAAGAACTACAGTCTTGGGGA
>Ga0209755_10007468_pt1 | contig 11823 bp, 11 predicted proteins | sample TergutCo191P1_FD_187301 | JGI IMG/M metagenome (GOLD analysis project Ga0209755, IMG submission 187301) | Cornitermes sp. P1 segment gut microbial communities from Petit-Saut dam, French Guiana - Co191P1 (SPAdes) (version 2) | ecosystem: Host-associated > Arthropoda: Insects > Digestive system...
ACAACAAAAAACACTGCTGTTCTGCTTTTGTTTCTGAGTTGCAAATGTCTGATTATTTGACTTTTGGAATTTTCATCTTGAATGTAAACTCGGACTCTGTTTTGGCGTTGTCTTATTGCGAGTCCTTGAATATTGAAATCAAACATCATATCTGCTAGAGTGTTTTTGATTGAGTTTAAGTAGTTATATGAATAAGTGAAATGACGAAAAACGACTTGTCCATTCAAATCTTGCATCTGCCTTGTTCGAGAAAAATCAACAACCCCAATGTTCAAAAAACCATAATCGTCAATGAAGACTCCTGCGAAATCGTCATCAAAATTTGCAGAAACATCTTCTTCCTCTTCAAAATTTTCGCTGAATGGAACAAAGCTAATCTCTCTAAACTGACTTAATGCGTGGTCAAAGACCCTAATGCTTTCATTAACATTCTCAAAATATTCATCTGTGAAGATTCTTGAATATTCGCAATCTTGGTTTTGAGTTTCGGCTTGGGTTTTTATCGTTGGGTTTGAGTTTGTGAAAACAAAAAACATTGTTAATGCTAAAAATGCTAACAGCAATACTATTGTTATTGATAAAACTTTATTCTTCTTTTGTGTTTTTTTCATCTTTTAGTTTTCTCCTCTGAATATGAATTCTGTTGCCATTAGAATTTCATTATATACATATCTATTCTTATATGGACATTTTGTTTTAACATAAAAAAAACTATATGCATTAGTTAACTGAGTCCTCAACAGATAAGTATTCGAAATTACTTCTCCACTTTTAATTATCCCTCTTCGGAAAATAAAAATGACATCCCCCATCTCATCAAATTCATAGCCATTTTCTCCAAAACTCAAAGAATTAATTTGATTAATTGGAGCCCCAATCCACCCTGTTCCTCTTGATCTGCTAACAATATAAAAATCAGTGTCGCTAATGTTTTCAAAAGAAGTTGTGATCCAAACTCTGTGACAAGTTGTTGGAAATCTGTCAACATACAATGTTAGTCGAAAATGCTCAGTTTCAACCATTTCAGCGGCAAAAAGAGTTGTTCTTGGCAACCTGCATATTCGATCCATTCCAATCATAAAAGCCTCTCTGGCTTCCCACTTGTATGTCGATTCATCAATTCTTTCAAGCCAATATTCAAGATATTCTTGAATTGTTGCCCAATTTTCAGCAGTGAAATCCGCTTCACTTTTTGAAGCAACATGACTCTGCAATTGCTCCAATCGTATTTCACGATATTCCTCAAAAGTGAGTTCTCTTTCACAACCCATCATCGGCACCACTGCAACGAATATCAGCACCGCAACCATCACCAATCTCAAAACTCGTTTTTTCATTTTATTTGCTCTCCTTCTTCTCATATTTATTTCTAAGTATGATTTTTTTGCATTTTTTCTTTCATCATAGCACATTTCCAAAAAATTGTCAACACTTTTAAAAAATTATTACCCAAATTTCTTCATGAACTTCTTCAACGAAATCAACCCCATCATTTCTTGAATAGTAGAGGTTGTCACAAGGCTCAACCACAACAAAAAACACTGCTGTTCTGCTTTTGTTTCTGAGCTGCAAATGTCTGATTATTTGACTTTTGGAATTTTCATCTTGAATGTAGACTCGGACTCTGTTTTGGCGTTGTCTTATTGCGAGTCCTTGAATATTAAAATCAAACATCATATCTGCTAGAGTGTTTTTGATTGAGTTTAAGTAGTTATATGAATAAGTGAAATGACGAAAAACAACTTGTCCATTCAAATCTTGCATCTGTCTTGTTCGAGAAAAATCAACAACCCCAATGTTCAAAAAACCATAATCGTCAATAAAAACTCCTGCGAAATCATCGTCGAAATCAAAAGAAATGTCTTCTTCCTCGTCAAAGTTTTCGCTAAATGGAACAAAATTCAACTCTTTGAAATAACTTAATGCGTGGTCAAAGATTCTAATGCTTTTGTTGACATTATCAAAATATTCATCTGTGAAGATTTTTGAATATTGGCAGTTTGTTGAATTTTGACTTTCAGCATGAGTTGTGATGGCTGGACTTGAGTTTGTGAAAACAATTCCGATTGTCAATCCTAAAAATGCTAAAAACAATACTGTTATTATTGATAAAACTTTATTCTTCTTTTGTGTTTTTTTCATTTTTAATTTTCTCCTGTTAAAATTTGGATTTCGGCTCTCATAACAATATTCTCACTTTGGTCTGAACTGGTTTTTCTCGTTGCAAAATCGGCCATTGTGGAAAAAATGACTCCTTCAGCAAGCCCTCCTTCAAACATATGCATATGAGTATTTATAATTTTTGCACCACTTTTAAACATTTCACTTCTATAATTTCCATGCCAACCATAAACATCATAAACACTCCAGCCAAGACTTAGAGCATTTAATGACATCAAATGCCATTCAAAACCGGTTCCCGACAAATTGCTAGTAATATAAAAATCCACATCACTAATATTTTCAAACACACTTGTTATCCAAAAGAATTGACACGCTTTATTTCGGTCAATATACAAAGTCAATCTAAAATAATCTGTTTGAACATAGGTGTAAAATCGAGGAATTCTAGGAACTTTACACATTAATCGTTTTGTGAAATTTAATGCAATATTTATCCCTTCTTTACTATTTGCAGAATTAATTGCTAATCTACCCGCAAAAAGATAACCATTCACGCGAAGTCTATAGTCTGGATGAAAATTTTCCCACTCACTAGTCAAATACTCATTAAGTGCTTGAAGTGCTGTGAGACGATATTCCTCAAGTGTCATTTCTCTTTCACACCCCATCATCGGCACCACTGCAATAAACATCATCACCGCAACCATCACCAATTTCAAAATTCGTTTTTTCATTTTTATTTTTCTCCTCCCATTTGTTGTTTTTTCTTTAACAATAGCATATATTTTCCATTTTGTCAATATTTTTCAAAAAAAATTATTTCCCCGAGATTTCAGCAAAACATTCAAAAATCTAATTATAAAACAACAAAAAACACTGCTGTTCTGCTTTTGTTTCTGAGTTGCAAATGTCTGATTATTTGACTTTTGGAATTTTCATCTTGAATGTAAACTCGGACTCTGTTTTGGCGTTGTCTTATTGCGAGTCCTTGAATATTGAAATCAAACATCATATCTGCTAGAGTGTTTTTGATTGAGTTTAAGTAGTTATATGAATAAGTGAAATGACGAAAAACGACTTGTCCATTCAAATCTTGCATCTGCCTTGTTCGAGAAAAATCAACAACCCCAATGTTCAAAAAACCATAATCGTCAATGAAGACTCCTGCGAAATCGTCATCAAAATTTGCAGAAACATCTTCTTCCTCTTCAAAATTTTCGCTGAATGGAACAAAGCTAATCTCTCTAAACTGACTTAATGCGTGGTCAAAGACCCTAATGCTTTCATTAACATTCTCAAAATATTCATCTGTGAAGATTCTTGAATATTCGCAATCTTGGTTTTGAGTTTCGGCTTGGGTTGCTATCGTTGAGTTTTCGATGTTGTGAAAAACAAAAAACATTGTTAGTGCTAGAATAGATAATGCTAATATTATTGAGATTAATATCAGCTTGTTTTTGGCCATTTTATTTTTCTTGTGTGTTTGCATTTTTAATTTTCTCCTCTTCTATTAAAAGCAAATTCTGTATAAATATAAATTTCTATGCTTTGGTTCGAACTTGGCTTTGTTTTGTAAAAATGTGCAAAAGTAGAAATTGGTTGAACATCAAATAAGTATATGTTTTCAATACTAGCACCACTTTTAACAATCTCGTTTCTATTGACCCTAATAGGCAAATTAAATTCATCACGCTCATAGCCATTCAGCCCAAAACTCAATGAATTTATCCATTGTTGCGGATACGATTGCAATCCAGTACCTTTTTGTAGACTAACTATTTGAAAATCTGTGTCACTAATGTTTTTAAAAGAAGTTGTCACCCATAGCATTGGGCAAGTTGTACATACCCTGTCGAAATACAATGCCAATCTAAAATACTCTGTCTCAACCACTCTCACCGCAAAACGAGTTATTTTTGGAATTCTGCATATTCTGAACATAGCAATGTGAAACACATCCATAACCTCTTGTTCATTATTCGCTTTGTTCATTCTGTCAATCAAATATCTAGCATGTTCCTGAATAATATCCCAGTTTTCAATAGTAAAGTCCTTTTCGTTTTTCGAATTAATATGATTCTGCAATTGCTCCAATCGCATTTCACGATATTCCTCAAAAGTGAGTTCTCTTTCACACCCCATCATCGGCACCACTGCAATAAACATCATCACCGCAACCATCACCAATTTCAAAATTCGTTTTTTCATTTTATTTTTCTCCTCCCATTTGTTGTTTTTCTTTAATAATAGCATATATTTTCCATTTTGTCAATATTTTTCAAAAAAAATTATTGTAAGTGTTGTCAATGCAGTGACTTCTAGTAATCTCACTACTTCGATTATTCGGCAGGCGATTGACCCTCATCTGTAAGCACCATATTTCAGCCCCGACTGTTTTTTTAATTTCTGGAAAATTGTTTTTTGTTGTTAAAAAGGACTGCTTTGATTTTGCAGTCCTTTTCTTGATTTTGATGTTTTGGGACGGGAAATGATTAGTCCCAATTTCTATTGTTGTTGTTGCCGTTGTTTGACCATGTTGTGGTTGTTGTTACGGTTGTTGCGTTGCCGTTGTGGTTGTTGTGGTGCCAATTGTTGTTGCCATCGTTTCCATTGTTCCAATTTGGATTTTGTCTTCTTCTTCTCCATGCTTTTCTCAGCCTTGCTCGCCTTGAGAATGCACTGATGAAAGTGACGACCCATGTTCCGATGAATGATGCGATTGTCATTGACATAAAGTTCACTGAACCCCCCATGTCACGAAGAGTTCCAATGTCGTTGATATTGACTCTTGAAATAATCGCCCAGACGATGACTGGAATCAAAACAAGGAACAAGAACAAGAACCAGCCGAAGCCTCTGACATTCCCAAGATAGAGTATGCGTCTTTTTGTGAAAAGTCTGATGAATGCCATTAGTGCGAGTAGTGCCCAGAAGAAAATTGTCAAAAGAAGCAGAGCCATCATTGTGATTATTGGAATGTTGAGAAGACTCACTGCATCCCCCATTTGATTGACGAGGAATTCTGCAAGAGCATAGGCAAAGTTGTCTCCATCGAAGTTGAAATCTGGAGCATAATAGCCCTCGCTAAGCATGTCAATAATCATATCAGCAAACATTATTCTGAGGTCAATGTGGCCTTGTTCATTCGCACCATAGAAAAATTCTTCAATGAAAGTCTCAAGGGTGTTGTTGAAGTCATAGAAAATTGACTCTCTTTCTTCGACACTTAGAGTTTCTGTTGCGTTGAGTGCGTTATAGGCAATGTTGCGAAGAGCGACTGTTGCTTGTTCAGCAGTGTAGTCCCCTCCGATAATTCTTTGAGCAGTCAACGAAATTTCGCTCGCATTCAAATTTGCCATTACGTCTGGGACATCGTCGCCCTCAATCACATAGTTGATTGAATCTGTCAAGATTCCTCTTGCCATTGAGTTGACAAGCAGTCCAAAAATCGGAGGAATTTGGTCGACTAGGTCATCAATTGTGTCTTCAAGAACTGATTGAACAGGATTCCCAAAAACACCTCTGATGAGTGAACGGTTTGTGATTGCGATTGAAACACTTAATTCTTCGCCCTCAAGAACTGAAAAATCGAAGTCTCTGAGGAAATCCATGAATCCGCCCTCTCCGTTCTCATCACCATATTGGTCATAGTTTTGGCTAGTTTCGCTCTCCCCGAAAATGTCTCCAATTTCACTTAATCCCGACAATGGAACAACGATGGTTATTCTGAAGAAACTTCCAAAGAACAACAAAACCGCCACCGCGATTGCGACAAGCATAGTGATAACATTCCATGGAATAAGTCTTCGATTTCTTTTGAACCATTCCTCTCTGGTCGGTTGCCATCTCATATTTTTTTTCTCCTTTCTCCGCTAGTGTGCTTTCAGCACTAAATATTTTTTTGATGCTTTTGTGGCTCAAAAAAATTATTGCCTAACATAAACATATTATAGCATGATTTGAAAAAGAATGTCAATGTTTTTGCACAAGTTGTTTTATTAAAAGTTTATTAAAAAAAACTGCACAAAAATGGGTGAGGTGAAACTTTTTCATCTCTTTAAAATCAAAAGAACTTATTCCATGCGACGACCCTTATTGTTCTTTCTATAGATAACGGCAGACAAGAAAATGGGAATAGTGGAAATGGAAACTATAATAATGAAAATGGCGAAATTGGTAGAGATTTTTTTCATATACACGAAACCTTCCTTGCTCTCACTCCCACTGGGTTAGAAGCAACTCTAAATACTAAGGGAGTCCAAGCATTCCCTCATGGATTCAACATAACAGAAGAATCCTCTTTCTATCCCTTTTAACTACTAAACGATTGCTATGTTCAGTGAAATATCAGACTCTCCCCAGAAAACCCCCGAAACCTTGCAAAAATCTAAGGGGACGGACACTCATATTTTTTTGTCCGTCAGCGACACTATTGTCGTCATTCAGCATTTCTCTCACAGTCTATTTTAATCCAAAACACGAAAATCCTGCTACGAAGCACCCCGAAAGAATTTTGTGCCAAAACCGTCATCGTCCCTTACCAAAAAGAAACAACCCTTGATATAAAATCAAAGGTTGTGTCTATCATTGGTTGCGGGGGGGCGAGCCGCTCTTCAGACACTACCTTTTGCAAAGTGTCGGAAGTTGCCTTATCAACTTGGGGTTATGAGTTTTTGGACATGGAAAAGTTGGTAGTTCTTGGTTGCGGGTGGCGCAACCAAGAGTTGCGAATTTTATAATAACTTAAGCATGTAGCCTTATAAGTTTTGACTTTTCTCTTTGCATAATTTATTATTCATCCCAAATACCAAACTCATGCAATTTTTGAGGCAATATATCGTCTAATATTTTTATATCATCGGGCTCTAATACTATCAAATTGATATTGTTGTTTTTATAAAGGGCAATTTTCTCTTCTTTTCTGGCTTGGTACTTGCCATCATCAAGCCCAAAAAATTCTATATAAACTCCCTTTCTTCCAGTGTGAATATAAAAATCTGAAATAAGCGTTTTGTCAGGATTTTTCTTTAAGAATACCTTTTTCTCATAAGCATGCACACAATCGTTTTCATAAAGCCAGTTGTCTATCAATGCTTCTGAATATGAACGCACATAATGTCCGTCATTGCACCTATGCATAGCCTCCCATTGCTTTCTTATATCTGCATTTTCTGGTCCAATTTCTTTTATAATGGCTTTTCTAGTATAGCTGTTGCTTGATTCTTGTTGACCACTTTTGCTTGCAGAATCGCCAAATTTGCAAGTATAGCAAATGTCAAAGTTATCTCCGCATTTTTTTCCGCATTTAGAGCAAACTCCTTTTTGTTTAGGGGTTTGTTCCGCTGTTTTCGTTTCTTGTGTTATTTGAGATTGAGTCTTATGAATATAGCAATCGTAACAAAATTCATATTTATCATTGCATGGCTTTCCGCACTTAACACATTTACCTGCCGTCTTTTGCGGAGCCAAACAGTCACAGCCTTTTGCTTTTATAAACCAATTATCACAGTTATCACATTTAATAACCGCTCCAGTTTTTTTGTCCTCTAAATGCTTCAGACAAAAAGGATAGAACATATATCCAGTTTGCCCACAAACAGAGCAATTTTTCTTTGCCATTTTTAATTTCTCCTTAAAGTAAAGTGGGGCACGTAACCACATTTTAAATGTATATACGATTTTTCTCTATTTTGCAATCATTTTCGTCCTAAATAATTGAAATTGTCAGTTTATTGTCACACCGACACGAACCCCCCAACTTTTTTGAGTGTTTTTTCAACCACCTAATGTTCATATAAAAATCAGATGTTTTTGATTTTGTGATTTACAAAATATCGCAACTTCACATATAAAACTCACTAAAACACGCTTTTTCAAACATCTATACTTCCCACAATATAAAAGACACAACATTAAAACTCTAATGTTTTGCCCTACTTTGGTTGAGCGAGTGATACCAAAAACGAACTTTATTTTAATTAAAAATGGTTTGCGTTGCTACTTAGAGTGTGAACTTATTGTTCCTAAGTTTCAATCTAACAGGCATCAATATTGAGTTATTTTTTAAACACAAAAATATATTCGTGAGCCAATAGCAGAAAGTTATATTTTTCGTTGTTGGTTTTCCAATAGCCTGTTACTTTGCAGTTGTGTTGTTGTTTGGGTTTGCACATCTCATAATCTCCTACGAACAGTCTATCGTTATTATTTTATTTTGTCAAGCATAAAAGTTATACCTACCACTATAAATTAACTATTGATTGTCGTGATAAAATTAATTGCACTATTCGATAAAGCACTATTGTGCAATAAATCTCTATTTTCACACAAATATTTTTTTGTGTTGAATTTTATATCTTCGGGAACTTCTCTTGGATTGATAATTTTTGATAAAACATTTTCTCCGCTGAACTCCAAAAGAATAAACCGATTAAAAGCAAATCCATTTCTCAAAATCAAATCTAAAATAATACTGAATTTTTCGCCTTTGTTTTGTGAAATTTCAGCATACATTTCTTCATATAAATAATAAGCATCTTCTGTTGATGTCAACAAAAGATAATCTTCGTGTATGTCACTTTTTATTTGAAAATATTGAAATTCTTTCATTTTCATGCTCCAAATATTATATTATAGGATTCCTTAATTGTTCTTAAAATTTCATCACTTATTTCAATAGCGTCATCTTTTTTTTCTATTATTGAAGTTTGAGAGGGATCGACAGTTGCGTGAGAGTATGTGTTTCTTTTGCTTTTATATAAATTATATAACTTCAATAATTGCTCCGTATGTAATTGAGAAATATTAGAATTACTTTCAATCTCACTATTGCCATTTTCAAATTTGAACATAAAAAAATTATCGTTTCTTCTTAAAGTATATCCAAATCTTTGAGTCAATAATTTTTTTAAATATCCTTCCAGTGCTTTAAATACTCCCATTAAACAGCCTGAATAATCTTCCATCACTGTTTCCTGATTTTGCTGACTTAATGAACCCGATATCGATTTCAATAGTGCCTCATCCAAATAAGAATATGCATTTTCAACCTTTACTTTTATTAAATCCCTTATTACAGTAAATGGTGTAGTTTGACTTGTCATCTTATTATTAATATTTATAATATCTTCAAATGAAAAATCATCTAAATTAGATAGAAAAACAAGTATAGCATTATATACATAATATGGGCGACCTTGCAGAGTTGCTTTGCCGGTATTATAGAAATTAAATGTCAAATAATCTTTATTGAATCCCTCGAATCTATAAGAAGAATTGCCTTTGTCAATATAGGAAATTTTATCCTTATATTCACCATCAATATATGCTAGCAATTCATTAACTATTTCTTGACTGCATTTAATAATAATTGTTTTTGTTTCAGCGTTCGCAGAAAATCCTTTGTTTGAGATATGCTCAATCAAAAGGTTTGCTTCTTCTTTATTTTTCCCAGTTGCAACAATATTTACACTATTTTTTTTGATAAATATATCAACCTTACACTCTTTCCCATTAATAGAAAAAGTGCATGTTTTTTTACTATCAGTTCCCGTATAGTTTTTGAATACGAAACCACCATTCACTGCAGAATACGCTTGAATGATAGGTTTTATGCTATTTGGGTCAAGATGCAGTTCAGCCATAATTTATCTCCTTGTTTTTTGCACATTAGTAGCAATGGGTCTATTTAGATTATCAGATCCAACTTCAAACATTACTTTGTCATTTAAGACAAATCTCTTATTCTCGGTTGACCTAAAATAAATTTGTGAATTATCTTTTTGTTTAATAAAACCAGCCTTGTTTGGCAAAATTTTGAGAATAACTCCTGAATTTAAATTGTTTTTAGGATTATATTCTTGTGTTATTTGCTTCAATTGTTGCAAGTTTGGCTTTTGCTTAACATCTAAATTATGATCTTCAATCATAAATCTTAATTCTTCTCGTAAATTCCATCCACTAAGATTGCGATAATAGATATGGGTTTGAAAAAAAATATTGGCTTGCGTTTGCTTTGATTTTGCTTGTAACAGCAAACCAAAATCAAAAATTAGATTTATCATTGTTTCAGGCTCAATTTTATAAGCGTCAAAAGCCTTTGCCGCATATAAAATTGCACTATCCAAATTACCTCTCTCAAAAAATAATGAGGACACTTTATGATACATAAACCAATGCTTTTCTTTTTCTGCTATCTTAATATATTCTTTTACTGCATTATCAAAATCAGTTGAAATTAAACATGAGCAATATTCTCTTCTCGCCTTAATCCAAACATGATTTCTATAGTGCCATTTTTTAATTTGTTGTAGACCAACATCACATATCTCAACGCATTTCTCATTTTCTTGGAGTTTTTCATAAATTTTTGATATGTATTGAAAATAGTATTCTTTGGGCGACGCCTTTTCTCTTTCTTTGCCTTTAGAATCTACAAATGAAAAAACTTCTTCGGATAAAATATTTGGATCGAGTTTTAATATCCATTCCAACATTTTTTTATAATTTTTATTGTTTTTATTTTTATAGATTTTTACAACTTTTAAAACAGTCAAGACAAACGGATTTTTATTATGTTCTTCTGCATTTTTTTGAAAACAATTTGTTGTTATAAACTCTGCTGAATCAAGAAATTCTTCGAAACCATCATTCGATGTTTCTTCCGAATAATATTTTATTTTTTGCTTGTAGATTACCCAACAAATTTGCTGACAAACCTGTTCCTTTAAAGAATCATATTCTTGTCTTTCCCCATTCTCATTATCTTTTGTTTGTTTTTCTGCAGGCAATGACTTTATATCTATTTTGTTTAACCACTCTAATTGAAGATCATAATTTTCTGCATTCACTTGCTCTAAAACTTTTACAACCTTTCTAATAGTAATTATATATGGGTTTATATAGTGTTCTTTAGCCTCAGGCTGCTTGCAATTATTAACAATAAATTCAGCCGAATTGAAAAAATCTTCATGCGAACATTCGCCTTCAACACTAAAAGGTTTTATGTAATAATCATAGTGACACCAACATAGCCATGCTAAAATCCACTTATCCTGCAATAAGGTGTGATTATTAAGTTTTTCGCACAAATCAATATACTCTTTTGGTCTGTTCGCATTTCTCAACGCTTGTCCATATTTTGATAAAGTAAACTTATTGTTTTTATCTAATTCAAAAGCCTGCCTCAAAAACTCACACGCTTTTTGAGGGTCGTTTTTCAAAACATCATCCGCTTGTTTTTGTAATGCTCTTACATCCACAATGAATATTATAAGGCGATAAAATTTTTTTGTCAAGCAATACAACATACTAAGATATTTTACATGATTTTGTCGCTACTCTTAACCTTAAAAATAATGTCAAGCAATTTTTCGCATTCTTCGTGTTCAGAAATCAAATATTCTTTCATGTCCTCATATAACCTGCGAGCAAATTGTTTTATTTGTTGTTTGTCAATTTTGGCTTTTATGCAATCTCTTTCGGGGGAATGCATGAGAGCCATTTTTTCTATTGTGTTTAGTTGTGTATTAAAATTTTTTTGTTCCCTCATTTTTCTTATCTCCTTTAATTTTAAATATTTTTGTGACCCACCCAAGACTTGTTTTGATCTGCCTTAGAGCAAAACAAGTCTGTGACCACCTTTGATGGTTTTTCTATTGCCCCAACTCTCCTAATACTCCTAAATTCAATTACTAAAAA
>Ga0209755_10007469_pt1 | contig 11823 bp, 10 predicted proteins | sample TergutCo191P1_FD_187301 | JGI IMG/M metagenome (GOLD analysis project Ga0209755, IMG submission 187301) | Cornitermes sp. P1 segment gut microbial communities from Petit-Saut dam, French Guiana - Co191P1 (SPAdes) (version 2) | ecosystem: Host-associated > Arthropoda: Insects > Digestive system...
GGGGGGGTAAAGCAACCAGGGGATGAAGCTGACCACTATTATGTTTTGTGGCATGGACAGGGACAATTTTATTTTAACTGTTCAGTGTCATGCTGTTTCCTGCTTGTCAATATTTCAACAGACATACAATATTTATCAATATTCTGCTCAGCAAATCTGGAATAACAGTTGCAATGGTGCTGGGATAAGTTACTATATGTGCTTAAAATCACACATGTTGACATAATAAACAATGTTTTTGATGTATCTCAAAGCAAACAGAGTCAGACAGGTGTTTCTAGGGGTCACATACATGCACATTTTATGCATCATGAATTAGGTGTTTACGTAAGGTAAAGCGAGAAACCAACAAGCCTAAAATATGTGCTTACAATTTTCTGCATCTGAAATCAGAATTGATGTAAATGTACATGTGGCAGCTCAATTTTCAACAATCTGTAATTTCCTTGTATTTGTCAGTAGATGGTGTTTATTTTCTACTAATTACAATTATTTACGTCAGACAGCTATTAAAAAAAGAGACACAAATATGTACCCATAACTTAGAAGAAATATGGATTACTTTTAGTTTGGAGGTTTTAGCAGCGGGGTGTAGCTGAGGATTCCACACTTCTGGGATATGACACCATGTCAGTGGGTGATCTGCCCAACATTTCAAGACAACATACTCTCCTCATCTTCAAGGGGCAAGTATCCATATTTGCTGACAGACAAGCGGTAGTAAACTAATGAAAGTCAAACATGTACATATGAGTAACTAAACTGGCACAAGTTCTTTTTTTCATGTTTTATTCACACAAATATCCATTTAAAATGTCCAGTTGTAATTCAACTGTATGTCTCAAAAGATGGTGAGGTAAGCAGTTTGATGGAAGTGGATACTCTGATATTTTTACATGGCTTCGTGTTAACTGATATTTTTACATGGCTTCGTGTTAACTATCATCCTGATTTAAATGTTCCTTGTGTGACTGCAGACAATTTTATTGTTGCCAAAAAAAAAAAAAATGTTGACAAAATTTTTCTCCACGTTCTCTCCTTTTTGTTCCATGCACTCTATCATCTATCACTACATGAACTACCATGTAAGTTGGAGCCTTAATACAGTGTCCAGAATTGCAGAGCTTCAACCAAAGGTCACATTCAGCTTGGCACAAATTTGTTTACAAATTGAACACAACTTTGAAATTAATATTAAAGATAACTTAACATTACTTTTGATACCTATATGGGACCATGCCAAGACAAAAGCAATCTCTGACTGAAGTCCAGGGATTCTGGAAATTGTGTTAAGATTCTTGAGCTTGCAAACAGCCTTTTCAAGGACTAACATACACTTGTGTATAAGCTGTATACTTAAAGAAATAAAATCTTCTAAAATTTATGCTTTTTAAATTATAATTGTCAAACAGTCATTTTTTTTAAATGGGACCAAAAATTATGGTGAATGGTTGGTGGACATGTTGTTCACAATGTCATTAAGTGGAATGCAGTTCAGCTTATCGGGCATACAGTGCAAGTCAGTCATAAATCACTTGCATATCCTGTTTGTCAAGAACTCTCCCAATTTTTGAGCAGGCACTTAATCCAAAAGAAAATCTATCATACCTCAAATTTAAGGCATCCAAAATATTTTGGTTGAATTGCAAAACAGCACCACATTACTGAGAAATAACTGGCATTACAATTAATTTGTTAAAAGACAAAGGTCTAACACACGCTTTCTCTTGAATGGTTGCCCTAATACCAGAGAAAATAAGGCCTGGCTGTATAATTCAGACTCTTACCATATCACTGCCAGTATTTGGAACACCAACTTCAAAGAACAAGGAAAATAATAAAACTCTAATAAGTGAATTTTGCCCCAATAAAATTACCTTTCAATGTAAGTTGTAATTTAATGAAATACAGCCCTTCAAAGTATGAGCAGTCTTCTCTGTATATGCTCTATTTTGAAAAAAACCAACATTTCTTCCTCTCCCACATCAGTAACGGTTTAGTGAGTATGAGCTTATCTAGCTGCAAAAAAATTCTTAAAGAAACAGTACTTAAGCCTTGGGCACGAGCATAATAATAATAATAGGGGATCAAACTGTTGCAAGCCAACAGATAACCTGAAACCATACCACTACAGAAAGCAATTGTATGTAATGTATGTTGTAAAATTATATCAAAGAAACCAGCTCATGCAGAGCTTGTCAGATAAGCACAAACTATAACAGGCTCTGTCCATGGCTGAAAAGTGTCATTGGTGAAAATCACTTTACCTTAAATGCCACTTAAATGTGCCATAATTTTTTCAGGAATGCTACAGGCTCTCTTTTTCTATAAAATGAAGGTACAAGAGTACAATACAATAATATATATCACAAAATTATACAGTAACACTACACTTTTCATATGTATAAATGAATGTGCACATCACAAGAAATATCACAGCTTTAAGAAACACTTAGCTCTTCTGTTTTGCATAGAACGTAACTTGATGTAACCTCCAAAACCAAGTTACATCTCCTACATAAATCACTTTTCATCATTCTCTCTTGTGATTAATTTACATGCTGACTGTTCTTGTGTGACAGGTAGCAATATGATCATTCGTGTAACAAGATTATGTATACTGCAGCTCCAGAATACATGTCATTATGAGAACCTGCTGGAGTTGTATGTCGAAGAAACTAAAGATGTGAAGAACTCTTTATGTTGTCTTTGAACCAAATCTGTAACTATAGTTTAAACAATAAGAATAAGAATAAACAAGCATAATGAAAGTTGTGGTCATGATCAGAACCACACATAGTACCCATTTCAGAAAACACAGTAAATCTGAGCCATTTTGATACAATGAGACATGTGTTCAGACACGCCTGATATAACTGCTCCTCTTTTAAATGTCTTTGGTTATGAACTTCCATGGTACAGTAGTGTTTAGCATTTGTTCAAAATGTTACTGTTACAGAGACTAAATAATTCACATGTTATCAACAGTGAAAATTTGAGGAAACATTCAAAACAAAAACCGCCCTGAATTAATGCAATTTTAACATGTTCTGAAAAACCTTGTTTCTCCAGCAAAATGAATGAGCATCAGGGGTATTAAACCAATATGAATCCTTTCATACCAGAATTAAATGCTCAGTGTGACATGCAGGAGACCATAATTTAAATAAGATCTGCATAAAGATCTCCATTAACGGCTGTCATCTCCACCTAAAGTATGGCATTTTGAGTGTCATACTACATGTTTGGTATACCTGAATGTAAGGTGCCAAAGGATTGAGTTGGTCACTGTCCACTCTTTGAGGAATACACACACTAATATACATATTCTGAATTCCCCTCCCATCTTCAGGTGTATACCAAACTTGTAATAATGGACAATGTCCATCACAGCATGACAAATCAACTTTCTGAGCAGCACTGTACGGCAGCAACGAGTAAAATGCGGCCCTTATACCTTTGCATTGTGGCACGGGATCTAATTTCAGAAACATGAAAAAAAACATATGAAATTCAATAAATAAATATTTAATCTGCCTACATAACAAAATACTGTTCAAAACACACTGTCATATTTACCATACAACACACTTTGCATAACACAATGTAAACACAAGTTGCATGTCATAACAGTAAATATACTGTACTTGGAAAATGTAATGCATATAAAATAACTTTTTGCCCTCAGTTAATTTTACTCAGGATTTATTACAAGTAGGGACTTTTAGGTAAGATCAGTTCTAAATTTTGTAAATTAATTCAGATTTTTTAAGATTAATTTTGAAGTAAGTTTTACAGGCCCAGTACTGGCACAAATTATGACTGGGTTATCATCAACAACACATAATTGCAAAATGTATGTCTTACTTATAATGTAGCCTACAAATATTCTTTTTCCCCCCTTGTCTTGGCCCTCACTCCCAAAGGTCGCTCATCACTGCTGTACGGGTTGAATGAAAAACTTCCAGCCAGTTCTGAATGTGTTAACACAATTCCCTTGCACTCTGTATGGTTTCAAGAAATTTATAAAAATGATAAAACCATGACTCACAACAGAAAAACACAAAATGGAATGCCTTTTCTGCAGAATACACAATGAAACCAGTTTCATAAACATCAGACTTCCAGAATGCTTGAAAAGATCAATACACCAGGAGTAGGTGGCATAAAAACACAGTTCTTGGTCTCAGAACCTTGGAGCCAAACATTTAATTGAAGTTATTTTACTTACCCACTTTGTGCAATTTCAATTCTTGTCTGCTTATACAACTAATCAGTCTTGTTTGAGACAACAGTCACAGACTCGAACTGGGCTGTCCCATCCCCGATGAGGTACAGGACGTTTGTTCTTGGAACAGTTCTTGCAGACACCTTGTCCACAGTCACGACAATGATGCAAAGTGACTCGGGGACCGAACTGAACCTCGCAACAGCAACAGTGTGTGACCTCGTGATCCGGGACCCAGTATGATGGGCGGGCTGTATCCTTGATTATCCCTACAATCAGAATACAATTATACAGAGAGACTAAGAGACAAAAGTGAACCTCACAACAGCAGCAGCATGTGACCTCATGATATGGGGCACAGTATGATGGATGGGCTCTATCCTCAATTAACACTGCAATAATGTCATAATAAACATTCACCACATCCTCTGTTTCAATTTAAAATGATCACTAAAATTTTACAAGAATGTGCAAGCTTAAATTTACATGTAACTCCTTCATGAATGCTTCCATAAGAACAGGGCTTTTCTCCGGAACTTGCAGCTAAAGTTTACATGTGCTGAATGCACACTGGGGTAATGGGGTCAAAGCCCACACAAGAGACAACCTCCCACCAGCAGATACCCATGGTTCACAATTAGACGTAGCCTGCAGAGGTGGCAACTATGTTTCTCACATGACAGATCATGTTGCAGAAAATTTACATAACTTTTCAGAGTTAATATTCTCTTGTACCTAACAAAATGAAAGAAGACGAAAACATTGTCTGCACAAGTTACATTTTTATTACACACATTATTGTAAAAGTTAAGGTTTTCCAAGTAATGTGAAAGAATAATTAGAATTATTCAAGCACAAAACCTAGCAAAACAACATTCTAAGAAAACAAAATGAAAAGAGAGAAAATAAGTGCTTTCTGTTTGTGGAAACTGCACTTGGAACTTACAATTTTTCTTCAATTTGTACAAGGAATGACATATTATTGTGAACTGCAGAATAAATTATCACCACTGTGTGGTGTACATGACATACACAGTCAAACCTGGTTAAAACAACACTGATTTATGTGACAGCTCACCAATTGCGTCATGTAGTCTGCAGTACCCATTAAAACCTCACTGCAAATCACAACATTGTCTCCTTGGTTAGCACAACACTTGTATATAATGACACAAATTATTCAGTCTCTTTCATGATGTTATAAAAGAATTTGACTGACAACGAAAAAATTTTAAGCTTTCTTACCTGTGATCCTAGCATGGCATGTCAAGATCAATATGTCCAAATATAACAATTGGTATCAGTAATGTCAGGACCACAAATGAACGTTCAAGCAGAGTTTATTCCCTATTCCTTGACTGCCAAGTTACAACCCCAAGAGTCACTTTCAAGTGCAGCTATATATCGCATACATCAAAGAAATTCCTTATCTTTTTTAAAACACCAAATTTATCATTGCAGTCACAATGAAGTGTGAATTTCAAGAACATGTTACCAATAGAAAACTCTTTACTGCAATTTTTATATAACAAATAACATTTTAAGACCAATAAAATAACATACAAGTGTTTTACAGCAGGAATTCACCATCAAGAGGCACTGTATCTCATAACACTGCATGCACATCTTGGAAACCTTATCACACAAGCTCACACTAATGGAAATGCTTGGACAAGCATAATGACATAGTCTTGTTTCAGCATACATGACAGCATATTTAAACCATTTGTGAATGACAGAAATCCCACTATTACACTTGTCATGAGAACGTATATTTAAAAACAGTTCCCAGTACAAAAGAAATACAACATTCATGTTTTTAAATGTAATTATAACATGCATAAGCACTTCAGTCACTGAAACTGGCATCAAACAGTCCACAGAATACAGAAAGATTATTTCCAGAGACAGCAGAAGTCCAGAATTCAGTCAATTATTGCTAGTTTCAGCATTAACCAATACTGCACAAATGCAAGCTCAGCAAGAGTTTTTTAATTATTTAAATTGATGACACATTGTAGTTATGATAGCTTACTTTTTAATGAAATGTAGAGAATTTGGGTACATATGCATTATATGCATAGAACTGAACAACACTCTCTACAACAATATTGACAATGAGGCTCAATCATCACGTAAGTGAAATAAAAAAACACAGGAATGATTACCTCTGGGATATTCCAGTACAGAGGCAACTGTAGACAGTGTGCTAACAACAGCCTCCCCATACTTTCTTGCTCGGACTTCGGTGTCATCAGACTCATTTAAAATCCCTGAGCTTTCACGGGGAGGGACTGTAATACAGAACAATTACCTTCCATGAGTGTGAAATGTATAAAAATCTCCTAAAAACTGAGTCAAGATTATATTCCTTGTTTACTGATAAATTTGAACACAAAAATATTCATAATCATTACATGAATACCACAACTGACTTTTGGAAACCTGCAATTAATAGCACAAAATCCTTATAGAGTGTGAATGTAAAACCTGTGAGCTTGGTGACCATTAACCAGAGAAAGACACAGTCACTTCTAAAGGGTTCTGATGTTATTGGATGAGTTCACAAAACTGTGAAAAGTGATTATTAGCTTCGTCATCTCTCTTCATCTGTCCATCTGCATGAAAAACCTCGGCTCCCACAGCATGGATTTTCATGAAATATGATACACGAGAATTTTTCAAAAATCTGCCAAGAAAATTCAATTTTTCATCACATATCGCTCAATTCTTCTTAGAACAAGAAATGTTTCAGACAAATGATGTAGACGAAGTCAAAACACACAGTTTATGCTCAATAACTTTTTTTTTTTTTTCCAAAAAGGTGCCACTTGAGATAAAATAGAAAAATATTTGGACAGGCAACAGATAACAATATGGCGCACGTGCATTGCATGTTAGATACATAATGCTACAGACACACACCCACCCACAATATTTAATATTTACTACTTTTCCACTGCAAAAATGGTTACACAAACACACCTCAATGTTACGCCGTACGTAGAATGCTCATCATATATTACACTTTAAGTACCAGGTTTTGGATGTTGTTCATTATCTCATACAAAAGTACAAAACATTATGGGAACTGAATCTGTTTGTCCTCCAGTGGCAACTAGTCAGCTGGGCCAGACAGGACTATTCACCTGCCTTCCCACCCTTTCACTTAAGGAATGGTCCCAGGTCCCAAAATTTTGTCCTCCTTTTTGAGTAAAACTTAAAGGATGAAGTCCAAAAGCCTATCAATCCTAAATGAGCAGATATTTGGCAAGCTATACACAGCAATTGCCACTTTCTTCATTCATTAGAAAATTCTGTGTTCCACATGGTCACTGCATCTCGTATACTCTTTGCCCAACACTTTCAGATTTACATTGAACAGTAAAGAGATGGGCAAGATATGCGTGAAATAACAAGTGTATGGAATATTTTGGCTGGAAAACCTCACACTTTTGAGACCTACTGAGTACAGGGAAGGATAAGAGTAACATTTATGTATGCAACCACTGTGTGTGTGTGTGTGAAAATATGGATTAGACTACATCAGATCAGATAAAGCTCAGTGGAGGGGTTTTGAGAAAATAGCACTAAACTCTTGGGCTACAAAATAAATCAAAACTTCATGACCAGGACAGTAACTATTAACTATTCAAGGAAGACCCAGCACTAAGGAGATATTATAAAAGACATCACCTTTCTGGTAGCACTTATCACACACTCGAACTGGAGTCAGCCATCCCCTCTCAGGAACTGGCATAACATTGCTTGAACAGTCCTCACAAAACCCTTCTCCACAAGCTCGACAGTGGTGTTTAGTTGCAGTTGGTTCAAACCCCTTGTTGCAGCTACAACAACACTAAGCCACAGCAAAAAAGCATACATTCTGAATAAGAACAATAATTTGATCAAAGCTGTTCATAAATAAAAAAACTATACAATAAACTGTTTTATAGGACACCTCAGTGACCTTTGACAGACAATCTGTTACAACACAGATCTGTGCCAAACACAAAAATTTGTACACATTTGATGAAAGTTGTGAAATGAAAATCTTATAAATTAAACGCAAGTTCATAAAGAGCAAAATAAGTCTCAAATACTACCTAAAGATGCATAATAATTAAGCAGCATACATAACTATATAAAAAGGAGACAGTTTGGTGTGACTAGATGTGAATGTTATTCATTCCCAAACACAGTTACTCTGTGTATGAAAGAAGGAATAAATGATTAGTTCCCCATAACTTAGTATAAAATCTAATTTTCTTATTCTGCACTTCAGTTTAATTACAAAATATGACTTTTCTCTTGCTAAGCTTTCTCAAGACTGTCGTTAATTAGAGGCAACTTTCATCATGCATGATTTCAGTCTTTCGTCGTGGGGATTTTTCCTTTTGTTGGACCTTTAAGATGGGAACAAGAGGATGTCCTGAAACACTGGTAACCAACTACCAATCTATGCTACGTAACACTCCAGAAGAGTGAAGATCTCAACTTTCACTGTGAAAATGGTCATTCTGGATATATTTCACAGACCTTTCCTCATCAGATCACATTACAATAAACAACATTAGGACATTACACTACATCTGTACTGTGCCTTCTTATGACTGACACTGTCATAATACACGTGGTTAATTCTCAAAAGAATATTTACTATACATATTTACCAGTTATGCACCATTTTTACTCTTCGCCTTGAATTTTACTTCTAAAACACTGGATGTGCCTTATGGGGGTATGATACAAGAGTAAGTTTGGTAATGGCACAGTTTAGAGAGAATAATTGATGCATCATACCTTTATTTCATGATTTGGTCTCCAGTATTTGGGTGCTATCTGATCAGCAACCCAAGATGATATTAAGCGTGTAGGTGGGGCGCCAACATAGGCAACAGCCTCTGATATGTATGTCACACCATCCAGGACCTTCTGGGCAGCATTCTGACTGCCTACAGATAGTGCACCACCCTGCTTCCAACAGTTAAAATCTTATTAACACAGACTTAAAGAGACCCCAGCATTCACTCTGACTAATGCCACAAACATGCACTCACTTGTACAATATGGCAATTTTACACCACATCACACAAAAACAGGGAAAACTTACTTGGTATTTTGGAATTTTTTAAAAAATTAAATGTAAATTATGGAATCTGAAGAAACCAACTGTGACAGAGTTTAGAACTTCTAGATCTATCAGTTTCTCAGATACCAAATCTCAGAGTTTTCATAATGTTCTAAATTATTCTACTATTTCAAACACAGCATGTCCAGAACAGTGTGTGGTCAAACACAAGTTGCAGGGCTGATTTCACACATACATGTTGCACAGGAATAATGCATATAAAATTCAGTAACTGGAAGCTATCAACAGAACTGAACCTCACAATAACACTTCACACTTTCAACTGAAGTAACTTACACCAGGCCAGACATGCTGGATCTCTGTTCGAACTGCTGCATCCTCTGGATTTTTGTTGCCATACCAATACTGGCGACTTCTATATATTTCTCCACAGTAAGGACACTCAATGACATATCTGGCAACAAAAATCAGTCAGCACTGAAAAAAAGGCATGATGCAAGATGAAGTCTTTGAAAGCACCAGACTATGAACAGTGCAGTGGTATACCAATTGGAAGTACAATTCACAGTGAACCTTGTTGTACATGATTAGACTATCACTCTCCTAATCATAAAAGCATATATCAAATGAAAGACACATACCCTGACCATGCATACTTGGCGAACCCAAGCCATGATGTGTCAGTAGAAGATGTAAGCTTTGCAGTGACTATCACTTCTTTTCCATTGCTGTAGCAGGTTTTACAAATGTATGTACAGTTCTCAAATTGGTGCTGGTATCTGTAACAAACACAGATACTCCTTCATATTGTGATGTTTACATTTCCTTAGGATTGGGTAAAAAGTACATCACTGCCATGTGGTATAACTGGATAATGATGTGTAAGTGAAAAACAAAGATGTTCCAACTGAACAACATAACATCATATCTTGACCGTTTGCACGTGCTGCTACTGCCTCAAAAAGGTTTCTGATCCTAGCAGATAATTCTGAGTGGAATCATTCTCAAGACTTGACAAGCTGGTTATGAAATTCCCTGCCTTTTATGGAAACTAAATGCTGAAACAAAAAAAAAATTCTCACAGTGACTGCCATCATCAGCATACCTTGAATTATTTCCCTGAATAAGTACCACTTATTTTTTCAACTACCTATTTGCAAAGTTTACTGTAAATATGCAAATTAATATGAGACCTGACAGCAAATTCATCCAGCTATTCTTGCCCTGACATTTAGCATGACAGGAAGTGTTTTCTTTTACATATCTCAAAATATTAATAGTACATAAAGTTACTGGTATATGTTGCCCAAACTCTTCTGTAATGATACTGACCCTTTGACACCTGTGACATTAATTGCACCAATAAACATTATACTATGTGCAATATAACAAGATTCCCACTGCAAGCATTTAGTAGAAAATATCACATCATCAATTGTCTAAAATTAATAATAGACAATAATAACAGACAAAAGAAAACACAAATATATTATCAATATGAAACCAAGTACACCACAACTCAAAGCACACATAAAAACACATAAAGAAGATATGCCAATTAGACCAGTAGTGAATAATGTTAATGCACCATCACACAATATAGCAAAACAACTAAACCAACAATTATACATCCTATTACCACTGCCCAATACGTACACAGTAAAAAAATCAACTGAAATAGCACACGAAATAGTAAAAATACCCATAAATGAACAAACAAAAATGATAACATTAGATATAAGGGACATGTACGTCAATCTGCCCATAAAAAGAATATCAAGAGCAGCTAAAACATGGTTACAAAAAACGGTCAACAACCCCGAAACAAACAAACAAATAATGATGATCCTATCAACAATAATGGAACAAAATTATTTCCAGTATAATAAACAATGTTACAAACCGCAGAACGGAATAGCTATGGGTTCTCCATTATCCGGATATTTAGCAGAGATTTATATTCAAGGGATAGAAGAAACATACGTAAAACACTGGATAGACAGCAAGGAAATCATTTACTACAGGAGGTATGTTGATGACATCTTCATACTATACAATCAAAATAAAACCAATGAACAACAAATATTCAACAGGATCAACAAAATAGACAAACATTTGCAAACAAAAATAAACTCTGAAGTGGATGATAAGATACAATTCCTAGATCTAACAATACACAAGAAAAAACATAATATGACTATCAACATATATAGAAAACCCACAGAAACAGACACTACAATAAACTACCACTCTATAATCACCCCCCTGAACAAAAAATGGCGGCATACAGATATCACATAAACAGGTTAAATATACTGCCAATAAATAAAGAAGAGAAAGAAAAAGAGTGGGGCAATATAGAAAAAATGGCAATAAACAACGGGTTCCCCAAAGACTCTATAAAAAACTAAAGAAAAAATTGGAACAAAAAAGAACAGAAACAAAGGATAAGAAACAAGACAGACAGAAACGGACTCCATTCACATATTTCAGTCCCTTAGTA
>Ga0209755_10007470_pt1 | contig 11823 bp, 8 predicted proteins | sample TergutCo191P1_FD_187301 | JGI IMG/M metagenome (GOLD analysis project Ga0209755, IMG submission 187301) | Cornitermes sp. P1 segment gut microbial communities from Petit-Saut dam, French Guiana - Co191P1 (SPAdes) (version 2) | ecosystem: Host-associated > Arthropoda: Insects > Digestive system >...
GGTGGTGTGGCTGCATATATTATTATTGGGTCCTTGTTAGTGTATGCATGTGGCATTGTTCGGAATCAGACTGAGTTAGGGAATGTGCATCGTCTGATTCAATCATTATGAAAATAACAGCTTTTGTTGTATAAAGTTTTATAAAAAATCTATTGTCTTTACAATGAAACAGTTGTGTTAAGAATGCATATGCCTTCTACATTAATATGCATACCAAAGTACGACAGTGGAACAATCCAGGGATTGCCACCTGCCACTTCCTACGGACCAGTCTTACTGTAATCCTGCCACCTTGTCTTTAGTCTTCCCAGAGGCAATTTTCTGTAGATTATTCACCACAATCACACATTCATTCCTTGTTTCACTTACTGTAGCCTGTCTTGCCCACCTCAATTTTCTATGTCCCTACCCAAACAACACTAAGTGACCTTACATCACAGAGTTCTGCATTACACAATATACTACACACCCCACCATCCTTAACATGTTCAGTTCTTTTCCTCAGCACTTTGTTCTAAAACGCTTGTAATTTAGTCTTCTATCCATGTCGAGGACCACACTTCATACCCACACAAAATCATACAACTGTCTGCATTGCAATGTTTATTGTTTCAGAATAGCTATCACATAGTTTTAGTATCACATAATTTTATGCTTGTCAGCTTTATGTATTTCAGCATTAACATTTTAATCATTCCAGTAAGGGGGGTTACAATGCCTAATTTAGTGGGCTGGACTTGTATTCCTTTGTTCTAAAGATTCCCTCAGGGTGGCACCCCAGTGCCAAAACATGTAGAAGTTTGATACTTGTCATGAATTGTGTTTTACTGGGAGCAATTGTTGGTTGATGTATTGACTGTAAGAATATGCATGGTTTGAGTAACATAAAATTGTTTCAGGAATCTGGCTGACTGCGCTAAGTAAGAACAAGCACTATGAAGGATTAGTCTACTGGGATGTGATGCTGTGTCACGGGGCAGGTAGTTACCTATGTTTCAAAGGATTATAGTGCCTTCATTTTCAGGGTCTAGCAGCATTCTTCTTGGCTGCATGAACATTAAGATGAAGGAAATACAATCCACTCACCCATCCACACAGCATCACATCCCGGAAGACTTTAACATTCAGCAGCACTACTGTGAGCATCAAACCTTGCAACCAGCATTTCTCTTAATTTAACAATAACAATAAAATTCACTTATATTTATTATTGCTATATCCACATATGTAAATTCTGAAACATATATTCTTTATTAAATTAAAATATAATTATTTTGATTATGTTACCCCTCAGGGAATGTTCAAGTTGGCTTGTGTATATCATGATGTGAACAAACTGTGCTTCCGACAGCTGTTATTGCTGACACACCAAAATGTATCGATACAATACAAGAACTATATGCCACAATGTACAACAATGTCCTGTTCTGGGGATCTCAACAGCACAATCAAGACACAACTTAATTTAGAACATGAAATAAAAGTATGTACTTGCACAAACAATTTGCCTCCATCAAATTCATTACCATATTCATAATCTTCACTGCTAAGCACATTATGGCAATCCCTTGCCAGTCCCCTGGAGTGTCCATACATATTACCTGCGACTTGCATTTGCTGAAGTACAACAGTCAATTCAATTATGGTAGCTATAAATTTTACTAAAAAAAATAAGAGAAAAGGGAATATTATTACCAGAGTTACTGGCAGAGATTAAAGCCTGGACTTCCAATTTAAGACTACAACAGATGTTCCTCAGGTAAAGTGAAGATGACCCTGTGCATGCCATGAAGAGATACAGCTCCACTCATCTTAACCTTCGCACTAGGTGGAGGCAACTGGTCACCTTCATACCCCAGACACTTCAGCCCCAGGGAAACCGTCTCTGGTACCCACTTCATAGGAGCCTGGGTCAGCCCCACAGCCAGTCTGGACATTACGGAGGAGGGAAAATTTTCTAACCCTGTACCACCCAGCCCATACTCTGGTTGCCACACTGACTACACTGAATTCACTCTCATTTCCCACAAATATTCAAATAACAAGGGGAACACATAAGATAAGAGATTTTCACAGCAGCAACTATGAAGATCAGCACCTTCTGGGATGTGACACCAAGTAGGCTCATAGAAATTTATAATCACAGGGATCCAAAAAGTTCCTGAAACTCTAAGAGTCACCCCAAAATTCTAAGTGCCATAAAGGAGACATGAGGCACATTCCATACTGAGGACTCACAAATATTAGGTGCCAGCATCCAAAGTTCCCAAAGTCAACATTTCTGTGTAACCCACAGCTTCTACATCCAAACAGATCAGTCTCAACCCTCCTAACCTGAAGGCCAAGGCAGTAGGTTCTTTTGAAATATTAACAAATTTTTATAATCCTATTTGGCATCACATCCCAGAAGAAAGTATTCTTAGCAGGTACACAGTTTTTATATGGACCATTGACAGTCCCACATACAAGATCATAGACGAAATTATAAAGCATCACCCAGTCATATAAGCCTTCATCCAAGTACAAACACAATATGAAACAGAAATTCCTCACATGCACGACACCAGAATATAGTCAGGAAACATTATCAAAACCACACTACACATTAGAGAACTCAAGAACCATAGGACACCGCAGCAACCAATATTTATAGAAAAATGCTTATTAAAACAACCACACATGTCACGACTAATCACTCGCCACTAAACAAGGACACTAATGCTAAATCCTCTATCCTTACAAAGCAATACAACACATGAAACAAATCCACAAAAAGTCGCAAGCTCCTGAAGATGGATGTACTAACATTCGAAACATGTTGAGCAGTAAATAGTGAAATAATAAAGCAAGTGACATCAAGTTGGTCTACCTTTATTCAACTATCCTCACAGTAATCACTTGTTTACATCGATTTACATAAAGAAGAACCAGTTTCATGTACATAGAATGTCAAGGATATGAAATTACTGAGCCCTGCAGTGGTAATACCTGTCCAGAGATCAGGCTTTCTTTGAACAGAGTTCAACACAAAATAATCCCTTTATTTTAGCAGAACAATAAGATATGTGTAGCGCAGAGAATGGACAGACCATTTCAACATCCCTAATATGTGTGGGGAACTTGGAGGGGTGGGGGGTTTGTTTACCGGGGACTTTGTGAGACAGGAAAAGAGTACTCTGAAAACAGAGTGTCTCTCTCTCTCTATGACAGCTCTGTAAGGGGAACCTGGAGGGAGGACTGCTTTAGTGGGAACTCCGCAACTTATGTAAAACATGTCACGGAAGGCTTTGGAAATGGAACATCTCTCTCTTTATAGAGGCTTCGTGAGGGAAACCTGGAGGGAGAGCTTCTATACTGAGGACTCCAAGTGATATGTAATAGAAGGCTCTGGAAATGGAACATTTCTTTTATAGGGCACCATAAGGGGAACCTATGGCCTTAGAAAGGGAGGGCTTGGCCAATATGTTTACTGGGCTGGGGTTGGTACTTGATACATTTTCCTGTTACATATAACTTAGAAGTGTGTGGCCTTTTGACCACAACACTCTAAGGGGTATTTCTCTCTGGGCTCAGGCAAGCTGAACCCAGAGGTTTTTAGGATAACTTATCCAAGACCAATCCAGGTCTTTATTAAGGCTGTAGAGAGAAAGGTCAGAGAATAAATTGGCCTGCTGGTAAAAGGCCTATGTACATTGGGTCCTTAAGGGCTCACACCCATAATACAGTCTATTCTATTACATTCTTTTCTGTTCTATTCTATTATACTCCCTAACGTGTGAATGAATGCAGGGTTGACACATCATTACTGGCAGCGGTCCTGACATGTCTGCTTCCTACATGCAAATTAAGGCAATCCCCTTACCAATAAAATGTAAGCCTCCATCTAAACATATCAAATATTTTATAAACAAATTACTTATTCCCAAATGTAAAGTAAAAAAAGAGTAAAGCTATCCCCATCCACACCATGAAGGCATACATGGGGAGCAGAGGTACACCTCCAGTCATTCTTAATTATGGCACCAGATGGAGATGAATAATCAACATCACGCCCCAACTATTTTACCCCTGAGAAAAAACCACAGTACCCACTGAATAAGAGGCTGGGTGGGCCCCAGGGCCTGTCTGGACATTTCAGAGAAGAAAGTACTCTCTTCTCCCTACTGTGATTCAACCCCTGGGGTGTCCTGTCTGCAGCCCAGTAACTATACTGACTGAGCTATCCCAAATTCCTGAAAGTGTGTCTCAATGTTGTTCATTTACCTTGACACACATATTTTAATGCTAAATTTTTAAATAAATGGCACAAACTTATTTTAAACTACTGTGGAATCACAGGTAAAAAGAAACCAGGAGCAGCTGCAGCAGCAGTAGTGGTGGTGGTGGTAGTGGTGATGGTGATGGTGGTGGCAGCAGAGAAAGAGGAAGAGAAGGAGCTGCTACTGTTGTTGTTGTTTCTGTTTTTGTTGTTGTATATCTGGAATTCTGGTCACTGGACACAGCTTATTCTACAAATGCAAATTAATTTATGGCTTATAGAAACCAACTGATGTGATATAAGCTGCTAAAGTCATATTTGTCACAAATGACAAGAATATAACAAATTGCTCAAATCTGTAATTCATTTTATACTTCTGTACTGTACTTGAAACAGAGGTGCAGCAACTGCCTCTAATTCTTCAGCCACAATAAAAAAATAATGAAGGCAGAAAAACTAGAAGAGTGCTACTCTTCACAACCCTAAGCATTAGTCAAATCAGGACAACAACAATACAGCTCAAGACGAAATTATTTCCATTCACTAAATTACTACAGTTGAGTAAGAGATTCTTAGTTCCTTTAACACAAGCAGCACCATAAAAATTATGAAGTGGAATAGTGAATGCAGCTCACAAACATTACGAAGAAATGCATTAAAACTAACAGTGAATGAAACCTGACAACGATAACTGACGTTTACATTCATGTTCAATTAAGTACAAAATAAAATTCAAGTCAGGTTCTGAAAATAACTACATGATACTTGCAACAGTAAGGGCAACATCGTCATGCTATAAACGTTTCTTAATCGCAATACACTAACCCACTACATGCAAATAAATCACAAGAAGATGTATTGTAAACAAAAACCGTGCTAGTTGCCAGAAATTCATGAACTATGTACGCCACTTTCTACTGTTACGACCGACTTAACCTTACTTCAACAACATGAAAGGCATAAATTTATTCTATGCAGTGTAACAAGTGCAGTCATAAAACTTAATACAACATCGAGCAGTAATGTACATTATACTTTCTTAATTAAAAAAGGTCAGAACGCCCAATTATAATTCAATATCTAATCCATTCTCACCTGGCTGCAAGCACTGAAGTTCAGTTCGCAGTGCGTTGGGTGGCTTCACTGTTTATGACACTCACAATAACACATAACTTCAAAATAATCAGGATCAATACCCGCAATATGATTGTTAATTATTCATCCATTAATTACTTTGGGAAGCCATTACATCTACTCTGCAACACAAAAAGGTGACAAACGACAAACCGTGTATTATTTTTCGTTATTATCAAAAGATGCCGCCACATACAAGGCATTTGAATTTCCGATTCCATTGAATACCACAGATAAGCTACTGAGCAATGACCACGAACAGATGTATAAATGAGTTTGTGACAGTCGAAGTTGTGTTTGGTGCATATGCAGGTTTCCAAGAACAAAATATTAGCATATCATTGTTTTCGTTGTGTCCTGAAGTGATCCAAACTAATAATTAGTAACTCACGAAGCAATAAGATGCGTGCGTGTATTTGGTGTGTTAAATAGTACGTAGTGCACCATCAAGGTAGGGATAGGATCCCTGCTGATTGGGATGTACTGAAGTCGGGTAAAGACAGGGCAAAGTGAATGCAGCGTGCATGGGCTACACGTATTATTGATTGTTTGGTGTTATTTACGTTATTTTGAACCCGTGATTCAGCAAATAGTAATATTGCAGTCAATTTTATTCCATTTTATACTTACCGTATACCATTGTTCAGTGATTGCAGAGTTGACAAGGGGTCTCTTTACAGGAATTCATGCAGGAGGTAACTGAAACGTCAGTCCTCTAGCCATACATGAATATCAGGAACAATATTATTGGACTCCTGGTGAAGAAAAGTGATGTGGATCTTGGTGCGAAAGAGTCTAACATACCTTCAAAATATGAACAATAACGCGTGTAGTATACTAAAATCTAATTATGAAACTACGCGTTATTTTTTGACAGAATGACCTGTTGGACGCAAGGTGCAAGAGAAATGTTAAGGACTATCCCTATTCCCATAACCCTGTTTGTTTTGGAGATGCATTTAAATGTGTTGTATTTCAGTAGCTTTTTTTGCACTTACTTTAAAAACTAGCTTTTTCTCACATTTTCTTTCTTAATTCAATATTTCAGCATTAAGCATGAGGTTGAACATTATTAAGAATGAAAATGGAAAAGCGCATTATATAGAACATGTACCATTATTACTTAAATGTGATGATATGAAGATTTATTCATATCAAGCAGCTGAGGCCTTTAATAAATTCTTTTTAACTTTGATAGAATGAAGAACACGCAAATACCGATTCTACTACTTTATTTCATAGGAATTCGTTTCCTAATGGTTCTCTGGAAATGGTAACAATTCCAATTACAGAATCTGTGATAATATGTACAATAAATGTTCCAAAGTCTAAGAATTCATCAGGTTTTGGAATACCTAATAATATTTTACAATTACGTGGACATCACCTTGGCAAATCTCTGGCTTATGCTTACAATAAATCAGCAACTTAGGCAAATTTCCCGATCGTCTTAAGTATACTATTGTAAATCCTTTATTCAAGAAAGGTCACGAGTGTCGGTTATCCGACTGTAGATAAGTCTCTCTATTAACAGGATTCAGTAATATTTTTGAAATATTGATTTATCAAAGATTAAATCAATGTATACAAAATCATGATATATTGGTTTCTGAACAGTATGGATTTAGAAGAGGTTTATCAACAGACAGTGCACATTAAACTTACAGATTCAGGTAAGTGGCAGATGTTTTTTGTGACTTGGCAAGAGCTTTTGATTGTCATCATGAGCTTTTGCTCCCGAGATTACAATTTTATGCTGTAAGAGGCATAATCTTGGATTGGTTTGTCTTATCACAGGAAAGAGGGTGGAATTTAAATATTTAAGAGCTCAAAATTGATTTTCAAATTGGGAATCTATCAAACATGGGTTCCCCCAGGGATTGGTTGTAAGGTCCTGTGCTTTTTAACATATAGGCCTCTATATTAATGATTTTCCCATAACAATCAGTAAAATTTTCTGATATAATGCATGCTGACCATGCCAGTGTACTCATTTTTAATAATAACTATGATGACTAAACAAATATTTGAGTCTGTTTTATCATACATATATCTGAATGGTTCCAGGCAAATCAGCTTGTATTAAATGTAGAAAAAAATACGTATTGTAAAATTCACTCCCACTAAATTCTCTAGGTGTCCCTTAAAAGCAATGTATGTAGGTAAGATTGTTACTGAAACATACATACATTTTCTTGGTATGCCACTACAAAACCAGGACTCATAATATACCTGTTACTCCATACATTGAGCACTGGTTGTTTTGTAATAAGAAGACTATTCCATGTACCAAACATTGCGTACACAACTGATAAGGCCAGAATTTTTTACTCCAACCAAAGATAATAAGAATAATGATGGGCGTAGGACCTAGATGCATACTCATCGTATATTGGCTGGTTTTTTTTACTCCAAAAAGGATGATGATGATGATGATGATTATGATAATAATAATGATAATTGGAGTAGGCTGTAGATGCTGATGCAAAGGTTTATTTAAGAAACATGATATATTATCAGTTTCATGTTTATACATACTTCCTTTGATGATGTTTGTTAACAAACTTAACTTTTTAGCATTGGAAATTCTAGCTCGAATTCATGACACAAGGAGGAAATGATTTGAGTCATCATTAGCACATCTATGTGTTCTAGCATCAATTAAATGAGAAACATGCCGTGAATCTGTAAGAAGATGGTCTGTTTGACTGAAATGATGTACATCTGGAGATCTCCAAGTTAATCTTGTGTATATCCTTATGTGGGAACAGTGTGGTACCAGTGACCATGTTTCTGGTTGCTGCCAAATGGATTAGTCTTTTCCCATTTTCATTAATTTTCTGGTGGTAGGCCTCCTTTCCTGTTGTAGGGTAATATATTGCTTCCTTGCCAATCTGTGCATTCAAGTCTCCTATTATCATTTTTACATCATGTTTGGGGCAAGCATCATACAAATTCCTTAATCCATCATAAAAGGCATCCTTTTCAGTGTCAGATTTATCCTCCGTTGGTGCGTGAGCATTAATTATACTGTAATTAAAAAATTTTCCCCTAATCTTTAACCAGCACATCCTGGGAGATTTGGGTTGAAAGTCCATAATGAGGTGTTTCACCTTCTTGTGAATCACAAATCCTGTTCCTAATTTATGTTCTTTGTTATCACAACTGTAGCAAATAATCCAGTTTTTCTTTTCAATTGTTCCTGACCCTATCCATCTCATCTCTTGTACACAGGTTATATCCATATAATACTTTTCAAGTTGGTCCAGTAATGTCTCTAATGATTTTGATCTGTACAAGGATAAAACATTCCACGAACCAATTCTCAGCTCCTTAAATTGTTTCATAGGTCATCATATTTTGGACAGTCTGGCCATTGCTTCTTTGGATTTTGTAACAATATTTTTTCTGGAGCAGGTTTTAGCTGCATCCAGGATTGTAATAAGTGGAAATCGTATGTTGAGAAGGTCAAAACATTCAAAGATTGAAGTTGTAGTACCTGAAGAAGAAGAAGAAGAATACTTCCTTCATCTGGGTTAAGCCACCTAAGAATTGTTTTTGGACTGAATGTGCCTGAAGATGGTGGCACTCTGAGCCTTTGAAATGCTGGAAATAACCCAGTGACACAGGTCATATTCCAGAAGACCCCAACTCCTCAACATTTTGGAGTTAGCAATTTCACCCAAGGATAATATTAAAATGGATCTTCAATAAGTGGGATGGGGGATGGAATGGATTGATCTGGCTCAGGACAGAGACAGGTGGCAGATTCTTGTGAATGCAGTAATGAACCTTTGGGTTCCATAAAATGCAGGGCATTTCTTGACTGGCTGAGGACATGTTAGCTTCTGAAGGACTCTGCTCCATGGAATTAACTACCAATTTCAGTTCCTTCTTTGTGGAAGCATGCAGCAGATCTTTATGCTTTTAAACAAAAAAGCATCTGTTTATCATACAGAAGCTTTCCTTGCAGTGTAGTTAGCAAATATGGCTGGCTCAGGCAATGACCCTTCACATGCATGACAGAAAAAATTTTATGAAAGCATTTCCATGGACCACAGTCTACAAGCTGTGAGTCAGAAGAATCGTTCTTTATTCCTCTTGCTGTGCCATACACACACCTGTTATATTTAGTGGAATGCAACTAACAGTTAGTTGCATTCCACTAAATGTTGTTGTCATGGTTCCAAGTGCAAATTATGCAGCAGGATAATTAACATAAAGATAGATATAATTCTGCAGTTTTAGAAAGTTGGAATACTTTTTATTTTCAATTAACAATTATTCTGGGACATATTGAGCATAAACATACTTCCTGCACACCCTATCCAGTCTCCTTTTCATTATAAAAAACAAAACAGCACAGAAGTATAACATCAACACATTAACACATATTATAAATACAACCATTCACAATAAAGCATGTGTAAAAAGCTTATGCTTATTGAAGGTAATAATGCTGATACTACATCGCACAAATCAGTGGTTTTAATTAGACTGGTGTCATATCACACAGCCATGATTCAGATGTTACATTGGACAAGGCTTATTTTTATGACTAATTTGATATGTTCATCAGGGAGCAGTAATCACTACAAAAATCCAGTGTGTAATGAATGAAACTCTTCAATATCTGATGTAAAGAAAGAAAGTGAATGAAAAGTAAGTTACCATGTTATAGATACGTGTCATAAGGTTTTAACACCTGGACCATATAAAATCACGTAATACTTCTTAACCCTTTGATGATGCTGTGGTACATACTGCAACTACTACCCAGGAGAGAATGATTCTGAGCAGAAGTACTCTAAATGCGTCACAGAGACACCGGCAGTGCGTGAGGAATTAAAGGTCGGCAGTGTAATGTATCAAGGTCATCATTTGAAGGTTAAATACTTAAGTAAAAGAGGATTCATATATAATAAACTTGTGTAATGCCATAAAAAATATCGAACTGCTGTATAGAAGTATGAAGGATGTCCCTTGCACTTCCAGTGGGGGAGATACGCATTGCACAAGCTCAGATGGCAGTCAATTCTTGTAACAGTTTTGTGTCTGCTTACAGCTGAGCTGTCTTGCTGGATACACTGTTACTTGTTGCACGTCAAAACATATGGTGTAATACGAACTATCTGAATACTGCAATTCTTATGGAGTCACTGAACACCACACCTTTCACTTGCTGATAGAATGCTGACCCTGTGTTTTTAGGTGCCTGCAGCTACAACTAATAGTAGAAATACAGTAATCTGAGTTTGTAATTCCAGACCTGTCTCTTGAAAGGTAACTATCACCATTTCTCTGCCTATGAAAGAACACCAGGAATTCCACCCAAGTTCTTCCTGGAATGTTTTCATTTTTCCGGGCACAAACTAATGGCATGATATTTGAAGTTCTCAGTGCAGTGCTACAGGGGATTGAGGTTTTCTGGGATCTGATGATGTGTCCTTGTGTGAGTGTTCCCATAGTTCCTTCATCCCGAAGGGTTAAGTACTCAACGGTGAAGGCACTGCAATCTCTGAACACAGCATCACATCCCACAAGACCTGAATCCTCAGTTATCTACATTTCCAGACACTCGTTCCATCCTGTGAAGTCCCTTAAGGAAGTCTGAATGACCAACCAAAACAACTTCCTCTCACAAATGATGCTAGAGATTTCTCACAAACTGCCACTAAATATATGGAAGTAATATAGTACAGGAAACTTTAAGATCTGAAAATACATTTCCATTGCTGTTAAGTTCTGTGTAATGTTTATGGAATGAAAATTTACAGTAATTTAAAAATGGAAGTACAAATAGTTACCCAGTGACATAGCATCATACACCAGAAGAACAGCATCCTTAACTTGTATAACAAATTGCAGTTATTTCTGGCTCAATTCAAATACAAACCACTTGGAAAAGAATCTGATATTGCTTCAATAATCCCCTTGTATAAATTCAAATGTGAGATATCTTTAAGGAATGCATGAAGAAGACACAATGCACCAATGTGATAAATGAGAAGCCTGGAATGCTATTCAGCCAGGAAATACGAAGTACTGCCACCTGCAGGCAGTACATTCGCATTTGTATTTATGAGATCTTCAGTAACCGCAATGAGATATACCTGTTCACTGACTGTGTCAGAAGAAACGAGCTGTTTCTGCAAATCTCGATAATCAAGGACTGGAAGAACAAGGCACTAGACAGGAACCATTGCGGGAGTGTAGCCGAGCTCATCAGGGACAGAAAAGTGCTGCAGCACCAGAGGATGTGGAGGAAAGGAACAAGTTACAACTTCCCTAAAAATGTGGCTGGAATTATACAGACTTATATTTTAAAGTGGCACAGGATAAACACGAAGATGGCTTTGTTCCAAGACGATGCAAATAATGCACAAAAATGGGATCATAAAGAAAACGTGCTGTTTGTGTGAAGTACATGT
>Ga0209755_10007471_pt1 | contig 11822 bp, 10 predicted proteins | sample TergutCo191P1_FD_187301 | JGI IMG/M metagenome (GOLD analysis project Ga0209755, IMG submission 187301) | Cornitermes sp. P1 segment gut microbial communities from Petit-Saut dam, French Guiana - Co191P1 (SPAdes) (version 2) | ecosystem: Host-associated > Arthropoda: Insects > Digestive system...
ACGAAGCAGCCTGATTACATTTGCTCCCTAACTTGTCGAGATATAGACGAATGAGTGAGAGCGTGCAGCATGCGGGCAGTGCCCATCACTCCACGACAGGTGATGTTTACTGCATGCGGGCAGTGCCCATCACTCCACGCTGAAGGGTTAATCAATTTACAAAATATATTCAACACAAACAATTGTTTCTTCCAACTACACACTTTTATCAGTTTTGACTTAGATAACCCCCCGGTCCATCTAGCATTTAAACAATCTGTCAATGAACATGACACATCTGGTCAGGTGTTAATTACTAATAATTATGACCTTCAGCAACATTTCTCAGAACAATCTATCTGTACCAACTCACCCACTAAGCACAATAGCCACTGCATCATTCAGGACACTTTCTCCAAACACCAGAGCATACAAATTTACATCCACATGCAGGTCATTGAAAATTGCCAAGATTGTAAGAGGATCTGTAGATGAAATCAGGGCACCAAAATATAAGGTGTCCAAGAAAGTGAAACTGCCCTTGAGGTTTGGCATCAGGTAGATAAAGCCGTACATCAGTGCTCTGTAGAGAGAAATCAAACATTTCAGTAACTTGATGGATACAGTATCCAGAGTCTTAGCCTACATCACTGTCAAGCATATTGCATAAGGGGATGATGGATACACAAACCAATATGCAGTGTTGAAATATCATGCAATCTTGCTAAAGCATCTAACTGAGCAAATCAGGAATTAAGGTTAAGTTTTCATGGACTTCCATGCATAGCTGAGCTAAGTTCTAAACAATAACTTAGTGCAAAAAGACAAATGCAAAAAACAAATTCACCAGATTCAAAATGCAGCACATCCCCAAACAGGGCATCATAAAACACAGACTTCCTCCAGGTTCAATATGTGGCATTCTGCTCCTTCTCATGCATATCAATGACATGTCCCAACCATAAACACTTAAAGTCTGTACTCTCTGAGATTATTATTATTATTATTATTATTTTTTTTTTTTTTTTTAATTTATTCTTGCCTATTAGTTATTAGGTTGCAGTCTTCTGGTAAGTCCAGATCTCAACAAGAGATCAAAGCTATTTACCCCAACACTCTACAAATAAGGTGTGCAGTGCTCATGCAATCTTTTTTAGTTCTATGGCTGACACGTGGCCTGTGAGCACCTGAAGGTTCTGATCTAATCCCTTCTTAATTGTTCCTAATGCTCCAATTATAGCTGGCACAATTTTTGTCCTCGCTTTCCACATCCTGCTGACTTCGATCTCCAGGTCTTTGTACTTTCTTAGTTTTTCAGATTCTTTGGTGTTAACTTTTGAATCATCTGGTATGGATATATTGATCAGTAGGCAAGTCTTCTCTTTTTCATCATGCAGTACTATTCAGGTCAGTGTGTTAATACTGTTTGATTTGTGATAACGGGTACATCCGACATATAATGGTACCATTGAAATTTTTGACTTTCTGAGGTATATGTTCTGGTTCTCTGATTAAGCTTGAGCTATGTAACCATGCCAGGGATTTTTCTTTATCTACTGAGGGTCTTTCAAGGTCCCAGTAAAATTAGCCATTCACTTGTTTACTCTTGAGGTCTTCTATCTTCTTGTTTTCAGTGCTGGACTTAAGTTGATTCTTGATATTCTTGCCAGCAGTTTCTTGTTTCATATATTTTTATTTTAATAGATTAACTTTTTTTGCACAGAGTATTTTGCTTTCCCGGCATCATATTCTTGCACTAATCTGGTAAGCTTATCTTTGCCTTGCTTAACATACTTGGTGAGACCATAAATAAATAACAGCATTATTTGCAGACTCCAGTTCAACTAATCAACACCTGCCACTTTGTCTTTTGATGTACAGTATAATAACATCTACCTACGGTCAGTGGATTCCATCAATAGTTAGAAGCCTTCTTATTTTTTGATCTATCTTCTCAAATTCTTTTCTTAACCAGCTGACTATTCCGAAGGTGCAAACTGGACTGACACAGCTAAGATGTTGATAGCTGTGAGTCTGTTCTTCGAGTTTAACCGTCTTGGGAATTTGCCAGACCCAACATTATTATTATTATTATTATTATTATTATTATTATTACACTGTATTGCTTTTATTCTGTCCTGAGCACTGTAGCTATCATGGGATGTCCCAGCAGACACATGCTTTCTACACGATAAAACTGCCATGCTTGGTGCAGTGACAAAATAAAGACCCTGCATTTCACATCCAGAAAATGACCATTTCAAAAACTGCAAGTATGATGGCTTCTGTAACTTGAACACATAGTTAGAGTCAATAGACACATTAAAATTTTCACAATATATATTTTAGGAAATCTTGAGCTACAACAACATATGTGTTGACTTAAACATACAAGAGTTATCCAGAAATTAAAAATACAAAACAGCTGGGAGCAGAAGAGAAATTACCGCTGTGAAGGTTTTAGACCATCCCACTCATGGCCCAGACCTTGCTCCCAGCCCATTCCATTTTTTTTTGCATTTAAAGAAACACCTGGCCAGCCAGACGTTTCATAAAGACAAAAAGGTGAAAATCAAAATCACTACATGGTTGTGTGCACAGGCAGTGGAGTTCTATTTCACTTGAATACAAAAACTTGTAATCAGGCTAAACAAATGCCTTGACAAAGGTGGTAATTATAATGAAAAACAGCTACAGGTATGTGTTAAGATTTTGTCACTCAAACGCTTTAATAAACTTTTTTAAAAATTTTTATCACATTTGTATCTCTACTTTCTGTACGTCCTACATAAAACATGATAATAAAACAACTGAATAAGTAGGACCTACTTTTCTTGGTATAAAAATTGACTGGAACTGCAACTGGAAAACATACATTCAATGTATCAAACCTAGACAAGTACTGGATGCTATGTCACAAAGACAGTCACATCACTAACGAAAATAGAAAATATAAAATTAGTTTATTTTGCTTACTTCCATTCCATCATGTTATATGAAATAATCTTCTGGGGAAATTCAGCCAATACCACATGGGTACTTTACAACAAAAAGAAAATGTTTAAAATAATGACAGGGCTAAAATAAGTCTCTTGTACTGAATTATTTAGGAAGTTTAATATTCTTCCCCCTACCATGAATTCTAACTCTCAGTGTTACCATTTGTTGTCAACAATATGGAAAAATTTCAAACTAATTCAGATATACACATCAGCACAATGCACAGATAGGACCTACATGTGCTAAGTACTAATTTAAGTTTAGAATCACAAAGGAGTTTAATATACAAGAATCAAGTTATTTAGTATCTTTCCACCAACCACAGAAAGTTTAAATCACAATACAACAGCACTGAAGTCAGTTCTTATAGAGCATCCATTATCTCACTCCTACTGTGCACAAGAATTTTGCTGAAATTGACACTCTGAATTGCCTCAAAAACATGCCAGGTTATAACAATGTCCTTTGCTATAACACCATACATAAATACAAATATATTATTATCACATCCTTCAGCCTGGCAGCTGTCACAAGGACCTCTACCACACATGAAGCCTCCATCCACTGGTAATTCAATGTAGCAGAAAACCTGCAGCTCAGTATGTATCAATCTCAAAGTGCTAATCTCCAGCTTCTTAACAGGCTTCAATCCTTCAGAAAATATTTCTCAACAATTGAAGAGGTTCTTGTCTTTAAATATTCCCCATCTTCATTAAAAAATTATTTTTAACTTCTCAAAAAGAAAATAAACTCTCTTACACACTCTCTTCACATGTTACATGCCTGAACCGCGTCAGAAGTAACTCAATACAAAGGCAAGAATTTGTTTCTTCAAAAAATGCAGTTCCTACAATTTTGTGTGCATTCAACATGCCCCTGACTACAACTCTGTCATGTAAAGGTTCTTCATGAAACACACGAGAATTTTTGGAACACCAATATCTGTAATTTTGGCTGTTTCATTCCCACACAATGTCAATCATACCTCATATGACAAAAAAAAAAAAGTTTTTCGTAATCTATTCCTGTCCAGCACAGCCTGATTTTCAAAATCTGTCTGCTGTGTATTTTTCTTTTCACTGTACTGACAAAGTTGAATTCTTTTCACAGAACTTTAAGAAACTTTTTTTTTTATGACACCTACTTTGTGAAAATACTGCAACAAGAGAATATATTTCCACATGCACTAACCACCTTCTCTCTATGACTCACAGCACCACTAAGTGCCTGTCCCATGCTTCAGCATTGATGAATAGGTCTATAATGTTGGCTGATTCTATTAAGGAAATCAGAATCATATTTTCCAGTAATCTGAGGCATGATTAAATGATGTCAGATATATAACATACTTTTATTTTGTATCTGAAAAGAGTACTGTAACACTTTAAATGGCTAATTCTTAAGCATTGATTCTTGTACTTGAAACAGTAGCACATTTGTATCATGAGACATGTTCTGCATCCTTGACTTAGACCAACAAAGGATCTATACAATGAAATCTATTGTATTCTGCATTATTAAATATTATGTCCCAAATGGTCACTGTAATTGAGATCATGTGAATACATTCACACCAAGCTCAAAATTCATCAGACTATCCTGCAACTTGGCCAGTTTTCCAAACAGACAAGCCTGGGCAAACAGAGTTTTGAAAATCACATCTTAAAAAATAACTGTTTTAGTGAAATGGTCTTTTAAACTACACTTAACCTTTCATTATGTATAATGTACTGTGATGAGTCACATATGAACTGTGACATATACAAAAACAAATGCAAAACCTATCACCACCTTCAAGATTTCCAATTTTGAGAATTTAAAACAAAAAAGTTACATTACAAATTCTGAACCAAGAGTCTAGGTGATGTAGAAAACTTGCTTAATGACATAACAGAGCTAAATGAGTATTCTTTATCAAAGTTTTCTCAGAACACTGAACACAATTACATTTAATTTCAATAACAGAGTAACTACTGTTAAAACTTCCAATGCTTCACGTATGGCAATTATTAATACAGTGCACAAACTTGCTACTAAACTTATTATTTGTATGGTGAATACAACAGTTTCAAATATGGTGAGATGGGCTAAATATGAGGTTTGTTCAAATAGTATCTGGATTGGAACTGTAGTGGTTGTTCACTGGGTGGGATGTGTTTGCAACCAGTCTTGACATGTTTGTACATGTCTTAGCAACTCATGACACAAGTTGCAAGTGGCTGTGCTTCCTCAGTTGGCTGTAGTAGGTTGTGGAAGTAACACGTGGGTTTATGTCACTGCGACTTTTGTGATGTGTGAAAGTACCGAACAATGCATTTGCACCAAGTTTTGTTTTAAAATCGGAAAAACTGCAACGGAAACATATCAATTATTGCAGTAAGCATACGGTGAAGATGCAATGGGTCGTACACAAGCGCTTGACTGGTTCCGTCAATTTAAAGAGGGTAGAACCTCCGTTGAGAACGGCCCCCGCTCGGGACGACCATCAACATCGAGAAACGAGGAAATGATTGCTAAAGTTAGAACAGTTGTTCACAATAACAGGAGATTGACAGTACAAGAGATAGCGGATGACTGTGGGATCTCCGTGGGCTCATGCGATGCAATTTTAACCGACAATCTGCACATGAAACAGATGTGCGTGAAGTTTGTGCCACATTTGCTAACAGATGACCAACATGAGCAACATCAGACAATTGCCCATGATTTGTTTGAACTTGCAGTTTTTTAAGAACATTGTAACAGGTGACGAATCCTGGGTCTACGAGTATGACCCAGAGACAAACCAGCAATCGTTACAGTGGAAGTGTCCCACGTCTCCGCAACCAAAGAAGGGGTGCCAGGTGCGAAACAAAACAAAGGTCATGTTACTGGCGTTTTTTGATTCTGAGGGTATCATAACCACGAGTGCGCTCCCGATGGGCAAACAAATTAACAAGGAATTCTACGTGGAGGTCTTGCGACATTTGCATGAATCATTTCGCTGAAAACGACTGGAAAAATGATGACTGGATCCCGCACCACGACAATGTGCCCACACACACTTCACAACTTGTGCAGCAGTTTTTGGCCAAACACGGCACCACTCAGTTGCAGCAGCCGCCATACTCACCAGATCTCACACCATGTGACTTTTCCTATTCCCAAGGCTTGAGAAAGTTCTGAAAGGACAACCGATTTGAGGCAACAGAGGACATCAAACAAAATTTGACAAAGACACTATTAGACATCCCGAAAGAGGAGTTCACAAAATGTTTCCAACAGTGGCAGAAACGTTGGGCGAAGTGTGTAGATGTGAAACGGAACTATGTTGAAGACAATTAGGGTTAAAACCCCATAAGCCTTATCTACTTCACGTACCATAGTCAGTCTGGATACTTTTTGAACAAACCTCGTATATTCAGTAAAGGGCAATAGACCAAAAAGTAACACAATTCAATGGGGACCTAAAGATTACAGAACAATCTCTACACTGCCAAAAAAAAATTAATTAGAAGAGAACTTTGTCTAAAACTCACTCAATAAGCACCTTCACCAGCATACACCTGGTACACTTGGTGTAAGGAAAAATTATTATCATAATAGTTCAAAGAATGATCCTAGAGGAAGATAGAGCAGATGAGAGCAAGTTAAATTGGGTAATAAAGAGTTGCAGGCACAGATCACAAAAACCTACTTCCCAAATAGCAGGCCTAAGTACTGCAAATTTTGTGCCATTCATGTCCATGGGTTTACACTTCAGCAAGAGTAAGCAATGTAAAAGTAACTCACGGATTAGTTCGCTGAACTCATAACCAGATGGCTATAAGTATTTACCAAAACCTAGTAAAACAAAATTTCGGCTGCCTGCGATAAATTGCAAAAATTTCAGTTTTGTTTTACTGTTATGTCTGTACTAATTACTCTCTATATTAAATTTGTCAGAATTAAACTCGAATTTTCACACCATTGACATGTTCAGAATTACTGTCATATAACAGTATTTCATACAGAATTTTCAGACATGTTTATGATCTATATCTACACCAGACCTCACACACATAGCTCCAATGATAAACTAAAAGGTACCATCATACAATCAAGTAAATACATATTCCATGCAGCCACCATTTTGTTGTAACATTACACAAAAATAAACAAATGCCTCAACAAAAGTTCCATGTTTTTCCTTGATTTATTACTGAGACATCATTTCCCAACCAAAGCAGCATCAGTACCCCTCCCACATCAAAAGTCACTTCATCCAAAATGCTGGTATTACTGATTCCGGGATACAGAATCAGTGTTGAGGTGACCACTATTGGGATAATGGTCACATCAATTTTTTGAAAATCAGACAAGTAGTTTAGAAGCTGAAATTATGGGACATAGACTGCATGGCATATTCATGCCTACCTGCCTTAAAAATGGGAAGTACTAAAAACTCACTTCCACACCTCAAAAAAAAAACCCCCCACTATGCAAGAAGAGAAAGGGAACATGGTTTCCTATGTTTAATATAATGCAATAATATGTAATGACAATCCAATGTGTATGATGACTGGGCATTTATGCTTAACACAGGTCAACAGCATTACTAATTTACTCGAATTAAAACACTCTGAAATATGAAAATATGTAGAATCCATTCTACATGTCAACTAACTGCAAGCAATTGATATCAGAAAAAAAAAGCCTACATTTGTGCATTCACTGTTAAACAATTACAGGAAGTATAAATCCAACTTCCATCACAGATCTCTTCCTAAACATGCAATGAACAGCACATGAGGATTCCTGAGATACACTACAAGACACCAGTAGAAGAAAATACCACATTTCTTGAAATAACAGAATTCAGAGCATTTTAGAAGTTGCAAACCACTGGTAAACATAGAGAAAAGAATGGGATTCCATATAAACAGAATTAGAGAAATGTCCCAGCTAAACAGGCAGCCTTCATTTACAAATTAATCAAGCCTGGCTCATATATATTCAGCTCAACTGAAAAGTAAAAGCTACAGTACATTTAAACAGAATTCTTACCCCACAACAAATGATGAGATGGTTGTGCCAATCAAAGCAAATGTCAGGATAGCTCCAAGGTTGCGAAAGAAGTATTTCTGAAGACAAAAAAATGAATGACAGCAAATTTAAAGATTCAAGTCTTCTGGGATGTTATGCCCCTGTGATAAACAGTTAGTGAGATTTTAAACAACCAATCCACACCCACCTTGGGGATAAGTATTCAAGGTGGTTGATTCTTCTGAGACTTCTTGACTCTAAAAAAGGAGGCAACTTGCTCCTCTGAAACCTCAGTAATTACCTACCCATGAACATGTTGTAACCTCCCAGAAGACTTGAATCTACATCATCACTAATGTCAGAACTTCAACGCTTGCAAAAACAAATTTCCTTCCAGCATATAAAGGACAAGGATAGGAAACCAATGTTAGGCTTTCAAGACTATGCAAAATAATGAGTCAGAAGTATATTTTACTTGTCACTTCTACCTTGAGAGTTCATACGTGCTGAAGAGAATCAAGGGTATGTCTTTACCATAAAACTGATTCTCATAACCATATTTTCTTGTCACAATTTATTCCTACCTCACCCACTTCATATACATATTAAAGATAAGGCATTATGAAGAAATTCTTTTTCAAACCTTTATGTTTCTTACAGTAGTATATAGATCTCTCTCATAGGCATTATTACAACAGTCTACAATTTCTTCCATACATGTAACACTAAAATGGGGATTAAAAATAAATGCAAGATGAAATACAAGTACGACAATTCTTGTACACTTTACTTGTGCATGTGCATGCGTGTGTGTGTATGTGTGTTGGTGGGAGGAATGTGTATCATCAATTAAGACTGTAGTATGAAAGATAAAACTGAAAAATTATGTGTACATTACAAATCAGTCATTTATAACGAGACTGCAACTTATGTGCTACGTAACACAGTACACAGTACTTTACCCAGGCATTCATTAGTTACAGGACTGACAGGGCTGAAATGTATGTAACATTTCTGACTGGGAATCGCCTCAGGTATATCATCCTACAACACCAAGTCATGAATCACCATGTATACAGCTTATCTGACAGGAACGCTATCTTTACACTACCTTTTGTATGTGGCTGGGCGGGAAGGAAGAGACAGTTTAAGACAAACAACAACAACAGAAAGTGGGAGATGAGAACAATCACTAATAACATTCTGGAGCAGCAAATCTATTACCATTTAATATCTTCTACAGATTCTATTAGTCAGCTGTTTGTATGCATCTGCCCTGACTTGAACGTCCTTATTACACAAGACATTTTTATGAAATTACGAACATGCCACTGAAACACAGTCTTTATATATTTTAATTCTCAGTCATTGGACACATCATGAACACAATCACCATGCAAATTTCTCAGGTGTGTACAATTTTAGTAATTGCTAACTTAAGTTTCATGTAGTAAAACACATTTGAAAACTTTCCAAATCATATGGGTTTTTTTACAGAAAATCAGAAAATATCAAAATGGAAATCACACAAAGTATTTGATATGATTCTAACACAAGAATCACTATACTCTAACACTTGAAATTTATGATGTCCATGAATCTTACACTGACAGTACAACCTAGCAAGATGGCACAATGGTAAAAATTTTCCTCCCCTTCCTGACTGCCAAAAGGCCTTTCTATATAACCACCTCTGACTCATTCACTATGGCAGTACAAAGAAGAGTATCAATCACAACAAAACTCTTTGTTACATCATTTCTTCCACTTTAATTTCTTGGTTTACTGTGGACTCAACCATTCAATTCAGTACTCTACTCTCAGGAACTCTCCAACTGCTCTTCTGTCCCAGTACGGTCAAATTTCAACATGATATAAAAGGTTTTCCAACTTAAACTTGTAACATCTTCTTCACACACACACATGCTACATATCATACACACTTCACCTGCCACAACTTAATAAATCCTAAAAGATTAGGTGTGCAATACAACTTTCAATTTAACTAGAAGATGACAACAGACTTCCCTGTTAGAAGCATCTGAGTAGATCTTATCTGTATCTGTAGCCTGAGGGTTGGGGACTATTCTGTCCCCATATGTGTTTTATTTTTATTATTATTTTTAACATGAGATGATAGATATAGGTTTCCTACAATCCATATTTTCAGAATACAAACTGGACATAAAACAATGCATGTATTCATGAACATGTTTTACAGCTTGGATGCAAAATGTGGATATAATGTGACTTCTATTTTCGTATTTTTATCCAATCAATTAATGATACCATCAAACTAAAACAATGTTATAATAAAGTGGCAAATTACAACTAGTAGTAATATAACAAAGTGTAAAGAAAAATCATTGGTCATGTTGGTATTTTTGAATTATCTGCTAATCCTGTTAATTCCCATGAGGAAATTGTTATATAATTTTTTCATGATGCAGTGTCCTTCACAAATGCAAATACTGGAGCAGAGACTGTATTAGATGACAACATACGTGCATTACTTAATGACACTGTCAAGTGCCATGATATATGTAGCGATGGTAATGGATAAATGAACAAATATGCAACATTGGTGGAATGAGACTTACAGTAGGAAACCGAAGCACTCAGAGAAGTTTTTCCAGTACCACTATGTCTACTACAAATCCCACATGAATGGCATGGATGAAATAAGCTACATCCAAATTCTTATTTTAAATAATAAGTTACAACCTGGACTCTAATTCAGATTCTCAAAGTTTGCAATGACATGTCTCAAAACTGTATGTAACTCCATGGAGCAAAGTCTCCTTCAGAAGGTATTGTTAATCCACCTGATAACGATAGTACTCCCCAGTTTATGGAACCTGGAAGTTCATTACCATATTCACACACACTGATTAAATCCAATTACAGTCCCGAGACTGTATTTATTTAAGAATACATGTCATATCCCTATACTGAATAGTCAAATCCATTCAGTTTTTTTGATTACAATTTTGAATGAAATTTTTTTCCTTGCTTGTCCTATCCACTACATCTTTCTTAATTAGATCACTTTCTGGATTTTTTTTTACCTCGTATTACTACATCCCTCTTAAGTCCAAACATTTTCCTTAGCACCATGTTCTTAAACACCATCAATCACAAACTTTACTGTCTTCTGGAAAATGACAGTATGTACTTTGACAGAAGTGTACTGACACTGAAGATGAAAAAAAAAAGGTCTCTATTTTCATCTACCATAAGGTATGCAGGTTTCTCTGCGATACAAATATACTTCTACAAGACGGTACAGCACCACAACCCAAAAGGTGACAATCTTCACGGTCACCACCATGGGAACCACAAATCTCAAATTCTAAATTCATGGTTTACCATGGTGCAAAATACAGGAAAATTATGCTTCTGTAGTTTTTAATCTTGAGACAGTCATGAAGCTGACAAGAATCTGTAAAATACTACAATGATGCTATTAGCATTGACCACAATTAATTCTGTACTTTGATACATGTAATTTAATTTGTTACTTTTGCTTCCAAATATTTGACCTTAGCTACATTCTCAAAGGATATGTTAGCTATCTTGACATTAAGATTTTATCCTGCACTATGATCAGACATCTGAAGGTTTATTCTCATTATCCAACAAACACAACTATACAGATATTGTATATTTGGTTTATTTAATATTACTACATGTTTCAGCTGTCCAAATCAGCCACCACCAGGTAGGGTATCAACACATAAAACAGTAACGGGGAGAGGCCTCTCCTTACAAACAGTGGGTATGAAGGTGTTATAAAATAATTATAACAATTATTCTGAAATAAAAAAATTAGCAACATG
>Ga0209755_10007472_pt1 | contig 11822 bp, 6 predicted proteins | sample TergutCo191P1_FD_187301 | JGI IMG/M metagenome (GOLD analysis project Ga0209755, IMG submission 187301) | Cornitermes sp. P1 segment gut microbial communities from Petit-Saut dam, French Guiana - Co191P1 (SPAdes) (version 2) | ecosystem: Host-associated > Arthropoda: Insects > Digestive system >...
AGCTGATCAATCGAGATCGGTCGCCCCATCATTGATGTAAGGCATGTCTGAAGTGTTACTAGGTTATTGGAGACCTGTAACATGATCGATACTAAAGATTAATGCACCCTTTCATATGCTTAGGCTCTATCGTTCTTTATGTTAAAATTAAGACATAAAAATTTCAATGTTTTTGCTGTTAACTTTGCACAGTATGTAATTCACTGCAGCATAAATTTAGGTAAGCTTGTAGCACAAGTACCACACATCTACTTTTGACTAACTTTGACTTACAGGAAATCCTTGGTTGCTAATGTGCTACCTTTATTCTGCAAAAATATTACAAGTCCATGAGGAGCCCTGACAATTTGTTCTGGTGCACATGTAATATCATTATACTGAAAATGGTGTATATAGGACTTGAAAGATTTGTACTGTAATAATATACATGACTCATACTTTTTTATTTTCTTGGGCACAACATAATTTCTTATTCCATCACAATTTCTTCCTAAGTCATCACCCCGCTTCTCACCTTACCTCTTGTGTAAAGTCTGCCTCAGTCCCATCACTGCTGGTACTGCCTAACTTGTGTGCTCCATGAATTGCCTGATATGCTGATGTTGTCAGCACCAGCAGTTCATGCCACTTATGTGTTAGCAATCTCGTATGGACCTGACCAAAAGAAATATAATCCTGAATCCTTGTGCAAAAATATACAAATATTTGTAGAAGTATATGCAAAATTCCATGTAATGCACCACACTGACATCTGTGAGAAAATAAGAACATAATAATTTTTGTACATATGAAATATATGCATTACTCTACTGTATTCCACTATGTACAATAATGTTGGTACAAGCAAACACAAGAATGAGATTCAAAACACATTAATTTTCGTAATCTGCCATTTGTCTGGGTGTGGACAGAAGCTGCAGTAGCAAAACGCATGCAATAAAAGAACCACTTACACTATAAGTCTGAATAAATACAACCTTGAAGCATCTCATGCATTCTTTTTGCTAACAAAAAATTGACTGATTTATCCAAAACTCTGAAAAATACGTAACACAGAGTAAAAATCAGGAGCTTTGTAATTTTCACATATTAAAATTTTAATGACATCAAATTATACATAATCAATTACATACCACGTTATTATGGACAGCAACACCAAGTTTTAGGGACTACAGGAAAATATTTTACATTAGTTGTCAACTTTCGTGCAAAAGTCATTCTTGAAATTTTGGAAAGATAATGTGGATTAAGACCACCTGTTCACAACAGCCAATCAACATAAATGTATGACATATACCAATTGCTGTATGTACAGAGTAGTGCCTCCTGTTGATGAGCTGTAAGCCTGCTCAAAACATGTAGAGGTTAATTATTGAAATAATTTGAAAGTAAATAGTGCAACTACTTGGTTCTTATTGTATGGATGTATCATGATGCATGGTCAACAAAACATTAAATATATCAGGATATTATACTTTGTACTTGTCCTAGACATTGCAAAGCTACTTCATGCTTAGTATGTGTAAACCATGAACACACATTTTTGTGAGGACTGTAGGTGTTGTACTGCTGTTAACCATTTAAGTATCACAGCAGAAATATTCCCATAGTAAAGTGGCAGTACTAGTGAGTTCATTAAACACAAATATATTTTGAAACAGTCTTAAATATGGCTGTTCCACATGAAATTTAATCAGGATTCAACTGCTGAAAGACTCAGTATGAATGAAAAATAGTATGTCACCATGGCCATTTAAAAATGGTGGAGGTTTATTTACATGTCAAACACAAACAAATCTTCATTTTGTCCAGTATCATATCTGTGGATATTGTTTTTTTAGAGTATCACAAGAATTATGAAGTGTTCTATAACGTTATATAAAATTGTTTAAATTTCACTTATACCTATTTATGGTAGTTAATTTGCATATAAATTATAAGAGGATTAAATTGCTAGAGGTTAGTGAGTACCACAGCACAGTTTTGAATTGCAGGCGGATAAGGTGGTAACTTGGTGTGAAGGGTAGCTAGAGATATATTATGTGCATAATCTGCAAACAGCCAAGATCAACTAGTCTGCCAGCTTGGGGGCGTGGGATTGGGGGGTGGATGGGGTAACCATCCAGCAACACAAAAAAACTATCATGTTACAAAATTTCACAAAAGATAGCGCCTAATGGCTGGCTTTGTTAAATGTGATAACTAACTGCTGGATTCTACAAATGGTGGGGAATTTCTTGATTAGCTAAGTAACTGTTAGCTTCTTAAGGTTTCTTCTTCATTAGGTCAGTTAGACTATGTTCAGTCTAACAGAAATGCAGGGATACATTATAACCAAGAACAACATATTTTTTCTGGCTATAATGAATGTTTCTAAAGCACCTACATTACTATAATTTATACTACTGCTTGAAGTTTCTTTTTCTTCAATGAACTAACCACTTCCAAAATACTGGATTTTTGCAGAAGTATAGAGTACAGCTTGTGAAGAAATTATCACCTTAAGTTGAGGTCTCACAAGTGATTTCTTTCCCTGACATTTTCACCACCATTTTATCATGTATTTTCCAAGTCCCATCCAAAAACTACTGTTCAACTTATTGTTTTATGTGGGTGAGAAACACAATCTTTAACCTAACAGAAAGAATACACATTAGGGTTTTTTTTATAGTAGGCATTCCAAGGAAGATCAAATAACAAAATAACAGAGAACATTATATAATGCCATGTTGCAAAATTTTTATTATTCACTGATCAGTGTTAAGATGGTTAAACTGAAAAGGATGAAATGTGCAGGACATATAAGGGAAACAAGAAGATAAATGGCTCTACTAATCTGGGTTTCAGAACATATTTACCTCAACAGGCAGCTCCAAGTAGAAGGGTAACCTCTTTGTCCATTGTACCAGCTTATAAACTATAGAATCGCCAATCTGGCACAGTTTGTCTGAGAGGTCAGACTTATGGTCTAGCAATTCATCCAGATTCTGCAACATTGCAAAATTAATTTAGGATATCAGGGAAACAAGAAAATAGAAATGTAATGGATGGTTTCACCTGCCTTCATTAAACAGGCTTAATAATGCCACATTCTGCTCCACAGTACATTGTGATATCTGGAGCACTTCACCACCTAGCTACTGGACACACAGTTGAAATGTCTATGAATTCAGGATGCACTGTTTTTGCCGAAAGCTCAATTTCAAAGGATAATGGTTATGCAGGTATAATGAAGCCTGTCTTCACTGAGGAGCACTGAAAAGAATAGTGTAAAACACACACACACTCATAGAGAACCAAAAGATGTTATCTCTAACCACAGAAGTGTTCTTAGTTGAGGAATAAAACAGGTGGAATAGTAAGTTCATGGATTTCATGGAGATCATTTGTAATATTTACTGTAAACAGAGCAAGACAACAATCACTGTAGTAAGTAAATGAAAAAGGTGTAGAGTGACTTTTCAGTCACCCTATACAAATCCTTCTAAAACCTAACTTCATCAGTTTTCTGACAGGGACGTTCATGATATCAGCTTTTATCACACTAAGATTTATGAATGAAAATTTCAAAGACAATGGAAAAAAAATTACCCTTAATGTAGCTATGTCCTGGAATTCATCGCAGTCTATTAGTGTTTGTATCATGGTCAGTGTTGCTTCAATTGGAAATGTCCGGTCTCGCGATGAGGTCACAGCATTATCCAATCGCTGACGCAAGTGTACCACCTAATGGGGAAAAAATATAGATTTAACATTAGCTGTGAATGTCTTTGGAACTAAAATCAACAGACTTATGATATTTAACTTGAATTTCCATGGTGCTTCAGTTATCATCATTACATCTAGAGTTACGAGGACTGGTGACACAATTATATGATGGGAAAATGGAAAAGGAGTGAAGGCCAGAATGTTTAACAACTACTGATCTCCATATACTGGTGCAATATGAGGATGCAAGAACTATAATTATCTGAATACAAGATTAGAGTTTTATCCTGATATCTTCTGAAATATAAAGCATTATGATAATACATACAGCTAAACACATTTTGTGCAGGCATTTTCCTGTCAGCTGAAGACTGTGGAGAGCAGTTGATTTCTATGAAGGATAATCATATATTGAGGCAAGTATGATAGGTGGGGCAACCTCTAGCAACATGATGTTCATAAAATATGTAAAACATAATCCAGCAATGGATTCAAATGTTATTAGTAGAAAGACATAGGAACATGATACCATTAGTCCATCTTTCTTTAGGATTAACAACAGTAAAGGTAAAGCAGTCCCGTTACAGGCCTGGAGTGGCCCAGAGGGTTCCAGGAAGTTAAGGTTCCCAGATTTCATGACAACGGCACAGGATGGTGGTAAGGTTGTCAACCTTATGCACCGGCCGCCTTTACCCCCAGGAAATGCTCCTGGTACTCATTTCTGTTAGAGGCTGAGTTGAACCTAGGGCCATAGTGTGATTGGAAGGATTTTATGTCAATGAAAAATTCCAATGACACCAGCTGGGATCGAACCAGCGACCTTCCGATTTGTAGCACAGCACTTTAACCACTGTGCTACCGCAGTCCCCCATTAACAACAGTAGGTGAATAAACTACAGCTTAGGGTCTTTCAGAAATAAGATAAATCAGAACTTTGCTTCTAAAAATATAACAGTGTGTAATGTCACTGTGTAGGGCAATACTTGGATTTTGTCAGCTCTCAGGGATGAACAGTTCTTGCTAGCTTGTAGTGACAGTGAAGCCTAAGTAAGATGGGTGGAGAAAGTTTTCTTCAGGAGAGGCATAAACAACGCTACCATCGCAATATGATGGTACCCACAGCAGCAAGGAAAGTAGACTGGCGAAAGCAGGAGAAAGTTCACACACATTCATGTTTGGTAACACAATGTAGTGACACACAATTCACTTTCAAGAACAAAAGAAAACCTCACAGAAAGTGAAACTGGGAATCTGATGATAGTAAAAGTAGCTGTGCCAAAGATCTAATCTTGCAGCCAGAATGCATGTGTTATATCTGATATGTCCATGTAGTCAGTCATTTAGAGTGAAGTGTAAGGGATACTAATCTTTCAGTTTCTATTTTCCTTTAGTTGTTAGTCCTATGGTGCATTTTAAAAAACAAATATTAGTTGCATGTCCCTCAGCAACAGCACCAAAATATGAGCTTGGTTTGAGTGAAACTATGTATGATATATCAATGCCATGTTATGTTCTGCCTCATAGGTTCAAACATTCTCTTCAGGCCCTGTTCTGAAACACCTTTAATCTCTAGTTAGCTAGTCTCCCATTCCAGAACTCCATATCTTAAGGATTTGATGGGCTGCTACTGCAACAAAGAATTTTGTGGAGAAGAACTAAGAAGAGGCCACATTTTGTAGAAAAGGTTTGATAAGGTAATTCATGATGTTACAAGAACTGCTGTGGTTATTTATTTTTGCAATATAGTCATAACAATCAGACTGATGGACTTCATTACAGGGAGAATGGAAGAACCCTGAGCAAGTTTTCTTCGGTGCACTTTTTCCATTGCAAACTCTTCCCCTCATCCTATAATGAATTTACTGGCACTGCTCTTAAAACTGATAATAAATCACTGCTTCCTCTCTTGTATACAATTCGCAGTTCCTCTGTTGGTAAAGTAAAACATGTTTCAGAGTCACTGCAGTAACTGTTGAATCTTCTTAACTAAAGTAAATGATGGTGGTTATGTAAGATCATGGGTTAAGTGAGTATTAGTTATGACATAGTCCACTGTAAATAAGCCACTAGTTCTGTCACAGAAGGTAACAAGTACTTATAATCTTCAAAGGAAGGAAGGAAAGAAGGAAGGAAGGAAAGAAAGAAAGAAAGAAAGAAAGAAAGAAAGAAAGAAAGAAAGAAAGAAAGAAAGAAAGAAAGAATAGCTCCCTGAAGATTATCTTAGGATCAAAACATGTTGGAGCGATTTTAAATGTTTTAACATAAAAAATTTTATGTATGTGCATTAGTTGGTGTGCTAATTAAAAGAAAGAATAATTGCTGTCTCACCTCACTGGGGTTGGTGAGAGCAGTTTTTAGGATCGTTCCATTCACAAGGTGAGGCGGGATTCCATGCTCAGGTGTTACCATCCCCTTCTGTTTCTCCGCCTGACCTTTCACCTGCCCGTTTTTTGGATTCTTCTTGTGTTTCTTGTATTTAACCTTACAAAACCAAACAGATACAAAAATGGCAACACTGATAGGAAGAATACAACCTATTTTCCTAAGACCAATATTTATGTCACCCTCTTATGTTCCTGATCTTCAAAATGACCTCTTTCCACATGTGAAGATGCCTAGCACATCACGACCTCTTTCATTTCCCTCAGTCAGCAACACTAGGTGGCTACACAAATTTCAAAAACTTGAATATGAACATCCTCCATTCCCTACCTTATTTCTTTTAGATCCAAGCACTTAAATTAGCAGTTTATTTTAAAACACCTGTAATTTATATATGATACCGAATTTTACATAAATAAAAGAACAATAAAATTCCTGTTTTTATAATTCTTAATCTTCAGTGTTTTGAAAACAGATAAGGTTGGTGACAATTTTGAACAAACTAATAACGGATATTTTATAACTCTTTTGATCCTCTTTAATTAAAAACCCATGCATCTGAGTGAAAAGTAAGTGAAAACCTGTCAAAACAGTACCCTTAAACCTGTCCAAACATGCAACTTATTTCAAGTTCATTATAGTTCCCTTAAAGAGTTATACAGCAGCCATGTGTTTCCTCTCAGAAAAGTTCTTAGGTTATCAGAGGAACAAATTATCATAAGAGGATTCAGCTGTGTTAACTACGAGCACTAGAATAAATTATAACCTCACAATACTCCACCCATGTTGATAAAATGTAACATTTTCATCAAACATGAAAATGACAATGACGTAACTGTAGACGCATGAGTGAACATTATGAATAAAATATATATTTCTGATTGCTGAAAAATGTGATAATGACTGTCAAAGAAACATAAAGGCTCCTGCAGTTTACTCTGTTGAAAGATTTAACAAATTAGACATTATTTCATGCCCTGCTTAGACTGTTTGAAAAATATATTTATACAGACAAAGGGAGATCCTCACATGTTACACAGTTTCTCACTTAAAACTTTTAAAAAATGTACCTCAGGAATTGGCCACTTTTTACTATCAAACTGCAGTTCCCTTTGACAACTTTTGTGAATGAAAAATTCTTTCATAGCAAAAATTTTCATATCAAGTACTTTTGATATGCAGAGAAATAAGTTTACATGTACTTCTTTATAAAATTGAACTTTATGATTTCTACATAGCAACAAGCCTTAAGTCAAATTTGAAATATTTAAGACAGAATGTCTTCAAAGTCGGCAATGACATATTTTAGAGAATGCAGTACAGTATAAAGTCATGCAATAAAGGGCTCATATGCTCCACCATGAGCTATAAGAATGTAGAAAAGAAGTGCCTGTGACAAAATGCCACATTAAGGTGAAGAGAAATACAGAACCAAGCTGCTGCCTTAACCATAGTACTAGATGAAGGTGATGATCAACTCCACACTCCAGCTGTTATATGCCTAAGAAAGGAGTCTGTCCAGTCAGTCCTGGGACAAAGTACATTATTTATGTGTCAGGATTTGCCTGTCATCATGTATCAAAAATCAGCAAGTAATGAATGGATCACAACTGTGTTGAAAATTCTACTTTAATTATGTGTGCCTACTTCTAGATACAGTGGCCCATGTTCCTATTGTACTTATAGCTGCCAAGAGTGGTGATGAGTTTGATGTATTACTGTGTGGTTCCCAAGTGGCTTCCACCAGCCCAGAGTGAATCATGTAAACACAACTAAATCCAAGCAAGCAAAGAGAAATATATTAGCAAAAGCTTTGCAGTAACCCATTTTATTTCATGGGTCACACTGTGTCATTACTGATGTTTGAACTGGAGACTTTCATCGGCAATATCGAGAAATCACGTAAGTTCTGTAAGTAGAAAAACATTTACTCTCTGCCTTGTGATGAAAAATATGAACCAAGAAAACGTTCAAAAAGAAACTCAGTGAAATAGTAACAGTGCACTATCTGAATAAGCTGGGATTACTTTATCTGGACACCCCTGCTCCAAGCTGGGGTACTTCACTGGAACTGACATATTCTCAAAGTTTATTACTGAAATTATTTGAAATATTCTTGTTTAAATTTAAACAGTTCCTTAACTTTGGAAACATACCTTGTGTCTTGAATTTTCAATTCTTAAATACTTATATCCATCACACTGTTCATTAACTCGCAGCAAGTCCTTCTATCCACAAGGTAATTCCATATTCCAACTGACTTACTCTCTTTTATTGAGGCATGAGGGCTAGAATGTATGGACAATTATTTCCAAACCCCCACCCACCTTAATTTTTTGGTAATTCTATCTTCCTTCTTATGAGTGCCTATGTGCCAAACTATTTTTTAAAGACCAGCTTATCTGAAAACTGAAGTAAACTTTTTTGAAGTTTTGTTGACCGTGCACCCCTGTATAGTCTTGTAAATAAAGCCAACTTGGTGCACAGTTTTTCTTTGTATATTTACTTCTTTTCTCTACATGTCATTCTGTGTGGATGACTGTCTGGTCTGCCAGTTGGCAGACCAGACAGTCATCCACACAGAGTGACAATTACCAAGTGTTGCATAGCTCCTGATGATGGGCACATAGTTGCCCAAAACATGTACAGAAAAGAAATAAATGTATTAAGAAAAACTGTGCATCAAGTTGGCTTTATTTACAAGATGAGGTAAACATATTATAAAGTGTTGTACGGCCTCACATCTTTACAGGTCATGTTTTGGGTTTTAATTTTTCTTGTGAATACATAACCAACTAATTTCTTGGAACTGACTATTTCTTGAGAAATTAACACTTGCTAAGCTGGTCAAGAAATTACTAGCCTATAATGAAACCCAAAGTTTATTACTGCTTTCAAAAGAGTCTGTCAATTGCCCCTATCATCATCTTTTCAAATATGTACTGTACATTGTGACTAACACAGTGATGCACAAGTCTCTTTTGTTTCATATATGCACATTATTTCAAAATTATGTTTAGCGTATTTTGCTTTATAAAGTAAGGTATGTTTGTAATACCATTTTCATGTGTTGTGTTTGTGTTCCTTGGTTCTGTGAAGTTCCATAGGAGAAAACTTTTCAGTCAATGCCATCAACGATGGGGATAATATGAACTTTTTAAGTGGGAGGATAACCACTGGCAGCATTGCAAGCTTCTGAAGTGATGTGTTGTGGTACAAATATGGAAATACCTTGTGAAACCCAAGATTTTTACAATCATGGTAAACACAGTAATTACTAATATATTTATTTTGACATTGACAAATATACTACTATAGGTAGGCACATTAAACTTGATATTATATGGCGACATATTAACGCTTGTTTAATAACCATCTTCAAGCCATCAATGAACTTCACCTTGCTAAGTTTGGTGACTTCCCTGCAAATATATGGCACTTTTCTATTGGGAAGAGAGATGTGGTGTTTTTGCAAAGTAAAATTATATTATTGTCCTCCTTAAAGAATGAAAGAGAAAAAAGACAGAAAAAAGGAAGAAACAAAGAAATAGAAAAGAAAGAAAGGTCCCAGTACTGCATTACTATTACATATTTAATAATAATAATAATAATAATAATAATAATAATAATAATAATAATAATAATAATGCACTACACATGCACAATCCCAAATCCATGTACAGACTTCTGCAGAGGTGCACATATCAGACTTTACATCTGAAAGTGCTCTCTTTACAAAATCTTACACAAATATAAGTATTATATACACAACTGCAAATTTGAAGTGTTGTCAATGCCTACATGTCTGTATGGATGAAAGATTAAGTGTGTAGTGTCCAGAATACAAGATAATGAAGCAAACACTTTCAAGGCTATGTAGGGAAAATTTAAGTATGTTTAAATTGAAATGCAAGAAACAATATACAAATTGGCTGCTACATCATAAAAATTATGCCTAAACATTTCTCCTGTTATATTACAATACATGATCCTAATGGAAGAGGAGCCATTTCTAATCCATGATCAGAAGACCTGAAATCGAAACCAGCCCAAGCAACCCCACAAGCATAATTTTGGCATAACACAGCTATATAACAAGTTTCAAAGACTATTCTAAGTTTTATAACCTGCACTATCATTTCAACAAACTAGATGTGGATTTTGATATTAACCTTGTTAGCTTGGCTTATGTTGTTAGCATGAATATTCTGCCACTGACTGGAAATTTAAACATACACTAATACAATAAGCTTGCATGTACTTATAAAATGGGGTGAGTTCTCTTATTTTCCCATAGCAGTGTGCGCACCCACCCATTTCATAAGTGCGTGTTCAATCTCTGGTCCTGCAATGGCAGAGTCCTCATATCAACTGTGTGACCCTGGCTAACATGGTTAACATGAGATTCCACATCTGAAACAAACCAGCTTTCAGTACGATTCTTGAGTACTTGATACCTCAGTAATGCCATATCAAGTATTGTAGCTATTTAGATTACTGAAAAATACTTTGCAAATGTGAAAGTGAAAGTGGATTTTAAGGACAAAACTGTATGATGCTACAGTGGGACTCTGTTCACTACAAATCCAACGTAAATAGAATATCATTATGCTGACATTGTTAAACTAAATATAAACAGTGCATTCTATTGCAAAATTAAGCATTCACTGGTAAGTTAATTTTCTCATCCCATTTTATACCTAAATGCTAAATTTTTGGGGTGATGAATGCATGAACTGAAACAAATTAGGAGAATGTGTTTCCATTTCAGACCAGCCAGTCATTCATCATCATTTTCTATAATCAATATGCACAATACACGATTCAAAATAGATTGAAGTTCTTTCTACCTATACCTTGTACAAGTTATAAACAGCGCCAGAATTTCGGCCTCCTGGCATCCGGTCCTCTCGAACAGCTGCCAAAACACAAACATTATTACCAGCAATCAACATGTGGTCTTCCAACATAAAGTTTCTCCATTAATTTTATGATGACACATTTAATGTATGACACTAAAAAAATATGAGAATATGTGTGACTTACTTTTCAATTTTCAACCTTCATGTCAGGAAATGCTTTCCAGTAAGAAGGATTACCTATGGTGCAAAATTGCCTGACTATTCACCCATCTTCACACAGTGAATAGATTTTGTCCACAGCATCCAAACTCTCCTCTTAAAAGGAACTTAAGCAATGGAATTATGCATGTTATTCTGTTTGTACTAATGGACTGGATGACACACACTTCAAATTTCACTTAAAACATTATTCATTCAGATTTAACACATTCCTGATGTTTCTAATGGAAGATCTGAATGGCCTGCCTTATAATTTATTTTCCTGTTCTGACAGTCATTCTAAGAGCTAAACCCAGTATTTGGCAGACACAGTTATTTTGTATGCAATGCAGTGGTTTTCATACTGAAAAAAGAGGTTCATTAATTGTAAATTACTAAACAAATTATGTTCGTGGATACCTTACTTCACCATTTGTTTAAAAAGACTGAACTTGTGACAGGCAGTGCAAACTGATTTATCTTTTACCTGCCCATTATCTCCCCCCTCCCCCTCCCCTTCTCCTTCCCCTTCACATGAACTTACTCCACATGAACTTACTCAGAATCCACTCTGTCTCTGCTGCAGCAAAACCACTATACCTAATGTAATGCTGCTTGTTACTGCTATTTCAATGGACTCTAAGAAATGACACCCAGAATAAAAAAAGTAGA
>Ga0209755_10007473_pt1 | contig 11822 bp, 7 predicted proteins | sample TergutCo191P1_FD_187301 | JGI IMG/M metagenome (GOLD analysis project Ga0209755, IMG submission 187301) | Cornitermes sp. P1 segment gut microbial communities from Petit-Saut dam, French Guiana - Co191P1 (SPAdes) (version 2) | ecosystem: Host-associated > Arthropoda: Insects > Digestive system >...
GGGGGGGGGGGGCTGCCGGGTTGCAACCCACTCCCGAATCGAATGTTGACACGCTGGTATCAAACGCTATACGTGATTTACCATTCGGCGATATGAAGTAATGAAACTGCTTGATAACTAGTACATTACAATTTTTTAAAAATAAAACAGTCAGGAAAGACGACTGGACCTTGTGACTTAAATCAGGTGGGTCAGTCACAGAACATGTAGTTTTATATATATATATATATATAAATGCGGGGACCGCGGTAGCACAGTGGTTAAGTTGCTGCGCTACAAATCGGAAGGTCGCTGGTTCGACTCCAGATTGTGTCTTTGGAATTTTTCATTGACATAATCCTTCCGCTCGCACTATGGCCCTGGGGTCGACTCAGCCTCTAACAGAAATGAGTACCAGGAGTATTTCCTGGGGGTAAAAACGGCCGGTGCGTAAGACTGACAACCTTACCACCATTCTGGGTCATTGTCACGTAATCTGGGAACCTTAACTTCCTGGAACCCTCTGGGCACCTCGGGCCTGTAATGGGATTGGCTTACCTTATATATAAACGCAACTGCAAACAATGTTATGTTTCAGTTATATTTATTACATGATGTTATAACATTTGTTTAAATCAAACAAAAATATCATCAGCCACTGAGTCAGCCCCCACGCCCACCCACACCCACCCCCGAAAGAAAAATTTTGGGTGCGCGCCTGCTCACCCTGACACTACGTACACTAGCATGGTGGTTATGCAGCATTGTTCCACAAAACAATGCTACCTCCATTTTCGAGGAAAAGCAATACAGCGGGTTCCTTCGCAACACTATAGATTCCATCTAGCAAACTGCACGAAACCCCAGAACACAGCATTCTTAATCATCCTGCGCCATGCTTAGGGGGAAAAACAATTTTTCTGCCCTGTTAATATGAATAAGGCTGGAAAAATGGGTAAAAAGGTGGGCAGCTAATGGTCCATACTAAAACAATGGTCATAACGCCTTAGATCTGCACCTGTGACAGAAACGGGTAGTGATGAAGTGCGGTTTGCAACACAAGCACCCAAGACACATGCCACAATAGACACGCAGGAATGCGTACATTTTTTCATTACTTTTATCACATACTGCCGGCCGAAAGTAACCGAATAAAATCACTTAAACGCCAACAGAAGAGCAATAACGCAGGATAATTAAAAATATTCAGTGCTACATAAAAATCTGTAATGTGGTAATAGAAACATGTTATTAGGAAGATATATATATTATATGAAAATTTCAAATTACATGCCAACACGTTCAAGCCGTAAGTCTTCTGCAGTCAGCTCTATCAAGATAAATCATCAGGGGTCGAAATATTTTCCAAAAGCCCATGAGCCACCTCTGAATTCTAGGAGCTATTAGAGTGATTGACTCAAGTTCCACACTGAAGACCCACAAACCCGGTGTGACCTATGAACCTGCTACCAGTGCTCTCTACTGTGAATATGGAATGAAGCAAATTTCTGTATGTGAGAAAAAAAAACAATAATTAAGCTGAAGGTATTATGCAACACTGTACCTGGGATTTGTGCACCACTAAAATAAACGGAATGCAATAGCCTCCTGTTACATGTAATGCTGCACCTGATTACGGCAATATGGAGATATATGCAGGACAGAAGGTGTCCGTATGCACACCATGAACACTTAATGGGGAGTGGTGGTAATGCTCCACTCATTCTTAACCTCGGCACTAGGTGGAAGTGAATCATCAGCTTCACAGAGACTACTTATTGTTGGGCTAATCAGAGATCAGTAAGTATATGTACAGCCCATCATAATAGGCAAATTACCACAGACCAATAGTACACAGTTCATTCACGAGGACAGTAAATGTGAAGTGCATTTTTGTTGCCTTGGTACTTTCATCATTATTCACAGTTCTTCACTAATATGGTTGTTATATGTACAATGCATGTTCTGTATCCTACAATTGTTTTGAGGCTGCAGTCATATCAGCTGTTATCTCACTGAGTTTCCTAAATTTGCTTCTGGCATTTCTGTAATAATCTGCATTTTAAGCTTCCACAATAAAATTTAGTATTATCTTTAATGAATTCTATGGTTCCAAGATTAAGTATGCTCATGTATGGCTGAATACATGTATACTGCTGCAATGTAATATGATGTCCCCACATAAAATGCGTATGGAAAATATTTTTTTCTTGTACATATGACAACACACATGCAACTACATCAATATGAATATGTTTCTATGAATCTAGTACCTCATGGTTACTATATTCATACAGGTTGGATATTTTACTACATTTGTATGGGAAATCCATACAACAGAGACCTTCTTGAGAAGCTAACAGCAGTTATGCTAGTCAAGAATTCTCTGCGATTTACGGTACTCTAAGTATAATTACTGCATTCACATGAGTGTACCACTTTTTCCTATCCTAACATGATGAATTCAGTAAATGCCACCTCATCCCATTTCTTTAAGACACATATTAATATTATACCCCCTCCTTCACATTCCCTACTAAAACACTTTCTCTTCTCACTCATACATGCCACAAAGTCCATCTACATCAACCTTCCGCACCTAATCACTCTACTTATTTGTGGCAAGGGGTAGAGATCAAGAAGCTCCTAGTCATACAATCTCCTCCATCACCTGTTAACTCTCTGTCTTAGGCCAACAGCTCTTCCTCAGCACATTACTAACGACACCCTCAACCCATCATCTTCCAATAAAGTATCACAATCATATAAAACAACAGGAAAAATTACAGTTCTGCATGCTTTAACTTTACAGCAAATGGGAAGATGAAATATTCCAGGTGACACACATTCTTTGAATTTCAATTTCAATTTCTTCATGCTGCAATTCTGATTCGTTATTCTTGCTACAAAATATCTTAAGTTTGCCCCATATCCAGAGAATTTACTAGCTACCTTTATATCTCCTCACCACCATCAAATGAAGCTTCTGTGTATCTCTTTATAGTATTTATATTTCCTCAAGCCAGAAATTAACAACATTGGCACAGAAAAGAAGCTGATGTGACCCACTCAATTTCAGTCTCTGCTAATGGACATGGACCTTCCCAAGGGCAACGCATTTTCCTTTGAAATTAAAACATCAATTAATCATTATGAATGTGTCTCCCCCTCAATGAATATCATGATGGTTTACCACTGTCACTTGATTTTTATGCAGACAGCTCCACAAAAATAGAAATTTGCTCTGCAAGGCCACGGCAGTAACCCTAAGAAGATTTCATCACCTTATGTCACTGTTAGAGCTTCATACTTGGACTCTGTAATCTTAAATATTCCCATACTACACAAAACCTTGGACATTTTTCCAAACAAATTCCTATTTCATGGAATGTTCCTGCTCTATGTCACTGGAAAGTGGTAAGTTCCTACACAAGAGTGTGGTCTTCTGTGACTGTTGGCACACAGTTGGTTAGAAAGGCACCAACAGTTGGAGGAACAGCGCTGCCTCCATTCTGCACCTGCAGACAGAGGCAGCATGATCTAAACTGTTAGCACCCACTACTACACTACATGGCCTCATAGCCCAGATAATATTCCTTATATTCACTACCGTTAGAACTCCAAATTTAATACAAGTAAATTCCTGTTGCAGCAGAAAAATTGCTTTCCGCAATCATAAACAGCTACCTGCCCTTCAAACCTCATCACAGGAAATGTAAACAGAAAAAATACTGGGGTAACAAGGACGCAACATGTCAAATGAGATACCACAGAGAATGGGTGTACAAATCCTGGGCACTGTGTTGCCCAGGCAACCAAATTTTTAAGTGGTGTCTACCATTTTCAACACAGTTGTTACAGTTTCTTCCTTACGCACAAAAATGCATATATTATTACACATACACTAAGCCACCCTTCTGGCACCCAGACTTCAGAGGTGGCTCCCTGATCTCTGGAAACTTTCTGGATCCCTGCCATAGAATGAACAAATGATGCAGTGCATAAGACACAGGAATGATACCATATGCCTGTATGGAATGAGGAACACCAAGAAATGAAAAATTCATACATAATTTAGATTGGGGTCTTTTGGTTTGTGACACCATATGCTCCAAATCTGAAAACTAACATGTGACAAACACACCTTATAATTGTGTATGGCAAAATTATCTACTACAATGAGGTTCTTCTCTTTTGAATGACTGTATTGTCCATTCCACCAAAACACAACATAGGTTTGTCTCATGACCATGCTCCTAGAAAACTCAATGTAGAACTCTGTGTGTGTGTGTGTGTGTGTGCACATGCTTGCAAGTAACAGACAGATATATCCTATGTACTGAGGCCACACAATGAGGTTCCACTGGCTGACTCCCAGCACATCACCAATGGGCAGTTACTCATTCTTCTTCAAAATATGTTTCTATACTGTCTGTCAGTCTGTCATTCTCTCAACAACTTTGTTTTCAAGGAGTTGTTGGTGGATAATATGCATACATTGTGTGTGTGTGCACGTGAATTAATTTAACCCCAAGTGCTATACTGTAGTTGGTTTAGTCAGCCTTTGCTTTGCTTCATTAGCATGGTGATCCCGACATCATATGTAAATTACTATGTTTCACCTCTTCAACTAAGAGATGGTTCACAAGGGATGTCACTGTTTCTGCTGCAATAGTTTTGAATATGTGGAGCCTATAGATGGGCCTGCAAGTGTAAATGGTTCTGGGGGATACCTGACTTCTTTTTACACAGTTCACACTACAAATTCAAAACATGTTATCATAAATACTAATACAGGTACCACTACCCATAATTGTAAAACGTTCCGAATTTGGAGACTGGTACTTTGTGCTTTTGCTCTGAAGTGTAGCAAGAAATACAACAATTAACTGATAAATTGTTATGAATAATAAAAACCCTGGCTAAAACACTAACTTAACGCAATCTAACAGATCCCAACTTTCGAAAGAATGTCAATAAGTCCACTTGTCACCGAATTGGACGGTTAGTTCCAAAAAATTCAGATGTCTTATAGCATCACTGTAGAATACTTCTGGTTAAGACAGGCCATTTTTTTTTCAAAAGAACACAGCTTTATCTTCTGCAGAAACAGGTTCCAGAAAGGTTCTGAAGCATTTGTCATTCAATGGTTGACAACCAACTCACCGCCCTAAACGATCTTATACGTTATAATTAGCGCCGAAATATTTCTAGGTCAGGCAACTGTTAGTGGCAAAGCGCACAGAATATGTACCCAAATCATTAGATGTCTACTGTTACATCTCAATAATTCTGGTTTACTAACACTCTTCCAGCATTTCAACCTAGTCATTCTTTGACAAAATAAAATTACTTAATTCAAGTTACAACAAAGCTATGTGAAAGATCGATTCCACGAAAAGGCGTGGTGCTATGCATACATAAACCAAATAACTGATACTGCTAACCATCTGATTATCACATGTACCCTTTCTGCTATTGCATACATGAACACTCCCCCCTCCCAACCAAAACCAACACCTGCGATTTCGCACACTAAACTGTCAAACATTCTTCCCCGCCCTAACTTTATCTATCACACTTTTCGCATTACAATGAAAATACTCGATATGAAACACTAGAATAATATCACTATATGGCAGCCATGACAAAATTACTGGGCAATGTTTGCTGAATACAGAAAACGGAGAAGCCTTCACTTTAAAAAAATTCCCTTCTCAATCTGTGGCTGAAAGCAACTTACCTCTTCAGCATTCGTGTAGCCTAGCAGGAACGTGCTGAACAGAATAAAATATATCCTCAAATTCATCACCACACTGAAATATGTCGAATTAATTCGACCTCACGACGTTTTGATACGCAAATCTATCAATTTTAGCAGCACACCGAACCCACTCACACCACACCACACTGATCAATGAATTGTCTGTGCTTTGTGGGACTACTTTCAAGATATGTATGCGCGCGTACATCCGGCGGAATACAAACCTCAGGGGAAACTAGTAATCTTAGTAAAATAACTTCACGGCGCAATTGTTTCAACAATAACAGTTACTACACGTACGGATCCATCGAAAATACAGCAGTCGTATATCTCACAACTAGCTAATACAGAGTTGGACATAATATGTCACGATGCACACACAATTCTCACGGCTCTCCGCCATATTAAGTAAGAAAAATTGAAAGGTCATTTCGTGGCGCTACAATGCGGGTTCCTAGCATTACAAACCATACCAACTATACGACAATTGCACGTTGGGTCTTTATCCGGACACACGTTTACAGTAACTGTGTAAAACTGAAATATAAAAACATAATTTTTTCAGGATTGTTATGCATTAGCTAACATCTAAAAGGGCACAAACAAAATACCTATAACGTAACGTGCATAGGGCATCAATCATGTTCTACATATTTTATTTCGTTCCACATAAAACACCGAACACGTAGCTGTCACTGCATGTGTGATAATTGATTCCTTAATTCAAATCGCAGTGTATTTCGAGTCTCTTTTTATTGCCATGTGAGTAGAATCCACTTCTAACGGGGTGATATTTATAATTTTCTCTTTAAAAAATCTGCAGTATAACGCCACGCTAAAATAAATCGGATACGTAAATCAAAATACAGAAAAGAGTAAAGTTTATTACTAGTATTTCTCGATACGGGTTACACTGAAAGCACCAGGGACAGTGGCAAAATATGTAACGTTTTCCAATACACGCCAATGACTGCAAAGATATCATTCGAAGTACTTATAGTCTGGCGCGCCTTTCCGAAGAAATTGTGTTCATTTCTTTTGAAATTCCAAATCCGCTAAACCAGGTTCAATACATGAACCGTATGAGTACGTTTAATCCTGATAATATAAAGGGCTTGTACAGCGTGTCTGAAGAATTGAGTCCCAAATAATGGTCTGCTCAACTCCCGCTAAAGCAAAACTGCAAAAACAGGACTGATTAGTCTGAAAGACACACTGCTGACAAAGTAACTGGTTTCGCAATTGTTACAGGATACCTATAAGAGATATCCCAAAATTCACGCTTTCATGCAAAGGAAGGAAAAGCTAAATATCGTAATAAAAAAACCAGTTTTAAGGATCGTGCTATAGGTTCTGTATTTCACACGGTGGTCAAGAATGTTTAGTTGTGAAACAAAATTTTATCACAAGGACAAATACCGAGGCAAACGTTCGTGTAATTATTTCAAAATGTGGTACCCACTTACAAAGAAAACAGTACGTCACCATTACACATATCAACCTCACAACAATGTTCAGGGAAGCACTCACCGTTAGAGATCGTTTGAGACACGTGAATATTACATCCCATGGGCAAAATGCAGAATCTGGATGTGTTACAGCAGGTGATTTCCGTGTTTGTCACTGTACTTTTACAACGAACTGCGACACTCATGCACTGTTGTCACTTCTAAGGATGAGATACGAATCTACTTATGTTCGTCGTATACTCTCGCATTGAGTTTACCCAGCGTCCATCGATGTGCTACAAACCTACCGACCAGTGGACAGTTACCTCCGCGAAACAGGACCGAATTGAACGCGTGACGGTTAAGCCTCTCCAGATTAACGCAAAATTTCCTCTTTTGTACATAGAGGTCAAAGTTTCACGGCCTTCACAATGCCCGCCCTCTTCATCTTTTCACCTCATACCGCACTCGCGTGCCATGTCTGCATCGCCCTCTCGTGAACACAGTAGTGACTTCGAAATGCGCTGGACAGGGCAACTTCTCTCCACAAAGTTCGGAGTGTCTGGAACCCCCCGCCTTCTATTCTGCGGGATACTGTACCAGGATACTCCTACCGATGGTGAAACACTGGGACGTGACTTCAAATTCTATCCTTCACTTAGCACAGAGGTTATGAATGCTCGGAGTATTATTTCCAATACCTTATCATCATGCTGTGGTGCTCAATTATTTACACCCAGTGGAAATTTTGCCTTTATATACATATTGACATTTAGCACAGATTTTGAATGCAATTTTCAACCCACGCTCAGGCCAGCTCATCCTCATTCACTTGATCACCACAAGAGATTTCATATTAGACCAATATGAACAGTCAAATAATAGGTGCCCCCAGTATTTAATTTGCTATCATGTTTTATCCAGTAGTCTTAGGACTAAACAGCTTCAATTCTGCCTTACTTAGACTTCATTAAACAGTGCTGTAATAGATATATTTAATACACATTTCAGTGGCAGTGCAACCTTCGATATGATACTTAAAATTTAGTGCACTTTGTTTTACTGTCTCAGTGTAGTGTGGTTTTTAATCCCTTGCGTTCCATTTTATATTCAATTATAAATCTGACATCTGTACATCATACTTTTGATTAAAAAAACACTAAGTAACAAAAGTTTGAAAGATAGAGGTTCCACCAAAAATATAACAGTGATGTACAATGTGCAATATTCTGAGGGCATTATGTTCCTCTGGAACACCAGGAACCAATTACCTGACAGAATGGCATATTCCAGAAAAATGAAGTCCACAAAACACTGGAATTCCAAAAAGTTCATTACCACATTCACAACAGCCTGTCAGATGTCCCTGTCTTCAGCCAAATAAATCCAGTCCATGCCACTTCTTTGACATCCATTCAATATTAGCCTCCCATCTATGACTTGGTATTCCAAGTAGGCATTTCCTTCATGTTCCCCACCACCAACATACTGTATGCATTTCTCAAGTCCAAGTGCATGCCCAGACCAACGCATCGTTAACTTGATTTGATCATCAGAATAATATTTACTAGCCAATCTAGATTCATTAAGCATACCACTGAATTACCTTATAGCAATTACACAGTTTATATAGGTTTAAAAAAAAATTAGCCATGAAATGTGGTGAGGAGGGAGAAATATGAATGGAATGGACAGTGCCTATTTAAAGGTATACCACGGAATCTGCACATATGCCATGGAAAATACCGAACACCCACAATACACACAACAAAGATAAAAATATCTGATAAGAGCCACACAAAGTATGAGCAGAGCATTTTAAAGTAACTTACCACCGGTAAAATCTTCAGTATTTCTTTTCAGGTAGTTAATTTATAATGCTTTATAAATATGCGTAACAAAGAGTAATGGAAGCTGCTGCTGCTGTGAATGGCAAGGAATTGCTGCATTCTGCACATGCCAATGGAATGAATGAATGAATATGTGTATTGGTAAGTTCTGTCAGTTTTTGTGGTAATCAAGATTTTGTCAAATACTGTGTATGTAAAGACAATACCACCATCTTAAGTCATGATGCATTTGTAAACATATATCTGAACTTGTGCTACCTTTCTGAACCATTATTCCTCAAACACCGCAAGAGATAATAATCTGGGAGGGAGAAACTTAAATTTCATAACGAAGTGACGAGAACTTAACCTAGTACAAGTAGCAGCACTGTATGTACAGAATCTTAATTATTCTTTCAAATGATCTCAAGGTTCTACACTTCAGGAAAAAGCTGCACTAAAGCCAAGACTGCAGTCATCTGGGTTTTGACACCATGTAGTTTCATAAGTAGACCCCCAACGTTTCGGAGGAGCATGCTGCCATCTTAAGACTGCAGGAAGTATGTAAAAGTTATTTGCTGAAGATAATGGGATGACTGTGTGTTTCTTATACAGGTAGGCTGGAAGGAATGTGGCCAATCAGAGCTACAGTATGCATAGGGGGCATAAGCTCAGTCCAAACAAACTGTGAAAAAAGAAGCTTTTCAGGGACAAGTTAATATGATGCAGAGAGTCTCTAGAAGATGTGAAGTGGATAGTAGAAAGTGATCAAATGCATTTATGAGGGTACAGGCATGGAAGTGTTCCATCAGGTGGGCATGATCCAATCCTGGGACAGAAGTCTTCTGCTTCCTTCCCTTCACATGGCAAGCACAGGGCTTCTATGACCTGCAGGTCCAAGCAGTGGAATTTGGTCATAACCTAATCTAAAGTACTCTTCTGGCATTTTGTTGTAGATCAAGAATATATACAAATTACCTACTATGAATAGTTCTGTTATTCAAACTACAGCCGTTACACCATTTACACCACAATCACAACCTGGGCTTTCTCAACTCATTAAAAGCACATGATGTTGGTGCATATCATTAACCACTAATGTTCCAACCAAGAAATAGTGTTGTATGACAAATATTTAGCATCTGAGTATGAAACTTAATGGTATTTACTGTACATAATACTAGCAACAAGGTGAAAATGAAGCTCACATTTCAGTAACATTCAACTGTGATTATGTTTGTACACACACACATATATACACACATATCCACATCATAAGTTCAGTCCTATCAGTTACATGACAAGGCTATATGCAAAAATAGTACTGAAAATGACACTCAACATTTTTAATCAACAACTAAGCAGACTCTAACAGCATACTTCCAAAAATTCCTTTACAACAGCTCTACACAGTGCACACTGGCACCAATAACTTTCCAGTGCATTAATGCGTGGCACATTTAATTCTAGCATAACAGCTCCTGAAAAACAAAGAACACAAGGCTTTATTGCAGAGAAGCATGTATGAAGATCACAAGCACAAAAGCAAAATGTTTCTTCAATTTAACCTTTGAAAGGACAAGTGGTAACTACATGCACCGCCTGGTGTAAAATTAAAAAGCTCTGTAGCTTTACCACACACTGTGTTCACATGTTTTGTATGAGTCTCACAGTAAACATCAATTACTCCCCTAAACAGCATTAACCAGCTTCTTTTACAACAGACATGGACTGTGTTCCCTGTGAGGTAGGAACTGAAATGTATAAGTACGTTAGAAGTATCAAAAGTGCAGCAGTAGTTGTGCCATGGTTCAAAGGGTTAGTCAACAGTCTCTCACTGTGGGGAACCTGGGTTTGACCCCAGGCCAGTCCATGTGAGATTTGTGTTGGACAAAAGCACATCGGGACAGGTTTTCCTCCAAGTACTTCAGTTTTCCCTTCAGCATCATTTCATCAATAGTCAATACTCATCTTCATCTACATGATGCACCTATCAGACAAACGGGCAAAGCCTGGGAACCTTCCAAAAAGAAATGCTCTTTCAGAAATTGGGGACGCATTGGATACAAAACTACTTCCACTTTTTGTTCATGTGCAGACCTCAAGTAGTGGAGAGGGCCAGTTATTGAATCAAAACCCAGTGGAGCTACTACCTGAGCAACTGCCAATAAGGACAACAGTCTTTCCCATCACAGGAAGTTCATCTGGGATTTACTGTTGCATCGACAGAAATGGTAATCCCTTAATATCCATGTATTAGTTTTGGTCTTTCTACCTCTGCACATTTCTCATTTCACTATTTGGTATATTATAATATATGGGTCATACACAAACTCTCACATTCTGGTAACATAAAATCATAGACAGAATTACTAAGCGAAAAATACAGTTTCAAAATGTACCACAGATAATGTAAACAGTTGAAAGGGGGTGGTCATTCCCACATAGTGGATTCATGTGCCCTCTCAGCTTACCAATTATTTTTGAAAGAGGTTACTGACATTAAAACACATTATTCATATTTACTTTTAATAAACACAACAGTGTTTTCATTTATGGGTTTCACATTTATAAATATTTTAATATATCACCTCAGCACAGCAAAACACACCACTTGCACAAATGGCTAACTCTTTTTGTTTGCCACTGTCCTTGCTATGATCAGTTTCATGACTCCTTTACCCAGCTTACAGCACACGTCAAACGCAATACACAGGAGAAAATAACTATAAACAGTGAGGAAATTACTAAATTACTACACATCTGTTTCCAGATAGGGTTTTCATTTTGTCTGACTAATGT
>Ga0209755_10007474_pt1 | contig 11822 bp, 6 predicted proteins | sample TergutCo191P1_FD_187301 | JGI IMG/M metagenome (GOLD analysis project Ga0209755, IMG submission 187301) | Cornitermes sp. P1 segment gut microbial communities from Petit-Saut dam, French Guiana - Co191P1 (SPAdes) (version 2) | ecosystem: Host-associated > Arthropoda: Insects > Digestive system >...
ATGCCAAACTTTTTATTTAATAATTCCAGCAGATAGAGTTTGACTTTTTCTTTTTCATCTTTATCATTATAAGGACGGGAACCCGCAAGAATGTCCAAATCTTCGCCTTCTACTACGACCGACGCCTTTTTCTCCATTTGCTCTCTTGCCAGATGAGGAAGAAGATCTGTTATTGTAAAGACAGGATCGTTCGCGTCTTCGCCGATTGTTATCGCGGTCTTTTTTCCTTTTTCATCTACAAAAACGCCGTGCATTGCGAGCGGAATGGCTGTCCATTGGTACTTCTTGATGCCTCCATAATAGTGCGTATCAAAAAGCGCGAGGTCTGAGTCTTCGTATAACGGATTTTGTTTTAAGTCAAGACGCGGTGAGTCGATATGAGCGCCAAGAATATTGCATCCGTCGATTACAGGCTTCTTGCCTATAACAGCGGCAAGAACAGATTTTCCCCTGATATTTTGATAAACCTTCATTCCGGTCTTAAACGATTTGTTTTTCATAGTATCAATATTGATAAAGCCGTTTTTTTCAAGCAGAGCGCAGACAACATCGGCGCATTCGCGTTCTGTTTTTCCATTATTCAGAAATTGCTTATAAGAGGAAGCGAGTTCTTCTACCTCTTTTTCTGTTTTTTTATCAATGCCTTCCCAGCAGTTTTTCACCTTGAAAAATAATTTGTCTGAGAGTTTTTCTTTCTTGCTTTTTGCCATTGGTTCCTCCTCTGCGAGAACTCTTTAATTAATATATTTAATATGATACTATATATTTCATGAAAATACGAGTACGATACGCGCCTTCTCCGACAGGGCTTCAGCATGTAGGAGGAATTAGAACGGCGCTGTTTAATTATCTTTTTGCGCGTTCAAAAGAAGGTAAATTTATTCTGCGTCTGGAGGATACCGACAGAACCCGATCCGATGAAAGTTATATAAAAAACCTTTACGATACGTTTAACTGGCTTAGTTTTAAGTGGGACGAAGGCCCTGATACCGGCGGACAGTTCAGCCCGTATATCCAATCGGAGCGCTCTGCTTTATATAAAAAATTCGCGCAGGATCTTCTTGAAAAGGGGCAGGCATACTACTGCTTCTGCACTGCGGAAAGGATCGAAGAAGTGCGCCTTCAGAGAGAAGCGGCTCACTCCTCTGAAAGCGGATATGATCGTCTTTGCAGAAAAATCGATCCGAAGGAGGCTGCAAAAAGAGCCGCCTCAGGAGAGGCTTGCACTGTCAGGCTGAAAATCCCTTTAGGCGAGAGTACGCGCTTTCATGATCATCTTCTTGGCGATATCGAATGGAAGAATGATGATGTTAACCCCGATCCTGTGCTGCTAAAGTCAGACGGCTTTCCCACTTATCATCTTGCGAATGTAGTTGACGATCATTTGATGGAGATAAGCCATGTGCTTCGCGCGCAGGAGTGGTTAGCTTCAACCCCGCTCCATGTGATCATGTACAAAGCTTTCGGCTGGACACCGCCTGAGTTTTGCCATCTTCCGATGGTTATGGGGCAGGACGGAAAAAAACTATCCAAACGCCACGGCGCTACAAGCATTGATGAATTCCGCAGGCAAGGCTACCTTCCGGACGCGCTGATAAATTATGTCGCGCTTCTGGGCGCGTCTTACGAAGAGGGAAAAGATATTTACACTCTTGATGAACTTGCTCAGCGTTTCAGTATTGATAAACTCAATAAAGCGCCGGCTGTTTTTGATTATAAAAAACTTGAATGGTACAATGGTCAGTATATCAGAATGATGAGCGATGAAAAACTCGCCGCGTTATGTTTACCGTTTGCGATTGATGCGGGACTCTTTGAAGAAGAAGGAGAGAAGCGCGGAGGAAGAGAGCCGACTGATGAACAGCGGAAGATTTTTACTAATTCGATGGCTTTGGTGAAGGAGAGGCTTGTTTTTCTGAGTGAAGTGCCGGAAAAAGTTGCCTACCTTTTCAAAGAGCCTGAAATCCCTGAGGCGGAAGAGTTTATTCCAAAAAAATGCGATCTGGAAAAAACGATAACACTTTTGCGGATAGGAAAAGATATTGCCCGTGCGTTAGCCGAAATGCCTGACGATGAGCAGGCGGAAAACTTTATCAAAGCGGAAGCTGAAAAGCAGGAAGTTAAACTTGGCGATTTGATGATGCCGCTGCGGGTCGCGATCACAGGCAGCCGCGTGAGCCCGCCTCTTTTTGGATCGCTTCGCATATTGGGCGCTGAACGCTCTGTTGATCGGGTGCAAAGAGCGCTGGATAAACTGGGTTAGCTAATTATCGTTAATTTCTACTGTGTTTTTTATTCCGGGAATTTGCCTTCCAAAACCGCCTGATGTGTTTTTTGAAAGTCCCACTATTACGCTGATGCGGTAAAAAATACTATTATACTGCGGCGGTTTTGAAATAGTAATATCTTTTGCTTCATCATTGCCGCAGGAAAGCTGTATATTGATTCCCGCTTCCTGATATCTGTATAAAATGTGTGATAAATCCTGCTGTATTTTATTTTCATAAAATACTTTTAAGAAAAATGTTTGAGTCAGCTCTGTCCTAACTATTATATTTTGTATATTATGCTTAATTAAGAAAGATGCCGACGGCATATCCTGCGGAAAAATACACCAGCGATTATCATACATTCCAGGATTTTTCCCCCACGCTTTCATCCTTCTTGAATCAAGCATAAATACGGGCGGCGCGTCATCGTTTATATTTATTGATGTAAGCTGATCTGTTCCGGCATAAAGCGCTTTAGACAAATTATTAACGTCTATTATCATATCTTTCAAATTAGGTGAACATCGTCCGTTATATAAAGGTACGGGACGATATCCCATGTACGCGAGCGCAAGACTTTCTTCTACGCTTTTTTCATCCGGTAAATCGATAATAATCGCTGTATTTTGACTGAAATTATTAAGCCAGCGGATGTTATGTATTTTCAGCATAAATGATTCGGGATCGTTATCTTGCGTTTTTTCTAATAATACTGGCTTAGCCCATTCTGTCCATATTGAATTATAAGGCGCCCATATTTTAAATGCTTCGATTTTAGTCATTATTTTCCTTTCGTTTATATAATAATGCTCTCATATTATTATGTCAAGATATACGACGTTACGCAAAACAAGAGATTTTTTATTTTTCTAAAGCATAATTATTCTTTAATGTAGTTTAATTATGTTGTTTGTTTAAATACGCGTGTTTAAGAATTTCAAACTCAGATAACGCCTTGCTAAATTCATAATTATCCATATGTTGAATCAAGTTGTCGCATCCGGGAATTAAGTTAAGGGCTTCCATAAAATTCATACATTCAGAATTACCGGTTTTTAATAACGGCTCAAGTTTGGTAAATATTTCCTTAATATTTTCTAAATCAAGCGGTTTAATATCCGGTTTTTCAAATTTATTTTCCTGCTCTTCAAGCAGCGGAAGATATTCATTTATAACCGCGGTTAATTCTTCTTCGATAATTTTTAGCTGTTCATGTGTAACATTATTTTTACCGCCTGTCAGCCGGTTTTCAATATCAGCGGCTGCCTGCTGAAGTAGAGTTTTTCCAATCTGACCTGCGTTGCTTTTTAATGTATGAGCGAGTCTATGCGCGAGCTTAATATCATTATCTTCCAGCGCTTTAGTTAATTCACTAAATTTTGACCTATTATCTTTAACAAATAATAATTGAATTCTTTTGTTAAAATCATTATTTGATTCGCTCCTTGCATTCATATCTTGTTTATCAAGCGGAGTTAAATATTTAATTAAACAATGCCACAATTCCTGTGATGTAAAAGGTTTTCCAATACAGCTGCTCATTCCGTTCTCAAAATAAATCTCTCTGTCGGTTGACATAATGTTTGCGGTCATTGCGATTATTGGCACGCCTGTATTAAGCTTAAGTATATTTAAGGACGCTTCAATTCCGTCCATAACCGGCATATGAATATCCATAAAAATTAAATCAAATTGTTTTTCGTTGTTTTTCTGGCGATTTTGCACCATTTCTACGCCAATTTTACCATTTTCGGCAATAATGGTTTTTAATCCTACTCTTGACAAATGTTCGCTGATTACTTCCTGATTCATTGTATTGTCTTCGCATAACAAAACTTCTCCATGGAATGAAGGTTTTTCTATTTCTACATGTTTCATTATTTTATCGCGTACATTATCTGCGTTTTTATCAATTGTATCAAATGTCAGATCAAAACTTATAATTGTACCGACTTTAGGAGTGCTTTCTATTTTAATTTTTCCGCCCATCATTTCAATAATATTCTTCGCTATTGAAAGTCCAAGTCCTGTGCCGCCGTATTTCCGCGTTATTCCGGATTCTGCCTGTATAAAAGGATCAAAAATCCTATCTATCTGTTCAGGTGTCATGCCGATGCCGGAATCTTTTATTTCAAAATTCATTGTTAATGTATTACTTGTTGAATTTGATATTTTTGAAAATAATTTTACTATTCCCGAATTTGTAAATTTTATTGAATTAGACAGGAAATTTATAAATACCTGTCGGAGTCTTGTAGGATCGCCTAATGGAATTTTACCTAAACTTGGTTCTGCGTAAAAATGAAGAACTAAACCTTTTTCCAGGGCTTTTGGAAGCACTAAAGCTCTACAGCTTGTAAAAAGGTCGTGCATATCGAAAGGAATTTTTTCTAATTCCATTTTTCCTGATTCAATTTTTGAAATATCCAGAATATTGTTAATAATCTGTAAAAGCCATTCTGAATTTGTTTTTATTTTCCCAAGGTAATCTTTTATTTTTGGAATATCTTCGCTGTCCATTGCTAATTCCGAAAATCCCACGATGCTGTTCATCGGCGTCCTGATTTCGTGGCTCATATTCGCAAGGAAAGCTGATTTAGTATAGGAAGCGGCAAGAGCTTTCTCTTCCATTTCTTTACGTTTTGTTATATCGCGCGCTATGCCTAAAAGACCTATATTGGCATCATTAAATAATAGCGGCGATTTTATCGTTTCGAAAAACGGAGTTGTTCCGTCAGCGCCCGGCACATATTCCTCGAAAATATATGTTTTACATTCATCAATTACTTTGCGGTTCCATTTGTTATGTTCATCAGTGAATTCCTGAGTAATATGCAATGCGTCTTCGTCTCTGCCGATTATTTCTTCCTTGCTTAAACCGAAATGATTAAGGAATTTTTTATTGCACTGCGTAAAACGCAGATTCCTGTCAAGAGTAAAGATTAAATCAGGTATTGAATCAAAAAGAGCGTTGAGTGTGGTTGTTTGTATTTCAAGATCGCGTTCTATTGTTTTTCGATTGGTTATATTGCGCGATATGCCCATAATTCCTATTACTGCGCCGTTTTGAATCAATGGAGTTTTAATTGTTTCAAGTAAAATATTGCGCTCATTGTCGTTCGGCAGCGCTATTGTTTCTTCGGTGATAAGAGGAAATTTATTTTTTATGATTCTTTGTTCTTCATTAATATAATTATTTGCCCTTTCCTGAGAAAATCCAAAAACCTCCGCGTCGGTTTTTCCGATAATGTCTTTAGAGTTAACATTGAACATATTTATCGTGCTTTTACTGCATTGCGTATAACGCGAATCCAAATCTTTACAGAAAATAAAATCAGGTGACGCGTCCATAATAGTCATTATCATTGAAGTTTTTAATTCCAGATCGCGCGTTCTTACTTCTACAAGTTTTTCCAGTCTTCTGCCTGAATGATGGCTTTTTAAAAAGAGGGCCGCGACAAGCGCTAGTACGCATAAGAATAATACGGACAAACCTACAAATAAAGGGCGCCGCGCTTCAATAAGCTTGATCCTGTAATCATATGTCTGGCGAATCCATTTTTCGGAAATACTCCTCATATCAATTGAGCTAAGCGCTTTATTGAAAATAGAACATAGAATTTCCTGTTCCGCGTTAAATGCGAATTTGTAATTAGCCGTAAAGTTAAAAACAATATTTGATTTAAAATTCGGCAGCTCAAGATAATGTGTAAGATAAAGAAGCCTTTTTTGCGTTGCCATGAGCATATCAATCTCGCCGCGCTGCAGAGCGTCAAAAGCTTCTTCAATGTTTTCATAAACATTGGTATTTATGTGATTATAAAACCATTTTTCAAAAATCGAAGTATAAGCGGTATTTTTTATTAGGCCTACCTTTACATATAAAACTTCATTTGTTTTTATGTCAGGAAAATCAGTGTTTGATATCAAAGCGAAATTATCGGTTATCTGCGTTATATCCGGCCATATAAAATATTCTTCATGATTAGATAATTGAATAAAAGCCGGAGCTAACGCGGCTTCTCCGCTTATCACCATATTATATAGTTCAGATATGTTTGAGTTTTCATTATTAATTCTGACAAAATTTAATCCTGTAAGTTTTGTCATCTCATCAAGAATATCAATAAAAATACCTTTCCATTTATTTTCACGTTTATCAAAAAAATTGTTGGGGTAATTATTTGGGTCAACAGCTATCTTAATATCAGGATTCCTTAAAATAAATTCACGCTCCCTGTCAGTAAGCTGTTTTTGAAGTTTATAAATAAGATATTCCTGCGCTCCTCTGTTATATAATTCTGTCAGATAACGCAAGCCGCCGTTTTCAAGTATTTTTTCCATTACGTCAATAATTGGTTTTAAATCGTCATCTTTTGTCGTTAATGAAACAGGACGGTATATTAAAGGGTAGAAATCATGAGCGACTATTTCACCATGTTCGATAAAATTCGCTTCTATCGCGCCGCTGTAATAAAATACGTCGATTTGCCCGCTTAAGAGCGCTTCATAAACAAGGTTTACGTCGCTTAGAAAAACTATTTCATAAGTGCCTTCGGCAAGTTCAGCGGTAATAGTGTTGATTGTTGTGGTGCCTCTTATAAAACCGCATTTCAGCAGACGTTCATTAATTATTTCTTCGGCGGGCCGGCTGTTTTTTAAGCAAAAATATTTTAATTCACGCGAGGCTATATCTGTTGTCATGTGATAAGTATTCATACGCTCTTCGTTTGCCGTCAATTCACCGGTAAAAGAGATATCGCATGAATCAAGACCCGCAAGCAGAGACAGCCAGTCAAACAACTGCGGGCGGAACTTTATGCCAAAAATGTCTGACATCCATTCGCAGAAAAGGGCGGAAAATCCCCTGATTTCGCCGTTAGTGTCCATAAATGCTTCTGTGCTTTGCGGCATTCCATAAACGAAATAAGTAATTTCTTTCTGTAGAGCTTCAATTGCCGCTTTTTCTTCATTTGTTATGCCGGGAACTTCTCTGAATGAATTAATTTTTATTACGTTGTCCTGCTCTGTTATAAAAGGTTTGCCGCAGGATAAAAAAAGCAAAGAAATAAAAAAAGCAAAAAATATTTTTTTTATTTTCTTCATATTAAATAACTCCCGATAATTTTTCATCGATTTCCATATAATTCATATTGTTTACATTTTCGCGAAGCCAGAAAGAGAGGCCGTCATCATCGGTATATTCAAATAATTCTATTTCATTCATGGCTGTTTCTATATCTTCTATTCTGTATATTTTACAGGCTTCGCGAAGTTTTTTCAGCGTTTCCGCGTCCGGTTTGCTTTTTTTTTGTTTTTCCCGCTTTTCGGTTCCTGAATAAACGGCAATTTCAATATTATCAATCAATTTTATTATGTTACTGATAAGAAGAGGATTATTTGCCGTAACAAAATTAATGTCTCCGGTTTTAGCAGCTTTTTCAAGAGCTTCAGCCTGCTTTCCGGATTCTTCGGCGCTGATGCCTCTGCAGGAACTTTTTACGCCGTGAACATTTATAGCGTAGATGCCAAGGTTATCTTTATTTACAACTTTCATGGACTCAATAAGAAGGCGAGTGTTAGACGCAAATGAGTTTAATACCTGATAGAGAGTATTTCTGTCGTTGTTAAAACGTTCTAATGCTTTGCGTATATCTATTCCCTCGATTCTTTCTTCAAATAAACGGCGATCTTCTTTTTTTCGTCTGTTGCCGCCTGAACGTCTGTCTGATCCTGCGCGGGTATTATATAAAGAATCTTCGTCCATTAACGATTTACTTTCTTCGTATAATTTTTCCTGCTCTTCGTTCCGCACCCATTGTTGAATTATCGCGTCAAGACGGTTGAACTCAAGAGGTTTTGTGATAAAAGCGTTAAAACCTTTGCTTAAAAACATTTCTTCGTTGCCGTGAAGGGCATTTGCGGTAAAAGCTACAATAGGAATTGTTCTGGCGTATTCAGTGCCGATTTCTTCACGGATAATACGCGTTGCTTCAATGCCGTCCATTTCCGGCATCATTTGATCCATGAAGATAGCGTTGTATTTTTCTTTTTCTTCACGAATGATGTCAATGGCTTCCTGTCCGCTCGTAACGCAGTCTACTTTCATTCTGTATGGTTTCATCATGCTTTTCGCGACATCAAGGTTGGTGCATATATCGTCTACAATTAAAATCCGCGCATACGGCAGACTGGTGAGCGTAAGACGCGATTTAATTTTATGCTTCCCTGCCGTATATTGAAAGGTTTTCAGGCTTTTTACAATATCAGGTCCGATTGTTTCGGCAGATATAGCTTTTTGCGGCAGAGTTACCGTAAAACTGGAACCTTTGCCGTATTTGCTGTCTATTGTAATTTTACCGTTCATCGTATCAACTAACATTTTTGTTATTGAAAGCCCTAATCCTGTGCCTGTAATTTTTCTGTTAGTCTCAATATCAATCCTTTCATATTCGGAAAAAATATTTCCTATATTTTCTTTTAAAATTCCAATACCCGTATCTCTGACAGTAAATATCAATCCAATTATATTATTTTCAGCGGCATTGTCTTTCTCATACTTTATATTAAACTCTACCGTTCCTTCTTTTGTATATTTAAAAGCGTTGGATAAAAGGTTATTTAAAATTTGTTTAATTCTCTGATCGTCGCCGAAAAGATGAAGAGGAATATTTTCATCTATATTTAAAACAAAATCAATTGGTTTTTTCTCTTTTAAAATAATACACTGTGTAACAGTATCGTTTATCATGCATGGAAAACTGTACTCAATCGGGACAAGGTTGAATTTACCGGCTTCTATTTTGGAAATATCAAGAATATCGTTAACCATGTGAAGAAGTGATGTTCCGGCATTGCATACCTTAGATATATTTTCTCTGGCTTCATCATCTAAAGAACATCCTTCCAAAGTCATCTCGGAAAGGCCGATAACAGCATTAAGCGGTGTTCGCATTTCATGACTCATTTTCGCGAAAAATTTGCTTCTTTCTTCCGCGGCGGCCATCTCATAAGTATATTTTTTTATAGCGCGGATTTGGTTAACAATTTGAATTTGATTGCGAACTCTTAATTTAACAATTACAGAACTTAAAGGTTTATGTATATAATCGGCAGCCTGAAGAGCAAGACCTTTTTCCTCATTCTCAACATTATCCAGACCGGTGATTATAATAACCGGAATTTGCTGCGTTTTTTCGGATTCCTTTAATACATTCAGCACTTCATAGCCGTCCATATCCGGCATGATAATATCCAGTAAAATAATATCAGGCAATAATTCATTGGCCATTTCTATGCAGGAAGCGCCGCTTTTAGTCATATAAACCGTGTATTCGGAGCTTAGGATTTTAACCATAAGCTCAAGGTTAATCCTTTCATCATCTACAATTAGAACGGTGTTTTTCTCGTTATTAGGCATATAATCCCTCGAAGTTCGTTATACTTATAATTTTACTTGATTTTTATTATTATTCATAGTTAAATAATAGTATAAAATTAACTATTTTTTCCAGGAGGGTATATTATGAGTGATAAAAAGATTGTTCTGGGAATTGATGACAATTTACAGCAATTAAGCGAATTTAAAAGTATTTTAGTGCCTCAATACGATCTTAGGGTTGTTAAATCAGCCTCTGAAGCCATAGCCTTTCTTATCAGAAATACTGCCGATGTTATTCTGCTGGATATCGAAATGCCGAATATATCAGGGTTTGAATTCTTAAGCGATTTAAAAAAGATACCTACTTTTGCCGATACGCCGGTTATAATTGTAAGCGGCAATACCGGGCAGGACTTCTATAACACGGCTAAAAATTCCGGTGTTGTGGATGTGCTGATAAAACCGGTTAAACCTGATATCCTGATATCGACGATAGAAAGAGCGATTTTATATTCAGATCCCGTGGAAAATACCGGAGATTAATATGGATTTGATTAAAGATGATGAAATAGTAAGAATTATTGAACGATGCGGTTATCATTATCATCTAAATATCGCTAACAGGGTTTTGCGTCCTTATATTTTACAGCTTTATCTTGATGAAAGAACATGGAATTATATTGAGCTCTTTACGGAAAAACTTGAGATGTATCGTTACAAAGGTTTTAAATTAGATGATTTATACAAACAGGTAGCAGCCTGTTCCCGTTTTGTACAGACAGTCCGTAACGGGATACACGCTATTAAAACTAATGTTAAATCCGATGTCCGCGCGTCCGACAGGGTATACCGCGAAATGACCGTTAATAATTTGCCGAACAACTTAAAAGTTTTTGCGGAGCTGGTTAATTCGTTATTTATCATCCTTGTTGATTTTGATAAAAAGAATTCCGGCGATAATCTTCCGCTTTATACTAAAATGTCGGAACTTGATAATGTTAGTTATATTCTAACAAGTAGTTAAGTTAATTTTTAGTTTCCGTATTCTGTTCGTCCGCGAGAGGGCATGGCAGATCAATACTGTCATACGGCGCCATGGCTATTGAAATATCATTTACGATATTTCTGTCTATTTCGCCGTTATCCGCCATTTTATACATTATCTGCAATACAGAGTTAAGATCACGCACAGGATGATAGGGGCGCTTTTCGCTGACCGCCTGATAAATATCAATGCAAGCCATAAGCCTTGAATTAAAATCAAGCTCGTCAGCTTTTTTTCCGAAAGGATAACCTGTTCCGTTTAATTTTTCATGATGATTGGAAGCCCATGCGCATATATCTTCAAAATCATTAATGTCTTTTAAAAGTTCCCATGTTTTGTACACATGTTTTTTTATGATTAGAAATTCTTCGTCTGTGAGTTTTCCCGGTTTTTCCAGAATCCCGGTCGGAGTTGTCAGTTTTCCAAGATCATGCAGAGCCGCGGCAAGATATAATTTTGCTCTTTCTGTCTGATTATATTTGTAATATCCTCCCATATACCATGCCATGTTCGCGATGCCGGTTGAATGATGCTTTGTAAAAGTTGATTTATAGTCAATGATTCTTGTTATAAAACTAACAAAATTAAAAACAACCTTATCTTCCATATCTACAATCCACGCTGGTAAAAATGTTTCAGTAGTTTTATTTATAACATCATCTTTAAGAGATTCGATTGTTTGTAAATTCATGATTTCAAGCATTGCTTCCGCCGCTGTTTTGCTGTATTTTTTTCCTGTATCGTCTTTTATAATCTGGCGGACAGAATCGATTTTATCCGCTTCCAATGTTTGCAGATGATAGGTGACGTCAATTGAGTCAGCTGCGGCTATCAGCTCCGCCTCTACCGGCCCTTCTCCTTCATGAATCCCGCACGGCCCCTTTCCGTCGGCCCGTTCATGATGGTAAAGAATAAAATCTTTTATGTTAGAATTAAACAGCAATGAATCGACATTTCGCTGGCCGTATTCGCAGTGTTTTTTCATGATTGAATCATAATGGCCGCCTCCGCGTAACGCAAGAATATATTCGGTGAGGGCATTGTCATGTAACAGCGCGCAGTTGGTTAAGCCCATTATTTCATCATTATTTTTTCCAAGTAATTTTCCCATTTTAGCGCAAAGAAC
>Ga0209755_10007475_pt1 | contig 11821 bp, 9 predicted proteins | sample TergutCo191P1_FD_187301 | JGI IMG/M metagenome (GOLD analysis project Ga0209755, IMG submission 187301) | Cornitermes sp. P1 segment gut microbial communities from Petit-Saut dam, French Guiana - Co191P1 (SPAdes) (version 2) | ecosystem: Host-associated > Arthropoda: Insects > Digestive system >...
CCCCCCCCCCCTTTGCAGTGTGATACCTGTGAGGTGATGGGCCATAAATTGAACACTGCAGCAAATTAAGACAAAAAGTGTGACATGCAATTGACATTGCATGTCAAAAACTGTGTGTGTGGTCTTGGATTATGCCACATCAAATGTGTATATGTTGCCAAGTCTGAGAAACATTGTAACATTCTTTTTGATTAAGCATTTGTTACATCTCTAAGCAAGTATAATTGAAATTATTCTGTATGTTTTCTTCATGAAATAAACCCTTAAATGCACAGGTTAGAACTTCCTCCTGCCTTTCTGCCCCCTCTGAAACTGCCAAATGAATTTTGATGAGATTTGTTTACAGAAATCCACTAAACTTTGTTCCGCAAATTTATTTTTTGTTTGCTAATATTGGTGTTATATAATTTCCACTTTACATGCTGCTCACATCAAACCTTATCAGTTTTGTCAGAGTAGCTCATTATGCAAGAAAAAAAGTACTTCAGATATCTGCCAGATACCAGCATTGTGACAGTAGGTTTAATAAAGGCGCAGTGGGTTTAGGGAGTTACATAGAAGCGAAGAAACGTATCTTCCATTTGTCTATAGCTGTGCATGTTTCAACATCTGTTCTCAGTTCCACTGTTGCTAATGAAATAGTTGATGGTTCTCTAGGCTCCTCAAAGTAGTCATTGCATATAAATACTTTGACTGTATTCTTCCATGCTTGTTTCATGGACCTTGAGTGGTTGACATTGAAGGTGGTATATTCCTTAGCACTGGGAACCACTTAGTGACACTGTCAAATCTCAGAACACCAGATGGAAGTGACTCATAAGGAACATTTCATTTGTAAAATCAGTGGGTTAATGCACTTAAAATGTAAGTACTAAACTTTCACGTGCTTTGTGGGGTGGGTGAATGCACGTGCGTGCGTTTATGTGGAGGTGGGGGACTGTAAAATGAATATGTAAATAATTATTTGGTTACTTAGAAATTGCTGTATGAAGTGAAACAAACTGATAAGGATGTTTATAAAGTCACTAGGTCTGTTGTAGTATCCACTGCGAATGGTTCATGGCCCTTGTAACATATTGTAACATGGAAATTATATGTTAAGATATACGATAATGTAGGACATTCATTATAGCAGCTAGGTGTGTATGTACTACGAGACAGTTGGCCTGCCAAATGTGAGCAATTATTGCTTGAGAAGCCAGCTTTGCTTGAGACAGATATAAATTTCAAATGAGACCGTTGTCACAGATCCAGAACTTGTGACACTGATTCACAGTTGTACAGTATTCACCCACTTTGGTTTTAATACACCCAAGAGTCACATTTTAATGACATTATAACAGAATGTTAAGAATGCTGGACATTCTGCAACCATTGCAGGAGAATGTGAGGAGCTTCACTCTCTGTTGATCTTATTATTATATAAACCAATTGTAACATAAGGTTTATGGATGCTATTACACATCGTTCTTGATCTATCTTCATTTGCACCTCACACTGCCTACTGCATTATAGAGATCACCTGTGTGACACGGTAGAAATAACAATCAGTCTAGCACAGTACCTAGTCACTTGTTTGTAGAGGTTTACAACCAACCCCATCAACTGTGTAGAACATATCTCCATGTTAACTAGCAGGCATTATCACATGATGTACCATCGTGCCTGATGTAGTCAAGGGACTGGCTTTCTTGGAGTTAGGAATACAACACTCTTTTACTTTCTGTCTGGAGAAGAACTGCTTTAATTTATCTGCAATAATTTTACTTTTTAATAATGTTGGTGAAGAAGAATGGGATCACAATAGGCTTTCTGCAATTGCACATATCGAAGGTTGTGCTCATAAGGTTGGTACTCTTCTTGTTTGTTATTCAGGTGGTATAAGATTCATGTCTTGGCCCAGAGACTGGTAGAGTTTTGTCACCTTCTTCAGTTCTGGAAGGCAAATTTTCAAATAATACCACAAATTATTCTCAAATTTTTTGTGTCATTTGATCTGAATTATTGCAGGAATTGTTAAATAAGGAATAATTGATTGAATAAGTGCAGCTGGGCCAGTGCTTGTTTATTAGTTTTTTGAAACCTCTCAAAACGTGGGTCTCTTAAACATAAAATAGGAATGCTGATCATGACACAACAATGCTCAGTGAGACTTCTATACAGTACTTGGTTATTTACAGCCTGTAACCTGTTGTATTCACCATAATCCTGGTATCATTTTCATCAGTAATTGTTTCCATGGGTAAACATATTTTGGTTTGATACATAATTTTTTTGTTTCAGCAACAAGACTGAATGAGTACATCCAGCACTATGAAGAGCTGACATATGACCGTGAGGATGTGCACCGAAGTCACATTCGAGCTCGACGTTCAGTCACGCGAGACAATTCTGTCCATTTGCGGTTCATTTCCCATGGCCGTTCATTTAATATTCGGCTCAAAAGGGACTTATCCACTTTCAGCAATAACTTGGTTGTGGTTGGACCAACTGGTCAGGTGGAGGATGTTGAGACATCACACATCTATCATGGTCACATAATTGGTAAGTGCAGTTGCTGATTTCATGTATCCTGTTTTATATAGACAAGGTGCTCTGCACTGTTAGGAACAGCAATGCCAGCTCTTTGTTATTAATCTGGGACACACACAAATTTTTTTGAGGTTGGCATCATTGCCATTATTGTCATCGACGTCTTCGTCTTTGTTGTCATTGACATTGTCTGTGTCATCGTCATCATCGATATCACCATCACCACCACCATCAGCAGCAGCAAACATCTGGACTCTTTTATGTAATTACTCATTACAGTTAAAAATATGGAGACAGCCCTAAATACAGTGGCAGTGTGGTGTTGATAATACTCTTACAGTATTAACAACACCATATTCGATTTTTAGCTCAAAGAAAGCAAATTAAAATAATTGGCAGAGACATTTACTATAGAAATCAATTTAGATAAATATGGTAATTGCTAATTCACAGGACTTGAAAGATTAGTATGAAGAAAATTCTGTTAAATGTTATGTGAATGTGTACTTTTATTTTGTGAAAATACCTGTTCATTCAAGGAGATGGAATATCTGTCAGTATAGTGACTAGACTATAGGCTGGACAATCAGGGAACTGGGGTTTGATTCCCACCAGGGCCAAAAGATCTTTCTCTTCTCCAAAGCATCCAGACCAGCTCCTGTGGGGTCCATAAACCTTCCTGTTCAGGGGGTAAAGTTGCTGGGCCATCAAGCTGACCACTCACCTCCATTTCATTACAAGTTGAAAAGTGTGATGAGCTATACCTCCACTTTCAGTATGTCTTTGTGATGTTTAAGTATGGAATTAAGCACAGGGACAACTTCATGTTTACCTTTTTACAAATATACTGAATTACTGAAGGTTAAACAGAAAGATGTCTTTTAGTAGGTAATAGAATTGAAGGATTGTTATGTTGATACAACATTACACAAAAATGTGATTCTTTGAAACTGTAGATGGAAAATGGTGAAATTTTGTAAATGTCATTTTTAGTTACTCTATTTATAAGATGCCAAAGATAAGCACATATGGTACATTTGCTCCCCCCCCTTTGGCCCAACAGAATTGTTTGTGGTTACACTCCAGAAAATCTTGCCAAAATTTGTTTATCAGCTGCAATAAGAACAGACTGCATTTTGTTTTTTGTTTAGGCTGTTCAAAATGTTCTGTATGTCAGATTCACATAAATAGTGTTCTTAACATTTGTGGGACACTGTGTAACTAACATTTGTGGGACACTGTGTAACTTACACATTCATAGCTTTCCCACACATGTATGTTAGAAGATAATACTTTAAGAAGCTTGAAATAATATATGTGTTGCATTCATCAATTCTGCGGCCTTTCTTTGTCTCTTTGAAGAAGTAACTTACACAAGTGAGACTGTTTTTGTGTAACTGTTTTTATAAGTGATAGAAAGCATGTGGTGCACGTTGTCTTTCATTTTTTGTGATTATCAAAACTGTACGAATTACTCTTAAATTTGTTTGACAGTCTATAAACGTTTAATCCATGCTCTCTTTATGTATATGTTGTGTAAATTTGTCGCACTGTTTGTTTCTAGGAGAAGCAGGAAGCTTTGTTTTTGGATCAGTAAATGATGGAGTATTTGAGGGGAAAATTGTATCACCACATGGATCTTACTATGTGGAAAAAGCTCATCGTTATTTTCCAAACAATTCAAATAAAAGTTTCCACTCAGTAATATATTCTGAGGCTGACATTCAGGACCCATATGAACATTTACGAACTGGTACGTGGTCATGGTTTATCCTGTCATGAGCCTTTGTGGTAAATGGACAATAAAAATATTAGTTATTGAAATTGTGTTACATGATCACTTGGCATGTACATTGAAGTTTACTTTGACTCTTGTAACTATAATATACCATACAGGAGGAGTGAATTTTGATAAGCCACCAGCAACTTGCTGTTACTAAATTTACTTGAGTGTGAGATGATCCATTCCACCATATTAGAACTTATGTATGAATGGAAAAACATTTAGTGAAAGCTTTATTATGAGTCAAATTTTTACCACCCCCATTTAACATAATCAGGAAACAGAATACACATAATTATGACTTATTCTCAAAGTCTTATAGACATTATTGGCAGCAAATAATGAATCATTTTGCTTTGTTTGTAATTAAAACTTTGTAAATGAAGAGAAGAAATTCATTTTCCCAGCACATTAAAATTTTAAATAAAGAAAAGTAAAAACTGCAGACATTGTAAAACATTTCTATAAACTGTTCTAAATTACATATTATGTAATATATTTATTACTATGTCTAAATTACATGTTGTGTGTTATATTTAATACTATTATCACTCTTGTGTAGGTCATGTAGGTGGCTGTGGAATCAATGATGAGATAGTGCAGTGGATGGATCACATCCAAAACTCAGCAGATGATGATCCTACTCCACCGCCAGAACCAACCCAAAGGGCCACAGAGTCTGAGGCACCTGAACCTCTTGTGATGGAGCCCCTTGCGCCTCACAATAAGTACAGCCGCGAATTTAATGAGGGTAGCAGTAGTCATCACAGAAGTAAGCGTGCTACCAAACCCAAGGAGGAAAATAAGAACACATGCTCACTCTTCATACAAACTGATCCTCTAATTTGGAGGCACATTTCAGAACAGGTAAGAGAGGGTGGTTGGCAGTGAATGTAGTCTGTATACAGGAACTATGAGAATGTTACAAGAATAGACAGGTTTTAATGTACCTGTAAGGTCTGCCTTTAGCACATATTTACAACTGGAAATGAGCCTTCATTTGCTGAGGCAAGAGAAACAAATGTGCGGCAACAGCGTTCCTGAAGGCAGTTTTTAAGCCAGATAGTTGAATTACAAGATTTAAACTTAAAAAATTAGAATGTTTTTCTGAATTTTATCTGCCTATTTTCATGCTGTCATGGAACTTGGTTGCTAACCATTTTTGTGATGTATTAATTATTATTTTTAACTCTCTCTCGCTCTTTTTTTGGTCAAAAGTGACCATATGCTGTTCTTTAAAATGTATTGGCAAATTGCCTAGCATGCCACATGCTGGTCTGTGCTTCTATTTATTGGCACACCATGGTAAAATTAGCAAGTGAATTATTTTTGTTCTATACTTATTTGTTAAGATTTTTGTTACTCTGAAGACCTGCCAGCACTTGTTGATACATTAAAGTTTTTGTTTTGTGTGACAGTCATGGAAACACTCTCCAAGATACAGTTCCACATCACACTTTTTGCACGTGACATGAACTCTTGTTTTTTCCCCCGTCATACTGACCAAATGTGTGAATACAGTCTGGAGGAAGGATATGGCCAGTGACTACTGAATTTTACTTCAAGCAATTGTTTCTGTGAAACTCAGGTCTTCCCAGGGGTTGTCGTGGTTGAAGTAGAATCTCTGTCTTTTCATTCAAGTTCCACACAACAGAAAGTCAGAGGTCTCTGTAAGTCATTTTGGTCCCACAGTCAGTCATGAGGAGGAAGCTGTTTGTAATTGTCTAAGAAGTTAAAAAAAAAGTCTGCTTCCATGTGTGGCATTGTGTCAAATAACTGTCTACCATCCTGTCCATCATAACACATATATTTGTTGTAGTCTTGTATGATTTCTGGCTTTATAGCATTTCTTCATTACAGAATTACTGCTTGTTGCTGATTGGCATGTCCTTTTTGTCATTATGTGTGTGTTTCATTCCTAACTTTTTCTGTCAGATCATCTCTAGTCTAGGTGAAATGTCATCTTGTTTCAGTCTGTGTTTTGTGGCAGCAAGTCTTGTGTAGGAATGTGTCACATGTCATTTTTAAGCATGTCTGCAAAATAGCTAAAAGCGACTGTTAACTTCGCCATGTCTGCCCATCTGTCTGTGCATAACACCTTGGCTCCTGCTGGACAGATTTTCATGAAATTTGATATTTGAGTATTTTTCGAAAATCTATCAAGAAAATTCAAGTTTCATAAAAATCAGATGAGCATAATGGGTACTTAAATGAAAACCAATATACATTTTTTTTTGTATCTTGCACAGTTCTTCTTAGAATGAAAAATATTTCAGACAAACGTTCTAGAGGCAATCAGAACACATGTTTTGGGTTCAATAACTTTTTTTTAGAAACTGTGCCATTGGTGAGATAATGTGGAAAAAATATTGTAGAGAGGGGCAGGCCACAGATGACAATATGGTGAATGTGCGATACATGTTATATACCTAAGGCTACAAATACACACTCAGGATATGTAATACTTATTGCTGTACTGCTGCAAGAGTGGTTGCACAAACATGCGTCACTGTTACATTTATACGTACATTGCCTCTCTTGTTTCCATTACAGTGCTCTAAGGTATTACTCAGTCACAGTCCATTGGTCTTTCAGGCTGTCTTATATCATGTCCTGTCTGAATAATAATTGCCAAAAAAAGAAACAGTATGGTTTCACTAATGTCTGATACAATAGTAAGTCCATTGCCTTATATGCTGAAATACTGTTGATAGTACTGATTGCTCAACTTCACCAACAGATGATGACTGTGCAAAGTACAACATGAAAACACTGTCTGTGGCAAGTGGTTATTTGTATGGGGTGCGATGTTTAGTATTTTGCCAGTTCTGTAACCAGGGAGCTGATGAATCCTTGGGTTTGTTACATATGTTTGTTGTCTTCATGCTTAAGAACATGGAGGTGTATGTGGGAGTAGAGCCTTGTCACTGTCAGAATGTGTTCTTCTGTGTTCTATTCTCGGGCACTGTTGTGTCTCTGGTTTTTAAGTTGACCCCACCTCTACACGCTGTGATGGGATGAAACTGGCTCTTCTTGTACATTACATAAGCCAGTTTCAGACATGTCCTCTGGAGATTGTGTGTTAAATTTCAAATAGACAATATCTTCATTATTTAGCCTTTTTTTTTTATTTTGAATACAAATTCTGTCTTTGTGTATGTAGAAACTTGTAATGTGAGTGACACAAAGATGGACCTGCTAAAGCAACAATAGAGACAGTTGATTTTTTTCTTCACTGAGCAGATTAGCCTTCAAGAAGAAGTGGGTAGGACAAAATTGTTTTTCTTGGCACACAATGCAATGGAAAGAAGGTGATAAATCTAAATCAAAGAGCTAAAATTTTAAGAAAGTAAATGTACAGCCTTGTCAGAATTGTGTGGTGCATTTTGGAACAGATGAAAGGGGTTTCTTATAAAGATTGAAGGCAGGAGACAAAAATGTAGAAGAAAGTATAGAAAGATGCAGTCTAATGAAAAGTGATGCAGAGTGAGTAATCACACCTTCATATACATATAAACATGTTTGTTCATTCTTTAAAAAATAATTTTTTATTTGGAACCTCTAACGTTAAAACTGTAATATATACAGTGTAGATAGATATACATAATATTTCTAAATTGCTGCATTTGAGAAATTTAAATGTCCATGCTTAGCCAGAAAACTTGGACCATTACAAAATATACTTGGCATTTAAGTTTGTCAGTGAAAGGTTAGATACAAAGGAAATGTAATGTCAAGTCAGACTTGTGTGTTCTTATGAATAAACCGTTAATGTTAATTAAGGTGATGCAAGTTTAGATTAAATGTGGTCTGTTGTGAAATTTGAGGTTTTTACACCATTAATGTTGAGGATTCTAGTCTGCATTATTTATTGTGATAAAAAATACAAAATAAGGTGTACCTATTTTAAGAACTTTTTGTGTTGACATTCCTTAATAGTTTTTGTAATTACTTACAAGAAGGTATTGGTACTTGCAGTATTGTCATATCAGTTTTTGAGTGACCAGTTATGTGTAAACAAAGTGAAAATGTCTTCCCATTGATTTCACTACAGGTTTGCCTGTCTCGTTGTCTTTGTGTTCATTTATTGCAAATGCAAGCCTATTATTTGCAAAGCTAATGACACTACAGATATAACAGATTTATACCTGCATTTTTTCATGTTTCAATATGCAGAGCTTCACTTTTTCCTGAGGTTTTAAATTAGGTTTCAATTTTAGTGAAGTGAGTGTGTATATGCTTGCAGGTGAACAATGATCCAGAGAAGACACGGGAGGAAATTTTGTCACTGATAGCTCATCATGTTACTGCTGTCAACTATATTTATCGGGACACCAAGTTTGATGGCCGAGTTGAACATCGCAACATTAAGTTTGAAGTTCAGAGGATAAAGGTATCTCTTAAACATTACAGACATTTTATAGTGGCTGTGTTTATGAAGTTATTGAGCTGATTATGACATTTAGATAGTCCTTGTAACCCTGTAAGATATTGTATGGTATGTAAGTAAAGGCTGCTATATTTCTCATGAACAGTGCATCAGCGTACATGCCAGTAGTGTCTGTGAACATCATCTGTACACTGAGGTTGAAGGTAGTATGTTCGTAGGAAACGTTTGTACCGACCAATCTAATTACAACATTATGTCATAACCCAGAAGATGGCAATATAAATACATTCTCTCACAAAGTAAAGAGTTGGTACTCTATATTTTCATGTGATGAAGTATTTTTGTGTGCTGACACATCTTGGTAGAGCTCCTGTAAAGATCGGTGTACCTGGCTGTATGTGCTTACAAACGTGAGAACTGTTGAACACATATTCGTGAAATATGATGTTGGAGAATTTTGACAAAAAATTTCATGTCTTTTTGAGTTTTAAAACCATTCACCAGTAACAAACAGTCTACATGAAGACTGAATGTTCTGCTTGCATCTCCAGCAAACCTCTCTAAATATTTATCAGAGCAAAAAATGATTTCATTGAAAGTCACTGATGAGAGTGAAAGATATGTATTTATGTCCAGTAATTTTTTTCTTTAAATCTTATGGTCTTTAAAGTGTCCCCTGTAAGTGAATAGTTTGCATGTGAATTTAATATTTGGTAACTGTAATAGAAGGGTTCATCATAGTTTTAATTTACTTTTACTTCACATGATTTTAGTCCTGGTTTGTTTGTTGTGTGATCAGTATAAGATGCATTTAAGGTGCATTTATTAAGGTAAAGGTAACAGAGAAAGTGCACTAGAATAGTCGTGCTGTATGTACAGGAAGAGCTGAATGTTGTTTGTGGCCTAGATGATCTGTCTGCAAGGCAGATATTCACCTACAAATACTGGTGTATCCAGAAATGAACATATACAGGTTTTGTGCCAGAATTGTTTCAAATTACAAGTGTTGCAAGCATCTGTAATATTGTAGTTAGAGTTATGACAGTACTTAAATGTCCAAATATTAAGCATGTATTTTTGTAGTGTATCGAAATTGAATGTGAGGCATTTATTTTTGCAAGTGCATATTTAGTGAAGAGATGCCATAACAAGTCCAAATTGACTGTTGTTTGATGTACATATGTTCTTTGTTGATGTTTAGATCGATGATGATTCACCATGTCGGATAGGGTATCATGGGGACCCGAATCCATTCTGCCATGAGAACATAGATGTAAGCAACTTCCTGAACCTGCACTCTCTAGGGAACCATGAGGACTTCTGCCTAGCTTATGTGTTCACATACAGGGATTTCACAGGAGGCACGTTAGGTCTTGCATGGGTCGCTTCTGCCTCAGGTGTGTGTTTTCAGATGGAGTTACTGCATTATGTGTAGAGAGTACTTAAGTTTGAAAAAAATGAGTTATAACTGTGGCTGCACAAAGGATAAATACTTGCATATAATCTGTGTCATGTAAATGACAAGATAGTATATTTAGGTTGAGAATGCTTTTATTAGCTTTGCAGGATTCAGTTATTGCATGCACATAGAACTGTTGGGGCCCTTTGTTTTGTTATTCACTCTTGAATATTTGACATGCAAAATCTAACAGGGTGTGGACAGTGGACTGCAGTGTGTTGAAAGTCATTTTAAATCCAGCAACGAAGAGCTGTGGAATGCTGATATGCTGTGTAATTAATGTCAACAATGCATAAGAAAAAGTTAGAGGTATATATTACAGTAGCTTTATTGTGCTCTGAAGAATGCCATTATTGTAGTTTAATTGATGTAATATTATCCAAGCGTACCTTAATGCTACCAGAATATTCATTAAAAATTCAGTGGGAAAAACTGACATTTCTCCGTCAGTATATATGATTTCAATAGAAAACCTTAGACATTTGATCCACTATCAGTCATTATTGCACAGGAGAGATGCATTGAGGTTATAAGAATTTTGAGTATGAATGCTGTGAATGAAGACCTTTTGATAGATCAGGAATAATAATAATAATAATAATAATTTGCAAGAATATGTTTAAAAAGAGGTAGTGTCCAAAGCAAAATGCATGTAGGAAGCACATTTGAGAACAACATTAAAGAACTGGACCTGAGAAAAGCATGTAAGTATTTAGGTATAGAAGAGAGTTTTGACATACAGCATAAGAATGAGAAAGAAAAGCTGAAGATGGAATACTTGAGGAGATTGAGACTAGTTTTGGGTACAGAATTAAGTGCAAAGAATAAAATTCAAGCAATTGGATCATTGGCAGTTCCAGTACTTAGATACAGTTTTGGAATTATTAACTGGCACCAAGAAGAACTTTTAAAACTAGATGGGAAAACAAGGAAACTACTAGCCATTCATGGACAGCATCACCCAAAAGCAGATGTAGATCGCTTGTATGTCCCCAGAAAACAAGGAGGAAGGAGCTTGATGCAGTTAGAAGCAGCCCATGTAGTAGAAATTACAAAATTGGTGGAATATGTAGACAGGAAGGAAGAAGACCTATTCATACATGTTGTCAGAACACACCAACACAACACTGACTCAGCAGTGTTACAGACAACTACGTGCCTGAAGACGGAAGTACTGAAAGAAACAAAAAAAATGAAGGACAGCATAGTGGAGAAAATAAAAGAAATATGGCACAGAAAGAGGATGCATGGACAATTGCCACATAACTTAGACAAAAAGCTGGTAGATATTGAACATTCGTATGCTGGCTAAAATCTGGTGACATTAAGGGAGAAACAGAAAGTACAATAGTGGCAGCTCAAGACCAAGCAGTTGGTACAAACTATTTTAAGAATAAAATTTTGAAGGAAGAAATTGAGAGTAAACTATTGACCACTTAACCTCGGGATGCCCCATTTTGGTGAAGAACGAATATTTAATGAGACACAATAAAGTTTGTACACATTTGCACTACTCAATATGCAAAGCCTTAGGCATTGAAACCACAGACAAATGGTACACACACATGCCCAAGCCAGTGTGTGAAGAGGGAGATGTTACATTGTTGTGGAATCAAGCAGTACACACAGATAGAGAAGTTACAGGAAACAGGCCAGG
>Ga0209755_10007476_pt1 | contig 11820 bp, 6 predicted proteins | sample TergutCo191P1_FD_187301 | JGI IMG/M metagenome (GOLD analysis project Ga0209755, IMG submission 187301) | Cornitermes sp. P1 segment gut microbial communities from Petit-Saut dam, French Guiana - Co191P1 (SPAdes) (version 2) | ecosystem: Host-associated > Arthropoda: Insects > Digestive system >...
CTTTTCTTTTCTCTCTCTCTCTCTCTCTCTCTCTTTTTCTCCTCTCCCTCCCCTGGCCAACAACCTTATCTGCTGCAGAGTTCCCCTATGGTTCTGACAGGCCGTATTCCTTGCAGCCTGCCTGCACTACAGAACCCCATCCTCAACCTAAACATTTCAATGTCCACTTGGACCAAATTCCTTTGGCCCAGATGACACAGGCAGTAAATTCCTCTGAAACATCAGTGTTAACATAGAACACTACACTGTCAAACCACTAGACTACAATATGAATCATGAAACATGCTGGCAGAAACAACCCATATACACTTAATGAACTAATGCAAGAAATTTCATATTTGTTTCAGTTTAGTTAATGACACATTGTCAGCTGCACAAGTTATAACACAAGTTAGGAAAACTGTGGATAAGGAGGCATACAGGAGATGGGGGCAACAGTATTATCACACCAGTTGCATGGAGACTACTGAGATACACATCCTTCTTGGCTAAAAACAGGATCTACACTATATGAGTCAGGAATGCCAAGTGCAGAATGTCCTCTATGATGACCAGAATGCATCAAGACGGTCTAGCTATAATGTATTAAAAACTGTGCTGAAAGCTAGTGGTTCTTACACATAAAACATTTGCACTTCACTTACCATGTAGTATTCCAGAACACATCAGTAAGTTCTGCATACCACACAATTCAACAAATATAATCAATTTAAGAACACAATTTTCTTACAGAACCCGTTTATGTTAAAGAATTATGACAGTCATTTATTTTGATATATGCACTTCTTGTTAGAAGAAAAGCAATAATCAGTACTGGACAAGTTTCAGGGTACTAACCAGAATCACTCTTGCTACTCCTCCCATCAACAAGAAGACCAGGCTTTCGAATATCAATACTATCCACAGAGGCAGAATCTTTCACGCGTTCCTTCTCTTCACCAACTGTCACAACAGAAACGTGACTCGTATCCTGCAAATGCTGTAAGTCAACATCTTCATCATAGTCTGCTGTAGAATCTTCCAGTGACGGGTCCAGATGACTCAGCCCTAGCCTACTGCAACAAAATTGCCCTTTTCAGCCAACTTTTTATATCACACACTCAAACGTGCCCGTTTTCCATCACTACATGGAGACAACTAATAAACTAAACATTATAACCACCATTACAAATTGGACAGAGTTCCACTCACACCCCACAATAGGCTATTAGTTATTTTTTTCCCTGCTGTGTTAACTGTCAGCACTTTAAATGTAGTTACCCATCACCTGAGGGAAAATCATCTGCAAAAGTGAAGAGTATAAATTTGAAACAGTAACTTCAATTAACACATTCTGTAGTCGTCCATGACTGCTGTTCTATCACCCTCAGTATTTTCCCATGACACTTCTGAAACACCACCGTGCAGATGGCTACCCATCTACATTCTTCATAATTTAAGAGACTATAACTGTAATGCAATGTTGGCAGATGGCACAAAAAAACCTAAGAATCTCTTGAAATTTGACTTTAAAAAATTTTAGGTAAAAGTGGCCAGCTGTCAGAGTGACATGAACCTTTCTACATATCAGGGAACATTTCAATGGTCTTCATTTCACACTTTCTCCATTCAAAATGTGTTTTCAACACATTTAAAATTATCTTCTTGTCTGCCAGTTATGGCCAGATCAAGGAAGGTGCAACAATGGGTTCCAAGAAGAAGCTTCATGTAAGAACATTACTTCCAGATTACACATCCATACATTTATTAGTATTATCATTACTTGAAATTTGTGAGGAATCTCTTACTTCAGTAAAAATTCTGTACACATTAGACTTGCCAGATATAACCTCAAAAGTCTGAACCATCAATAATGTTTTTGACTACACCCTTACATACAAAATTTCATACATAATGCATACACAGGCTTATGGTCTATCACAATAAAAATTTCACATACCCAATCCTAAACATGTATCACATTTGTTAGCACTGTTATTGTGCTCACAAGGCCAACTAATACAATAAGTGGCTGGTTGTGTAAACCCCAGAACCAATTAGGACAAACAACCAAACAGAAAAATTTGCAATGAACTTTACAACATTTCAATCAAGGCATTCAGTCCATAGTCATATACTATAACTGCTACAAACATGTGGGTATGATTTGCACACCAGTGATGGTTAAGTTACCCCTGTGCCTAAGCATCAATCAATGAAAGCAGATAGAAAAAGTGTAACTAATTTTCCAAGTATTCTCAACCTCGGCACCACTTATTAATTTTTATTCCCCCCACCCATGGTTTACACTGTGACACTGTCAGTGTCTTGGACTACAGTATGTAATATGGTTGGAGGAACAGTGAAAAAACCGGCATTTGAAATGAAGCAGTCTTGGCCTAACTGAGTTTGAAGTACCTAAGAATAACATGACAGGCAATGTATGCACAATGTAACAATGAGGGGCATGTGTGCAATCACTGCTGTAGTGGAAAAGCATTAAGTATTATATATTCTGAGTGTGTGTCTGTATTCTTGCCTTAGTCATCCAAAATGCAAAGTGTATGCACCACATTATATTTTCATCTGAGGCTTGTTGCCCTATACCATATTTTCCTACATTACCTGATACATGGCACAATATTTTGAAAAAAATTACTAAATTATGAAACAGGTTTTTTGATTTTCTCTACAACTTTTCTCTGAAACATGTGTCCTTCTAAGAATAATTCAGTCAATTTTATTATAAATGTACATACGTCATCATGTAAAGTACCTGTTATATTTTAGATTTTAATTAAACTTGAATTTTCTTAACACATTTTTTAAAAATCCTCAACTATTATATTTAATGAAGATTCAGCCAGTGGCAGCCAAGCTGTTCGATGCAGACAGACAGAACAAAGATGTATGAACAGACACAATAAAGGTGGTATTCACTATCTGCAATTCTGTGAATGTGCATAAAAACAAGATTTTTTATTTTAAATAAAAATAATGCACCAATACACCCAACCTACAAAACAGTTTAGAATTATTCATGGAGGCATGAAGCCTGGAGAATGGAAACCCTCACCTGGATGAAATGCAGACTGAAGGAACAGACAATATCAACTGTAAAAGAATTACCTCACATGTATAAGATTACACATACCCATCTCCATCACCCATATTGATGAAGCTTGGACTGACAATAAGGACTTCACTTTCATCCAACTTCTTCCTCTGAATGATACTGATTGGCTGATCTTGAGACTGTGGAACATACTCAAGAGAATCCAGTAACTGGAAATGGTCATCGTCTGTTGATGACTCATTGATCTGTGTTTTGTTTGTTTCATTGGCCACAATAATCACTTCACTACCCTTGTCCCCACCAGATGTCACAGTCACTGTGGGAGATACTGCAGAAGTCCCAGAATGGGGCTTTAATGGGGTAGAGTTGTCCAATGGAGGTAAAAGAACAGGGGGGTGTGTTGTCACCACTGTCACTTGTGTCACATTTCCAGAGGAAGCAGAAGAGTTCTTATCTTCCTGCAAATCAGATGTGATAGTCACGGTGGACTTGTTTAACTTAGGTTCTGGATGCACAGCATCAATCAGTGTTGAACCTATAAATAAATAATACGTGTTACTGAAGTGACAGGAGAAAATATTCTGAAATAATCTGATGTTCAGGTAACCGTGCATCGTGATAAATTCCTATAATAAAACCAACTAGATGCACTAATTTCTCAAATCTATTTTTGGAATAAAACTCTACATGTTTCAGACAGTTCCTCTGTCGATCATCAGAAGTTTTTCACATGTTTGCTGACAGCTGGAATAAAACTCTACATGTTTCTGACAGTTCCTCTGTCCATCATCAGGAGTTTTTCACTGTTCACACAGCAATCGTATATGTTATACAGGTTTGCTGACAGCTATCAGTGAAAAACTCCTGATGATGGACAGAGGAACTGTCAGAAACACGTAGTTTTATTCCAAAAAATAAATTTGAGAAATTAGTGCACCTAGTTGGTTTTATTGTAAAAATTCTGAAATAAGTTTAACAGTAATGAAGATGGGTTTTGGTAGATAAGTAGGTCGGTGAAGAATAGGGAGGTAAACGGGTGGTGATACATTTTATGACGACAACAAAACATTTAACAGCAGAATGTGTACAATGGACACTGGGCATTATGTGAAGAATATCTCAAATGCAGCCTCTGTCTCAGTTCTACATTTCCAAAACATTATTTCTGCAGAAAAATTATTATATTTTCATAATACTTCCAGAGATGGAAATTACTATGAGATTTGAGGTTCTCACAGAAGCAACTGTCTTCTGGGACATGATCCATGTAGTCAGGGAGATATGTACAGGTACGCTGAATGAACCTACTGCCTCCATCCTTGAAAACACTATCCTCCAATGGAATTATTTACTTCATAACAAAACGTAATACTAGAGCAATGAGACATAGAACCACTCTGAGTGATATAAGAAATTTTCAAAGCATTATGAACCCAAGATCTGAGGGGTAGTAAAAGCACTTACAAGGGATGGGTCTGACAAAGCACCTACAATGCACAAGACCATATTCCATTAGCTTCCTTTCCTTTCTTACCAAAAAGAAAGATGCTTCTGACAGCACCAAGCTGTGTACATGAGAGACAGGATGTGTGCATGTGTGTGTATATATATACACACACACACACACACATATATATGTGTGTGTATTAACTATCAACTTTGGAACCATCAAACACAGAGTACTACACCATTAGAGGCCACCCAAACTTCATACTTCATAACAGTTCCCTTGAAAGGGTGGAACAGTTCAAGTATTTGGGAAAAACCCTAATAAATCAAAATTCTATTCTGGAAGAAATTAAGAGGAGACTGAGGTCAGGAAATGCTTTCATTTGGTGCAGAATCTTTTGTCTTCAACTTTGCTATCCAAAAATATAAAGATTAAGATATACAGAATTATAATTGTGCCTGTTGTTTTGTATGGGTGTGAAACATGGTTGCTCAAATTGAGGGACGAATGTAGGCTGAGGGTATTCGAGAATAGGGTGCTGAAGAGAATATTTGGGCATAAGAGGGACAAGATAACAGAGGAGCGGAGAAAACTAGATAATGAGAAGCTTACCGATACATACTCCTCATCAAACATTATTCAGGTGACCACAGAAAAAGAGATGGCCAGGGCATGTAGCATGGATGGGTGAGAGGAGAGGCATATACAGGCTTCTGGTGGGGAAACCTGAGGGAAAGAGACCACTCAGAAGACCAAAGCATAGATGGGAGGATAATATTCATATGGATCCTCAGGTAGTGGGATGGGGACATGGATTGGATTGATCTAGCTTAGGACAGGGACAGGTGGTGGGCACTCGCAAACACAGTAACGAACCTTCGGATTTCCTAGAATGCAAGGAATTTCTTGACTAGCTGGGAACCTGTTAGCTTCTCAGGACTCTGGTCCATGAAATAAGTAAGTAACTAAGTAAGTCAGTAAGTAAGTAAGTAAGTAAGTAAATAAGTAGGTACATAAGTAAAAATGTAAAACAACATGAAAGCTAGAAATTTTCTTGTTGTGTAATGGCAACACCAGAGCACTGGAGCCAAGTTATTTGATATATGGTATGAGGACAAAGCAAATATATGAATGATGCAACTCCGTAAGGTTAAATCCAATGAATTTAACGTATAAACAATTCTGTTCTTAACCCTCTGGCACCAGAATCAAGTGCCCAGTGTATTGTGCAAAAGACCACTGATTTAAATGGCAATCCATTACTTTGCATGTTCTTGGCCAACAACATCTCGCAATATTCAATTTCCTCAGCATCACATTGCACACTGACTAAAGTCATCTTTTGGCACCAAAGTGTTAAGGAGTAAGTTCTGGCCAAAAATGAAATTAAAGGTGATAATTACCTGCAATATATTTACAACTGCAAGCAACAAAAAAAACTCACTTCAATAGGGAAATGTCTTAAGACCACCTGTGCAAGCATACAGCCTGCTAGCCCGTAAGCTACAAAGCACTTTACTGTAAAATGATCAATTTTACACTACAGAAATAAGACACCAGCAACACAACATTTGTGGGACTGGAGGTGTGGAATATGGAATTAGGCTTTGTGAGATTTATCTCAACTGCATAGATTCTACTCAGTGAAGATGTTTACTGCCAAAGTACAATCCAATTTGCTTTAAGATGAAAGTCTCCTGGGGTAAGATGCAGTATTGTTGGGCGATCTGTTCATGACATCTCAAATAACTGTAGTATCTTTGCCTTGCATTGCTTCACCCTGAAAATGAAGGCACTATAATCCTTCAAAACACCAGGAACTACTCACCCAGTGACACAACATTATATCCCACGACATCTAAATCTTCAATGGTATTACTGTGATAACCTTCAACCTCACAATCCAACTTGCTATAACATCACCAACAGCCAAGTACATGTGACGTTGAGTGACATACATGGTAGGACTGTGAATCTTATTCAGAAGGGATCTGGAAGGAAGTAGCAGTTGTCAACTTGAAGGCATTATCCCAACATGTTGGGAGAGACCAGGGAAAAACACAGGAAAGTTGCTTTCTAGCCAAAACTCAAATTAAATTCCTCCCCAGTGTGAACCAAACATGTTACTGCTGACACCCACGCTAATCCACTCAGTAATCAGCCATCCACTTATAAACAACTTCTGTCAAGCTTGTATGAATAACAGTCAATACAAAAGATGATCTACCTGAAAAAACTGTAATGTCACCAGATGCACTCCATGCCACTTCATCGGATTTGTCTTCTGATATCGCTGTAACTTGTGCTATGTTTGGTGTGAGCTTGTCAACTGCTACAACACAATCATCGCTCCTATCACATGTCTTTGTGGCTGACAGTTCAATTGTATCTGTAGGTTTATCTTCGTCTTGTACTTCTTTTTCACTTCCTTCTCTAGAGGAATCCCTGCCACAGCTGGGACGGCTTACTGGAGTTAATGCAGCAATACTATTGGCAGGCAACACTGGTGACGAAGATTCCTGCTGAGTGGTGGAAGTGGACTGCTTGCCTGATTCAGACTGGACGGAGGATGGTTCGGGCCTGAAGAGAGATTCTGATAATGCTGTATCCAATTTCCCACCTGGGGAGGAGGAGGAGCCCATATCATTAAGCTCCGATTTGCCCAGTTCCTCTGTTTTGACAACAACAATGGGAGGAGGAGGAGCAGGACCTTTCTCACGTGAAGATCGCTTCTCAGCTCCCTCAGACAGCTTTTTTGTTACCTAGCAGCAAGAACAACATAATTTTGATATTTTTAATAGCAATATAGATCACTACTTATGGTTTACAGATAAATATACTTCTGATTATGTATGTGTGGTCATTCAGTTTGTGGAATATCACACAGAATTTCTTGTTCACTACTTCTTTAATTTAACCAATGTCCACAATTTCCAGTCTGTGTTTTGTCTTCCAACAGATTCTACAACCTGCTATTGGGAGATACAGCATGTTAAAAGGGAAAGACAACAATAGAACATTCCTTACATTCCACATTAATTTCTGTGCCACTGTTCTTCAACTGAAAGTAAAGTGTAATCATATATCGTGTCTGTTTTTTGGAATGGTTAATAATGTTGAGGAACTTAATCCACCCAGTCCTTCACCCAGACAATCTACTACCTCACAGAGGTGATACATATTACCTCATACTCTGTGGTCAAATCTAAACACTTCTGAATCACAGCCATAATTATTAATTACTAATGAACAACACTAAACACACTTACAGAAAACTTTCCAAATCCTGATCATTAATCGAGAAAAAAAATCAAACAAGGTACTAAAATGAAGAGCAATGACATATGACAGATATCACTCACTGGCTAAAACTGGAGAGGCTCAACCTTGAAAGTTATCAAGTTATGGCAAATACAGTTCTTCAACATAATTTCCTACTGTGACAACATAATGCGCTAAGCCAGTCACTGTTTTCTGATCACAAATACAGTGCTTGCTTTCTGCCCATGGACTAAGTAAATGTGTATGTACAGGTTGTACCACAGGTTATAAAAAAAATGTGGCTAAATGGGAATTGTTCATCATAACACAAATACCAGAAAACAACCCTAGACTCATACATTTTTCATATACTGTATGTAATGTTCATAAATTAACGGTGCCAACAAATTTTCTCACTACAATGTTCTCACTGTAAGCAAAACACTATCACAGTTACTATGTTTACTGTACTATATAATGGGCTGTTAATATATATTCCTTATATATGCTATCAGTCTTCAGTCTGTACAAATGTCACCAGGAACAATAAAGCACAGTAACAACCACGTAATAACCAATATAAATGAAGCAGAGATATCTAGAACTATTAACAACTCACATATGGAACACCTACAGAATGTAATGTTAATTCAACTGACAGATTTCTAGGGATGATACAGGAGATTAAAACAATGTAATTTAGAAGAGGAACCAATATCCGGAAATGCTTAGTCTGGTCGCTTAACATAGAACCATGGACATGCGCAGTTCGGAAGGACAAATTGCATGCTGCTCTGGACTTTAGTAGCCTGTTACTTAATGCAATTCATCCTTCCAAACCAAAATATGTTCATGGTTCTGCCTTTAGCAACCAAACTAAGCAAACCCAAATACTCGTTCCTATCTTAAAATACACTGTTACCATCTTCTCTATTGCCCCTAAATATCTGTCGGTTGAATTTCGTTACACCCCGCACAAGATGTTGGTTTAAGACACAGACTGAGAAATAGCTATCACAGAATCTGCTTTTTAAAGCGACAACTTTTAAAATACGTAAATTCATCAATTTATCAGCTGCTTCACATGGCTGTAAGATGTGGTGTCTTATTTTACAGACACAGCATGCAATTCACCCTTCTGGAAACAAGGTACTCAGAAATACAGATACAAGAGATATGACAGTGCATAAAGGAATTCATAATGTATACAGCTCAATTAAGTGACATACAGTGAAGCAGTTGTGGTACCAGGAAAATAAATAAACAAAAATTTTGGGGGTGAAAGCTACTGTAAAGTGATCTCCTGGAAGACATAAATGTGATGATTACATGCAAATAATCATCATTATCACCATACCACTAATTATTAGGCCACATGACCTGCTACAGTTTCATGCCATCTCTTTACCAGGCTCCCTAAAATGAATCACAAGAACACATAGTGTAAGGATATTAACTGGATTGAGCTAATTCAGATTTGTGTCCAAATTGAGTTTCAGATTTGTGCCAAGGACAAGTTTTAGTACCAGCCTTTGGCTACTCTTACCACAGTGCTCACTAGTAAATAAGACATTCAGCACAAATATAAACAAACTGTTAACCCTTTGGCACTGGGACTAAATGCCAACTGGAATTTAAATGATGGTTGCATGGGGAACGTCATTCAATTGCTACCATCTGTACCTTACATTCAGTACCTAAGCATCACACTACATCATAGGTATACCTCACGTCCAATGCCAAAGACTTAATTTGCTAATGACATCCCCACAAACAACTCCTATTAGTGTTAATTCACGAACAACATACCCCACAAACATAATACTAATATCAATGTGTTAGTTACCTAACACAACATTCCCCACTGACATAACTACATCACCAGAGTCCCACTTAACCAATCACACATTCCCAACAATATAGTCACATTATAATTACAGCAATTTTGTTGTTATCACTAGCATTGGTATCATTTTCCTCTTCCCACTTCCTTTTCTTGCTCTCATTCATATCGGTCTCTCTTTCAGCTTCCCTCTTCAGTCCCTCAGCTTCGTCCTTTAACTCAGATGAACCCCCCACTTCAGGCACTGTGACTGAAAAAGAAATACATATTCACTTAACAAGATGTTGAGACTAAGTTCTTTGGACTTACCATCCAATTCTTTGTCACACTTTTCAAGAAACAGCAAATCAGAAGCCAGTTTGGGAGGCACTAACCCCTGAATCACATAATTCAGAGAGACTAACTAAAGGCAACAATGACATACTAAATAACTGTCTAATTTACAATCCTTCTTAGAAATATGTAAATTTAACCCCCCACCCCCACAAATAAATCAGCAAAAGAATATGTGTTAATGAGAGCATTCCACTGTTCAATACAGGAGTCATTCATGATTTAAAAACAATTTTGAACTTTTTTGCAAATTTCAGCAATATCAGACTTCATGAAAGACCAGTCAGTAATTCTCATGTTGTTACGCACACAGGCAGGCAGCCATGCATGCACGTGTGTGTGTGTGCGCACGCACAAACAGACGCACACAAAGCAAAGGCAGATGGGTGGTCAGTGGTAGTGAAAAGGCTGGAAACCACTGGCCTAATCAAGCTGTACTTTGATTCTGACGTAAAGACACTTACCTAGTAATATGTTTATAAACACATCAGCAATTTTGTTATACCAACAAACTCTTGTGAGCAATAGACTACTACTGCTCCACTGTCCACAGTGCTACATCTAGTAAACACTGACTGTCTGACAGCATATGTCCTACCAAATCATCATTTATACTATACCATTTGAATTTAAGACACTTTTTCCACATTTTCTGAACTGAGAAAAAAAGTGCATCTTAAATTCAAGGTATTATTTTTCATTCTTCAAAACTCTCAGAAAAATAAATTCTCTCCAAGACCATGCAACATCACCTAAACAGTAGTAAATTTTATGGACAGTGAAATGTACCTGCTGGCAAAATTTTTTCTCCTGAAAATGCGATTTTAAAAGTGGGTGCCTCTTAAATTAGAATGTGTCTTAAATTCAAAGTAATATGGTACATAAGCTATCAATGACAGAGTGATGTTAACACTGAAAACTATCATATTCTTCTGAGAAAAATGGAGGAGACTGTTTAATTTCATAAGTACATTTTAAACTAAGGATACTGACATGACACATCTCTCCAAGCACACAATCTGTCCATACACATCACGGATGTACATAACACACCCTCACCATACACAGGAATTACTTCATATAATGTTCACCACTCTCCAAAATGCTTACTTTTTATATCAGTGTAACTCTTGAGGGAGGCTGAGTCATCTTCGCCAGTGTCCAGGTCCAAGCGAAGCTGGGACGTGCGGTGCTCCTGAAACATTCAACATCAAACTCACAATGTTACAATGACTGGGATAATATGGGACTGAACTGTAAAACAATTCTCATCAAAGAAATCACACATCAGCAGTTACTTATCAGCTTCTAAGGTTGGGATACAGCATGTTTCTTTGGTTTAGCACATCACAATTGGTATATAGATCTTCAGGTACTTCATGCCACTGCTGGTACAGTTCTTCTGCTTCTACCACCACAGCCTACAAAGGTATAAAAAAGGTCAAGTCCCTGTCCATGCCATGAAGGCAGACACAGGGAGTAGAGACTAGCTCCACTCATTCTTAACCTCTGCACTAAACTGGATGTAAATGGTCAAAATCACGCCCTGGTTGATTTATCACCAGGAAAAACTCCAGTACACACTCATGAGGACGCTGGGCCCCAGAGTCAGTTTATATGTTTGAAGAAGAGAAAAACCTCTTGCCCCTGCCAGGATATGAAACTCACATCATCCATCCCATAGCCCAGTCACTATAATGACTATTCAATGGTGGCTCCACAACAGCATACAATGACCCAGAAGGTGGGATAATGAGGGTAATACCAATGTAACTGGTGTTAGGCCTTCAGAGACTGATGACTATTTAAAATGGAAGGCAGTCTTTCAACCAATTACGGTGATTCGAAGTTGAAATTTGCACAGGCAGGATTAGTCAA
>Ga0209755_10007477_pt1 | contig 11819 bp, 12 predicted proteins | sample TergutCo191P1_FD_187301 | JGI IMG/M metagenome (GOLD analysis project Ga0209755, IMG submission 187301) | Cornitermes sp. P1 segment gut microbial communities from Petit-Saut dam, French Guiana - Co191P1 (SPAdes) (version 2) | ecosystem: Host-associated > Arthropoda: Insects > Digestive system...
GGAATCTTAAATGATTTGGGCTATAAAAAAGGTGAAAAATTTACTTCTCTAATGATTGTCGGTACGTTTTTAGGCGCAATATCTGGACAAGCTTCCTTGCCATTCTCAGGATCAACGCTGGCCATTATTAGTGTATTCAACGATACATTAGCTGATATTTCAGGTTACAGAGCAGACATTCCAGCACCTCAATACATACTACTAGGCTTTATCTTTACAATCTTAGTATTCATCGGTTATTGCCTATTCATGAAAGTTGTTTTGAAACCGGCAGATCTAGAAAAAGTTAAAAACGTTAATGTTGATATGTTTAACAAGCACCCACTCCCGTCAATGAATACTTTACAAATTATTAATTTTGCTGCGATGTTGGTGTTTATTATCCTTCTACTTGCTCCAAGCTTTATGAATGATTACTGGTGGATTACTTCAACACTTAATGGTCTTGGACCAGCGGGGACTGGATTATTGGTAGCGGGTGTTATGATGATTATTAAAGTTGATAACAAACCAGCATTAGACTTTGGTGTGGTAGCTAAAAATCATATCAACTGGGATGTCTTTGTTATGGTTGCTGCCGCGATGGTTACCGCTAGTGCATTAACAAATGCACAAACAGGCGTGGTTGCTGCGATGACACAAGCACTACAACCGCTGCTTGGTGGTCATTCAGCACTTATTTTCTTTGCGATCATGTTATTGTTTGGTATGTTTGTAACGAGTTTTGCAAGTTCAATGGTGATAGGGATTGCGATTATGCCTATTCTTGTTATCTTTGGTTTGCAAGCCGGGGCAAATTTACAAGCAGTTGCTACGACAACGATTTTGCTAATTCACTATTCAATTATCTTACCTTCAGCATCTGTGTTTGCGGCTATGCTATGGGGGAATGAAGAATGGATTTCTCCGAAAGATGTTTTTAAATCTGGGACATTTATTGTTATCCTTGCGTTGATTGTTGCATTTGTAGTCATCATGCCACTTTCAAACTTATTATTTTAAATACATGACCAGATAAATTAAAAAACCGATTTTCGTCGGTTTTTTCTTTGGAAATTTAATCAAGATCAATAAAATGTCGATAAACAAAACCAATTTCAACAGAAGGATCATCTCCTAAATCCACGATAACTATAATATGTGCCCAATAAATATTATAATCTAAATCAAGTATTCTGATACTATCGCCTTCATTTAAGAAAAAGAGGGCATCTCTATCTCCTGGTGAATTGACAAATCTAACGCGATTGGCATTAATGGTTCCCGTTATCGCAGGTTCTTCATCTGAATCATCATCATCATTATAAGCATATTCATCATTCTCATAATTATCATCTAGGTCAATATCTTCATCTAACCCAGCATCGTCTTGCGTTGGTATTTCACCGCCATTATTGAAATCATCAAAAAAATCTTCTAAATCATCTAGTACATCATCTATATTAATATCTATATCTCTAGTTACATCGGGTTCTTCAGCTGTACTAGCAATCATTGCCATGAGACCGGTATAGAAGATCAGAAATAAACCGGCAACAGCTAAAGCCGCAACAATGTAAATGTTAATTCGCTCTCGAAAAGAGTATCTTTTTTGACTATCTAATTGTTTGAGTACTGTTGCTTGGGGATTTTTTACCTCTTTACGTTGCATAACGATTAACCTCCTCACAAAGTTGTGCATATTTTTGCAGACAGCTGTTAGACAGCTAGTAGCAATGATCAAATGAGCTAAGTAAGTTTATTATACCACAAATTCTTTTAAATATAAAACCGCCTAACATCAGGCGGCTCCATATTTTTTAATCAACATCATCAGCATCAATATACTGTCGTTCGATGAATACAGGTGAAATATCCCACTCATTATCAGCTTCAATTGCAACCCAATAAGGATCACTGTCATAATCTATAATCGTGACAACTTCGCCGCGATGCACAGCACCAATGCTTGTTCCGCCTGGAGTGCGGGAAAATCTGGTCCAATCTGTATTAATAGTTCCCTGAGTTGGTTGAGCTGGGCGATCATTATCAGGTTCAGTTGGCTCGGTTTCAGGCTCTGTCGGTTCAGTTTCAGCCTCGGTTGGCTCTGTTTCAGGTTCAGTTTCAGGCTCCGTCTCTATTTCTGTAACAGTCGCATATACATGCAAATCAGCCTCATCCTGAGCTGCAGTGGTTTCTTCATTTCCTAATAAATCATCCAAATCATCTAACATGTTATAGACATCATCAACATCGACATCGACAACAGCAGGCCCATTAGTCGCAGTCGTAACAAATGCCATTACACCCGTATATGAAATCAAAATCAACCCAAGAATTGATAGTGCTGCAATGATATAAATACCCATACGCTCCTTAAGGGGAGAAAGTGATGGATCATTTAATTGTTTTAACACGGTTGCTTGGGAAGTTTTTTTACGCGATTTCTTCTGCTTATCTTCATTATTCATGGCAAAAAGCCTCCTTAGAAATAACATATCCACCTAATTATACCATAAAAGCCCCTTGAAATTCAAATTTCTCACCACAAAAAGGTTAAGAATGCGTTTAACCAAGAAGAGAAATTTGTAAATCAACGCTTTCTTTTGGCTCGACAGCGATAATAAATTCGTCATTTGACTTAGAAGAAGATGTACCTTTTCGCTTTTCTTTTGCAATATTATCAACAAGAATCTCTAGCCACGGGTAGGGGGAATCCTCTTTCATTTCAATGGTTTTAATCTGTGAATGGAGCGCCCCTTTTTTAACTAGTGCTCTTTGTAAATGATTTTCAAATAATTGAATCAAAGCAAGATCGCCTTGATTTAATTTATCAACCACGCCGCGGAGCCATTCATTGTCTTCAAAAAGGATATCTGCGGATTTGGGAATCAAATTTTCGGAGCAACGGCTGCATAATATCAAAGGTTGAACTGAAAAAAGTTGTTTTAAAGTGTCAATTCTAATCTCATTATCACAAACTAAGCATCTCATAGCGGAACCTCCTTAAGTAGACCTTGCTCTTTAGCGGATTTATTCATATTGATAATTTGAGCCTTGGCATCTTCCATTGCTTTCGTAATACCGTGATGAAAAAAGATGATCTCACCAGTCGGCCATTTAGGATTTCGCCCAACACGCCCACTAATTTGCACAAGGGCACTTTCCTCATAAATATCATGTTCAGTCGAAAAAATTGCAACATCAATATTAGGAATCGTCACACCTCGCTCTAAAATCATCGTTGTAATTAAAAACTGCCCTTTTCCTTCTTTAAACTTAGCAACTTTAGAAAGCCGGTCAGGATCACTTGAATAAACAAAGTCAATCTCAAGATTCATCTTCTTTTTTAGCACAGACTGAAATTTTAATCCACAGTCAATAGTCGGTACAAAAAGGAGTGCTCGGCGTTCTTCTTTAATTTTGCGATTAATCCATGCTTTGGCAGGGGTGGGCATTTTACTTTTCGTCACTTGTTTATAAAAATGAGAACACCATTTATATTTCGGGACATCTAGTGGAAAAAGATGGAACCGAGCCGGGATAATACATGATTGCAAACTCCCATTTTTAATTTTAGCCTGATCACTTCTTGAGGGGGTAGCGGAAAGATAAATCGTTGCAGCATCAGGTTTGCATGCTCTTTTTGCTATTCGAACTAACATTTCATCAAAAGTGTAGGGGAAAGCATCAACCTCGTCGATGATGAGGAAATCGAAAGCTTGATAAAAGCGAATCATTTGATGCACGGTTGTGACAACGATATCGCCAAAGTCAGCTTTTTCATCACTGTTACCATGTAGCGTAACAACTGTTGCATTAGGAAAAGCTTCTTTAATGCGAGGTGCAAGATCAATCACAACATCTGAGCGAGGAATAGCCCAGCAGACGCGTTTGCCAGCGGTTAAAGCTTCAGAGATAGATTCGAACATCATTTCTGTTTTTCCAGCACCACAGACAGCCCAAACCATGCCAAATTGACGTTTTTCGAGGATATCTTTACTGAAATTCGAGGCACGTTCTTGGAGGAATGAGAGTTGAAAATCTTTATTTAAGAGACCGATCTCAGGTGAGATTTTATGTTGCGAGGGGGTTCTGTAGAGCTTTGTTTCATTAGATATCATACCGAAGTCGATGCATTTGCGACAGTATGTAATGGTATTGTTTTTGTATTTGAAAGTGCTGAAATATTCTGTATCTTGATTTAGACATCTATTACAAGTGTCATCGGTAATGCCATCTATAACGATGACATCATCTGTCTTTAAGACACCATGTGTTGTAAGTTGGGTAAATTCTTTTTCTTGAAATTCTCTTCCGTTTGTATCTGTCATAACATGCACCTCGTCTAAAGGTCAGTAATGACTAGCTTTTTACCGAGGGCAGCTAGTACTTTCATGACTGTATCTAGTTGTGGTGAGGTTGCACCAGTTTCCATACGTGCGATAACAGGTTGTCTGACACCGCTCATTTCTTCTAATTTTTTTTGTGTGATGCCATTTTCTTTGCGTGCGCGTGCGATTTGAATCATAAGTTCTACTCGAAGTTCACTAGCTGCGAGTTCCTCAGGTGTAAAAAGTTCGTTTTTTACATCTTCCCATGATGTTAAACTTTCGATATATTTATTCTTAGGCATTATCCCTCAACTCCTTATATTTCTTTAAATTTCTTTCAGCCTTAGCTATTTCTCGTTGCGGTGTTTTTTGTGTTCTTTTAATAAAATGATGAAGGAAAACAAAACCATCATCTTGCCATGAGGCAAACAAGATTCTATCTCGAAGTGGTCGTAGTTCCCAAATTTCATTGTTCAAGTGTTTGATATAGGGCTCACCACTATTTAACCCTTCAACACATAAATAATCGATGTAATCATTGATTTTATTTGCTTTTATTCTGCTATCTTTATCAGATTTCCTAGCGACTGATTGAATATAGTCAAGAACTGGTTCTCTTCCACGTTTATCTTTGTAAAAATATATATTGTGCATGTATGACTACCTCCTATTATAACTTTAAAGTTATATTTTGTCAATAACTTTAAAGTTATAAAAATTCTTATTGATTTTAGCCCCCTCTACTTATATATACGCACAAAATAAAAAAATCCCTTGCGAAATGACAAAGTTTTATCATTTTGAAGGGCGCTTTCATTTTTGATTTACAAATTTCACAAAGAAACAGACATATATTCGTAATTTTCAAGGTATCTCTCAGCAAAGCGTAATACTTCAACTGAAAATCTTTATCGAGATGCCTTTCATTCAATCAAGCCATGTTTAAAAGCGTAAATGACGGCTTGTGTTCGGTCGATAACTTGCAATTTACTCAAGATATTACTCACATGGGTTTTCACAGTTTTTAAGGCAATAAACAATTCATCAGCGATATCTTGGTTTTGTTTTCCTTCAGCCATAAGTAATAGAATTTCTAGCTCTCGCTCTGTTAAATCATCATGTAGTGGTGTCGTTTTTCTCATATTGGTCATCATTTTTGCAGCAACTTTTGGTTCGAGGATTGATTGTCCTTTATGAGTTTCCCGAATTGCATCAGCAATATTTCCAGCACTAGAAGTCTTTAATAAATAACTAGTAGCCCCCGCCTCGATAACAGGGTAAAGCTTTTCATCATCAAGAAAGCTCGTGACAACAATGATCTTCGCTTCAGGCCATTCTTTGATAATTTCTCTTGTTCCATCAACCCCATCCATCACGTCCATCATTAAATCCATTAAAATAATATCAGGTCGCAATCTAAGTGCCATTTCAGCACCGATTTTACCATTAGACGCCTCGCCTATAACAGCAATATCAGGTTGTGTTGATAAATAAGTAGAAACACCCATACGAACCATCTCGTGATCGTCGACTAGTAAAACATTAATTTTCTTCATATGAGTTCATCTCCTTATTTCCTAGTGGAATTTTAAGCTCGATTTGTGTTCCGGTTTCTTTTAAACTAATGATTTTTAATGTACCACCGATTTCTTCGGCACGTTCTTTCATTGTTTCAAGTCCATAAGATCCTACCGAGCGGTCATCTTTATTAAAACCAATACCATCATCGAAAATTCGCATAATGGCTATATCATCAACTCGCTTTAGACTGATTTCAAGTTTTGAGGCTTTCGCATGACGTAATGTATTCGAGATTCCTTCTTGTAAAATTCTAAATAAATGATCCTCAACACCTCGCTCAAATGCTAAATCATCTACGATCCAACGAACATCTAGACTTTGTTTGGCGGATAATTCATTCAGTAATTCATTAATTCCTACTGATAATCGTTTACCTTCTAGTTGAATTGGGCGAAGATGTAGTAGTAGTGCACGCATTTCGCTTTGAGCTTGTACTGCCATGTATTCTAGTTTTGCCATTTGTTCTTTAAGTGGTGCATCGTCTTCCATGCCTGCATAAAGTGCTGCTGACATCATGGACATCGCGAATAACTGTTGGCTTACAGAATCATGAAGTTCCCGAGCCAAGCGTCCGCGTTCAACAGCAATTGCCTCTTCGAAAATATGTTGTTTTTCTTCGGCATACTCATTGGTTTTTTTCTGAATCATCAAAGATTGTTCCTCTGTTTTTGAGGCTAATTGTACAATAGAAGATTCTAATACTTGAAATTCTTTAAAACTTTCATGTGTTGTACTTTTGGAAAGATCGCCACGCTGGATTTCTGATAAAGAACGAGACATACTTCTAAGTGGTTTATTTATATATAGACTTACAGAAAGTCCAACGATAAATCCAATTAGAAGACTAGCAATGACGACTAATACAAAAATTTCAATCATTTGAGCAATGACGACTAACGGATGAGCAGTGAATATAAAAGCAGCAAAACTCAGTAATGCAATACAAAAGCACATCAACATTGAGTATTTGATATAAACCCATCTAAAACTTTTCATCGGTGATTCACCTCAATATCTCCAGCTATCAAGCTTACGACTATTTTAACTTTTCTAGAAGCGTCTTTATAGTCAACGCTTTGATATTTCTTTGTAAGGTTAAAAGCAGTCTTATTATCTTTCAATAATTTCATTTTGCCACATAGAAGTGACATTTGCAAACATATAGCAACATCAGAAGGTACATTTAGATTAATACTACCAATCATACCGCGAATAAGAATAACCGTTTCTCCCGAAGGGATGACTTTATCAGATAAGTCGATATTAATATCACCAAAGCCAGTTTGAATATTGATATCTTCTAAAGGATAAGCTTCATCAAAGGTGCGATATTCACCTACTAGCTTGTTTCTAAAATAGGGATCTGATTGAACGTAAGCATGAGTTGCTTGATTTGCTTTAACACGAACATCCATTTTTGCAGGGTTAGAAGAACTTCTGAAAAGTTGATAGCTATTGTAAATCAGAATAGTTGCAAAAATGAGTGTGAAAGCAAAGGAAATGAATAAGGAGAAAAGGAGAAAGCCAACGCCTAATGCAATTAATATATAAGCAAGTGTTGGATTAGTTTTATGTTTAAATTGTCGATATCCCATCACAATTGAGACGATAGATAAGACAATGAAAAGGATGCTAAAACGCCCCAGTAAAAGATCAATAATTGCCCCTACTGCAACAATTGAAAATAGAATGCCGAAAGCTTCCGCTTTGGTATATTTTCGTGTTAGCAATTCTTGTATTTTATTCACCATAATCACCTAATTCATTTTTATTTGCTTTAATATAATCCCTTGGTATTGTGCTTACTGTTGTTGCACACGTCCTGGTCCAAGGATCGTCGAGACAATTGCTGGACTTCCAATATAATTCACACGACCAGCACCCGTTATATTAACTGTCAAATCATCAGTTACTGCAATATCTACATTTCCGGCACCTGCAATCGAAATACTTGTATCTCTTGTTTGCAAGTCAGATGCTGAAATAGCGGAAGCACCTGCGATGGTAATATCAACTGTCTCAGAATTTCCTGAAAAAGTGAAATCTCCAGCTCCAGAAGCACTAACTTCAAATGACTCAACCTGCAAATCAAATGTTATATTGACAGCACCAGCTGATTCGAATGAAAAACTTTGACCGGTAATGCTATCCCAGTTATTAGTCGTAATCGCTCCTGAGAAACTAACTGCATCTAACGATGGGGCTTCAATGTAGATGCGAGGTCTATTTCTTTTAGTTGTGTTAAAACTTCTAGTCGAACGAATTTCTAATGTATTTCTATTAACATTAACCTCTACATATTCAAATAAATTTTCTTGCATTTCGATGGTAAGTGAAAAATCAGTTGCTTGATGCCAAATAACTTCATAATTCCCACTGATATTAAGTGCTGTAAAATCTGTAACATCAAAATCACGACTAACGACATCTGAGGTTCCTCGAACGCTAGAAAGTCCTTCTAAACCTGTTACATGACTAACTTCTACATGACAACCTACCAGAAAAACCATCGCTCCTAAAACAAGAAGTCCCAAAAATAAGTTTTTTTTCTTCATAACTAAAACACTCCTAAATACTTAATTCTTTTCCCTTATATTATACCACAGTTTCTAATGATAATAACAGGCCTCGGGAATGAAATAAACTCAGACTTTAGTCTGATGAGAAAAAATCTCTATTTAAGCCATGGCTAACCTAAATAGAGATTTCTAATATTTTCCTAATTTATTTCTTCAACATCTGTTTCTGGCTTTACTTGTTCTTCTTTTGATAATGCTTCTTTTTCTAATTGCTCCATTCTTGCCTCAAAAGATGCCTCATCAGTCTCTGGGTTAAGCATCATTTCTTCAATTCGAGCCAACTGTTTTTCAACTTTTGCAAAATAAGAAGTTGAAGGATCAGTAGGTGCATCAGATGTAGGTGTAGTGGTTGTTTTACTAGTTTCAGCTGTATTCTCAGGATTCAATAGTTCTGAACGACGATTATGAATTTCTTTTAGCTTGCTTTGCATATCTTGTAATTTCTGTTGTAAGTCAGACTCTTCTTTTTTCGCTTTTTCATATGATTCTGCTAATTTTTGTGCTTGCTCTTTATAATGAGTAGCCTCTTCTTGAGCACGCTTTTCTAGATCTTCTTCTCCAGCTTTCATTGCTAGTTCAACTTGATATTCACGCTTTTTAGCCATATATGTTGCATGTTCTTTTTCTTCAAAATACTTTGACTTTAATTCATTTTGTCGCTTAATTAATCCCTCAACCTTTCTCACTTCCCCTTCACACTTACGCACAAATTGATTTAGCATCGCTTGTGGATTTTTCTTCTCTTTCTCATCTAATATACGGTGTAAATCTGCCGCAATAACATCTTTAATTCTTGATAGTAAACTCATTATAATAACCTCTTTTCATATTTTTTATTTTTTTTTCGACTTTTCCTGCGCTGAATTACCTGTTTGTAATATCACGCCACTCTGATTCAAAACTTTCGTATTCTTTGTGTACTGGTGCGCCATGTGTTGCTCGCGTTCTTGAATTTGTATAAGCAAAGTAAACGATAGCGATAAGTGCACCAATAAATACAAATCCTGGCAAAGCACCAACAATCATACTTATTCCAGCTGCACCAACGATAACCCATAAGATGATACCTAGCAAGGATTTATCTGCTTTAGCTAAATTTTTGTATGCATAGTAAGAAAGAATTCCACCAATAGCTAGCACAATTAACGGACCGATTAAGCTTGCTACGATGTTGAGTGCTATAAATGCTATTATAACCAATAATAATAATCTCATTTTAATGACCTCCTTATTTCGAAATTTACTGTTATATTTTCTTGATTTCCAAGCTCTTTTGAACTTGATAGCTAAATTATACAAGAAGTAAAACTTTTATTAAACGGACTACAGTTTGAAAATGAATCAGACTTAAGACTGATTTGCTTATTTAATCTAAAATGAACAATTAATCAGTATTACATCAAGAAGTGGCGAAAATGATGGTTAAAGACTGTTCTAACTGACTTGCTTGTGTTATAATTTGGTTAATGAAAAAACAGATAGGAGTAATGAATGATGGCATATAAAGATTTGCATGATTTTATTCGGGTAATTGAAAAAGAAGGCAAGCAAGATTTTGTTCGAGTTACAGTAGAAGTTGATGCCGAATTAGAAATCACAGAAATTGCTGATCGGGTATCTAAGGAATTTGGACCGGGGATCTTGTTTGAGAATGTTAAAGGGTCAAAATTTCCTGTTTTAATTAATGCGATGGGAACTTATAAGCGGATGAATATGGCGTTGGAAGTTGAGGATTTAGATGACATTGGTGCGATGATTCGTGATTTAGTTGATGTCCAGTCTTATCTTGGGATTCGGAAGTTATTTAAAAAAATTCCGATGGCTTTTCGTATGCTTACAGTTTTTCCGATCAAAAGTCGCTTTCGACGAGGGGCTTGTCAAGACGTCGTGAATATGAATCCTAATTTACATGACATTCCAGTGTTGAAATGTTGGCCACAAGATGGCGGAAAATTTTTTACTTTGCCACTTGTTATGACAAAAGATCCTGAAACAGGGACTCAGAATACAGGGATGTATCGTTTGCAGATCTTTGATGAAAAAACCACTGGTATGCATTGGCATCTTCATAAAGACGGTCGACAAATTTATGAAAAATATCGTAAGATTGGCGGTAAGATGCCTGTATCGGTTGCTTTAGGTTGCGACCCTGCAATTACTTATGCAGCGACGGCACCTTTACCGAAATTTATTGATGAGATGATGTTTGCGGGTTGGTTACGTAAGAAGAATGTTCGCATGGTTAAATCAAAAACGAATGACATTTTTGTACCTGCAAATGCTGAATTTATTATCGAGGGTTATGTAGATGTAAATGAAGAACTGCGTGTTGAGGGACCATTTGGCGATCATACAGGGTATTATTCACTATCTGATTTATATCCAGCTTTCCATGTAACTTGTATTACCCATAAAAAAGATGCTATTTATCCGACAACCATTGTGGGACAACCGCCGATGGAGGATTGCTATTTAGGAAAGGCAACAGAACGCATTTTCTTACCGATGCTACAAATGATGTATCCGGAAATTGTAAACTTCAATTTGCCACTAGAAGGTGTGTTTCATAATTGTGCCATTGTAGCGATTAATAAAAGATTTCCTGGGCATGGTCGAAAGATCATGAATTCATTATGGGGAATGGGGCAAATGATGTACACGAAAATGATTATAGTCATTGATGGGGATGTTGATCCATATGATATCAATACTGTCGCAAAACATGTATTCGGGAATACGTGTATGAAGAACGATTTGGTCATTAATGAGGGACCCCTTGATGCACTAGACCATGCATCAGATTTACCACGCTACGGCCATCGCTTAGGAATTGACGCGACGACAAAACGCGAAGAAGAACAGTATTTAACTGATGACCAAATTTCAGTAGCTGATTTTAAATTTGTCGGAAAACTCTCGGCTAGTAATGATCAAATAAAAACCAGATTTCCAGAAATTGCAGAATGTTATATTCTTTGCGAGGCAAAAGGTCAGCAAGCAATGATTGTTAAAATCGGTAAGAAATCTCCTTATCGTGGCAAGACTTTAATAGAGGACTTATGGAAACAAGAATCTTTTGCTAACACAAAACTCATTATTACAGTAGATGGCAACGTTGCAGCAGATGATTTGCCAGTTGTTGCATGGAAAGTTTTTAATAATATTGATGCTAAGCGAGATTTAATCTACACTGAAAATGCCGGAATCTGGCGAGTAGGGATTGACGCTACAAAAAAGATTCCTGGCGAAGGTTATCAGCGTAACTGGCCAGATGATATTGTTATGTCGCAGCAAATCAAGGATTTAGTGACCAAAAGATGGGATGAGTATGGGATAGATGATAATG
>Ga0209755_10007478_pt1 | contig 11818 bp, 11 predicted proteins | sample TergutCo191P1_FD_187301 | JGI IMG/M metagenome (GOLD analysis project Ga0209755, IMG submission 187301) | Cornitermes sp. P1 segment gut microbial communities from Petit-Saut dam, French Guiana - Co191P1 (SPAdes) (version 2) | ecosystem: Host-associated > Arthropoda: Insects > Digestive system...
CTTTGCAGATTTGACGCGTCAACTTCATCAAAATCAACAAGTCCTATTGTTCCAACGCCTGCTGCGGAGAGGTAAAGAGCGAGAGGCGCTCCAAGACCGCCTGTGCCTACAATTAAAACTTTAGCGTTTTTTAGTTTAACCTGTCCTTCTACGCCGATTTCCGGCAGAAGCAGATGGCGGCTGTATCTGGAAATTTCTTCATTGGTAAGTTCTAAAGCCATCTTTTCCTCCCGCAATTGCAGGAATAATCATTATCTCGCCGTTTTCAGATACAGGAGTGTCGAGTCCCTGCAGGGTGTTAATATTTTTTCCATCGATAAAGAGGTTAATGAAGTCACGTAACTGCGGAGCAGATGACAACTGCCCGTTATCTGCAAATAAATGCGTTTTAATATCAGGATAAATTCCTGCAAGGGCATTTAACGCTTCTCCTGCGGTTTTACCTTCGACTTCTACTTCTGCGCTGCGATCGGTAAATGATCTTAATGCGTAAGGAATCAGAACTTTAATCATCTTACTCTCCTTTGTTAATCTCTTCGCTTTCAAAATGTTTTCTGTCCGCTGTCAATTCCCAGCTTGTCAATTCTTCGGCTGTGCTTTTATTTACAGAGACGATCACATAAGAATAGAAAGGAAGAGCATGTTCTTTATCATAATCAGACGGAAGAGCCGGATGATCCGGGTGTGAATGATAAAAACCAATAACGTCCTGCTTTCTTTTTCGCGCTGTCATCTCCGCCTGCATCATGTCTTCAGGCGTTATTAAAAAACGGTGATACTGTTCGCCGTCTTCGCGCGCATTACGGATAGCCTCTGTGTATTTTACTGTTTTTACACCCTTATCGTCAATCTCTCCGATTAAAATACCGCAGCATTCATTCGGGTAAGCGTTTTCGCCTTCTGCTCTAATAATTTTTTCATGTTCAATTAAAAGTTTTAACATTAAATATCCTTCCATAGTGGTTCTGACAAATATCGATAGCCGTTGTCGCATAGTATCGTTGCGATGCGGGAATCTTTTGGAAGTGTTTTTGCGATTTGTAAAGCCGCGTGTACATTCGCTCCGGAGCTTATTCCGACAAACAGCCCTTCTTCGGCGGCAAGACGGCGGGCCATTTTATACGCGTCTTCAGTTTTAACTTCGATACGATTGTCGGCAATGCTTCCGTCAAAAATTTTCGGGTTTATGGTTGTTGCCATATTTTTCATGCCTTCAAGCCCATGAAAAGGCGAATCTGGCTGCATCAAAGTAATTTGAATAGACGAATCCGTATCTTTTAATTTTCTTGACACGCCCATAAAAGTTCCCGATGTGCCTGTGCCGCAGACAAAGTGAGTGGGCTTGCATTGTTTGTAAAGCTCGTCTCCTGTTGTGTTATAATGGGTCTGTGAGTTTTCAAAATTATCATACTGATTCGGGAAAAAATATAAATCTGGTTTATCCTGCGCTTCTTTCATGGCGCCGTTGTATGCGCCGTCCGATCCTTCCATTGGATCTGTTTCGACAATTTCGGCTCCATACGCTCTTATAACTTTTTTCCTTTCCATGCTCGCGTTTGACGGCATATACAATTTTACTTTATATCCAAGAGCCGCGCCGAACATCGCGTAAGCGACGCCTGTGTTGCCGCTTGTGGAATCCAAAATTATTTTATTTTTTGTCAGCTCTTTTGTTTCTATACCGTGAAGTATCATCGCTCTTGCGGCTCTGTCTTTAACGGAGCCGCTTGGATTTAAGAATTCAGCTTTTGCGAAAATACTTACATTTAATAAGCTGCTTTCTGTCCCCTTGATATTTTTTAATTCAATAATAGGAGTGTAACCTACCATATCAAAAATGTTATATCTCATAATACCAGAACTCCTTTTGATCCAGTTCGATGTGCGTAGAAATATTATTGTTTTTATATTGCAGCTCAGGATTTTTTACGCTCACGCGCGTTTTTTCCGGTATCGATCTTACAACAAACGCGTTGCCGCCAATCACAACGCCTTCGCCGATTATTGTATCGCCGCCAAGAATAGAAGCGCCTGAATATACGGTTACGTTATCGTGAATTGTAGGATGGCGTTTAATACCCTTGATGCTTTGTCCGCCTTTTGTGGATAAAGCTCCAAGAGTTACGCCCTGATACAGTTTAACATTGTTTCCGATAATCGTAGTTTCGCCGATTACAATACCCGTGCCGTGATCCATGAAAAAATATTTTCCTATAACTGCGCCCGGGTGAATATCAATGCCCGTAACGTTATGTGCATATTCGCTCATTATTCTTGGTATAAGCGGAACGGATAGCAGATAAAGTTCATGCGCGATTCTGTGAACCATCCCCGCGTAAATACCCGGGTACGACACAATTATTTCCGCTTTACTGTACGCCGCAGGATCGCCGTTATACGCCGCTTCTATATCAGTGTCCAGTTTTTCTTTTATCTCAGGGATCTTTGAAATAAACTGATGAGTAATATTTACGGCTTCTTCCTCAATTTCATTTTGCCCGATGTCCTTAAAACGCAAATCATAACGCAGAGCCAAAGAAATCTGAACGCAGAGATCATTGTAAATTTCTTCAAGCATTACGCTGATTCTGTTTTTGTATGAAAGACTGTGCGTTTCCAATGAACCGCGCAGTCCTTGTTTATTTACATTTGCACCTTCAAAAACACCGGGGAACAATATGTGCTGCAATTGTCCAATCATGGCGACGATAACGGATTTAACAGGCTGCTTCGGCATTTCGCGTAACTTGCCTTCGGCAGAATCAATTATTATGCCCGTTACACGTTCTATTTCTTCCATGATTTGATTATTTTGTTTCATGTTAACCTCAAATAACTACGCAATTTCTCTTATGGCTCTTGCCAATGCGTCGATTTCGTCAGGCGTATTGTAAAAAGCGATTGTCGGGCGTACTGTCGCTTCCAATCCAAAGCGGCGCAATATCGGCTGTGCGCAATGATGACCCGCTCGAACCGCAATTCCGTGTTCCGCAAGATGTTTTCCAACTTCTTCAACGCTTCTCCCGTCCAAAACGAAAGATAACGCGCTCGCTTTTTCCTTCGCGGTTCCGATAAGACGCAAACCGTTTATCTTCTTTAATTCGCGTGTAGCGTAGTCAAGAAGCTCATGTTCGTAAGCTGCGATGTTTGGAAGACCCAACTGCATAACGTAATCCAAAGCAGCTCCTAGACCGACAGCGTCGGCAATGTTTCCGGTTCCTGCTTCAAATTTGCTAGGCGCCGGGTTATAAGTTGTGCGTTCAAAAGTTACGTCTCTTATCATGTTGCCGCCGCCCTGATACGGTTTTGCCTCTTCAAGAACGGAAGATTTGCCGTACACAGCTCCAATACCCGTTGGCGCGAAAATTTTGTGACCGGAAAAAACATAGAAGTCCGCGTCAAGTTCGCTTACGTTTAATGGCGTATGCGCTACAGACTGCGCTCCGTCAATTAAAATTCTCACGCCGTAACGATGAGCGATTTGTACCATTTCATGAACAGGCGTAATTGTCCCCAATGCGTTAGAGACATGAGTAATGGAAACAAACTTTGTGCGCCCCGTAAACAATCTTTCGTATTCCGATATTATTATCTGCCCTGTATCATCAACAGGAGCAACTTTAATAACTGCGCCTGTTTCCTGCGCGACTAATTGCCAGGGAACAATATTCGCATGATGTTCCAAAATGGTAAGAATAATTTCATAACCTTGTTTTAACAAAGGTTTCACATAACTTTGAGCCACAAGATTTATCCCTTCTGTAGTTCCGCGCACATAAACGATATTATCTTTTGACGGCGCGCCCAAAAACCTCGCAGTAGTTTCTCTTGCAGCTTCATACGCGTCTGTCGAACGCGCGGCAAGTTCATGCGCTCCCCTGTGAACGTTGGAATTTTCGTGCTCATAAAAGTACGAAATGCGGTTTATCACCTGACGGGGTTTTTGCGTGGTCGCGCCGTTATCAAGCCATATTAATTGTTTGCCGTTGCTGAGGCGTTCATTAAGAATCGGAAAATCCGCGCGAATACGGTTCACATCAAACGAAGAAAAATTCGATGAAGGTAAACTCGCACTGGAAGCTTCGCTGTGAGTACCCGGTACAATAACCGGAGAATAGGAAGATGGATCAACATTTTCATTTCTTCCATTAAGCTCCGGGAAATAACTCTGCGCCCAGTCCGCCAGCTCTTTTTCGCTTGGCAAACCGTATGAGCTTAACTCTACTTGAGTTAACTCAGACTGCGCAAAACTTGTATCGTTAGGTGTAATCATAGTAATCGCCCACTTCTACGTCTTCAAGAACAGCGATTGCATCGTCCGCTAAAATTGCGGCTGAGCAGTAGAGCGAGAGCAGATATGAGGCGATCCCCTCATCGTCAACGCCTTTAAAACGGACGGAGAGCCCTTTAGATTGCTCATTTTGCATACCGCTTTGATGAAGCCCGATAACGCCGCGCTTGGATTCGCCTGTTCGGATTAATAAAATGTTTGTTTTGCCGCCCTTGCCTTTTGGCTTTTTAACGCCGTCAACGAGCAGTTCATCAGTCGGTACAATCGGAATACCGCGCCAGAGAATAAAGTTTCCGCCGTAAAGGTTTATCGTATTGGGCGGCACTCCGCGTCTTGTGCATTCACGGGTAAAAGCGGCAATCGCTCTTGGGTGCGCCAAAAAGAACGACGGTTCTTTCCACACTTTGGAAATCAATTCGTCCAAATCGTCAGGCATCGGCGCGCCTTTAATTGGCGTAACGCGCTGGCTGTCCGCGACATTTTTTAAAAGACCGTAATCGTCGTTATTGATGATCTGGCTTTCCTGCCTCTCCCTCAAACTTTCAACAGCCAAATTGAGCTGTTCCCTTGTCTGGTCGTAGGGCGACGAAAAAACATCGGTCACGCTCGTATCAATATTTATTGTGGTCGATATCGAGTTAAGGATGTATTCGCGCGGTTTCTGCTGATACTCAATGAAGCCCGCAGGGATTTTTGTGCTCTTTTTTTCGGATGAGCAAAGAATATCGAGCGGAGTTTCGCCCTCCACAACTTTGTTTACCCTGTAAATGCCGGCTTCCAGCCCCTTAAACTCCAAAAATCGAGTCAGCCACCGGGGGGTCAAAGCCCCAAACTGAGGCGGTGTTTTGGTGATATCCGCAAGCTGATAAGCCTGTTCCTTGCTAAGCGCGTTTAAAGTTCCTTCTTTTGACATAATATACTCCTTGTATTGTCAATATATGTTTAGTAAACATATCTATTTACTATGTATTATGATAGTGTCTAGCGAGGAACTTGTCAATAGGGCGAAGGGAATTTTTTTAGAAATGAAGATGGGAGTGAATTTGGGTATTTTTGGAAAATAAGCGTTTACTTACTGTGAATAACACCGCCCTGTGCATCAACGCCGCCTAATGCTGCCAGTTCCGTCCCTGCCGCTTCTTAAGCTGCCATCACCAATATTAGTGATAATGCTGTTAAGGGTAAGTTCCTCCATTTTTTCTCCGTTTATATTGAGGGAATAGGTATCTCCAAGAACAAAGTTTGGTGATGTAAAGCCCGACATTGAGAAAGCTATTTCAGCAGTGTAGTTTAGCAGGGTGGCGCTCTTTTTATCCTTAACTTCGATTAGGGTACCGATTGGCAACTGCTGGCTGTACGTGAAAAGAAGAACCGGTTGTGTGGATTGCGCTGATATATTGATAACGCTTCCGGCGGTAATAAGCTCGCCTCCGGTAATATAGACAGAGCCATCAACATCAATGGCTCCTTCTCTTCCTCTGGATGGACCGCTGATATGCAGTGTTCCGCCCTCCAGAAAGAAGTTATTATTGGAGTCAATGCCATCTCTCAATGCGCGTACATTGATATTTCCGCCTGTTATGCGTACATATATATTTTCTCGTGCAGGGCTGTGTATTGCGGCTCTGCCAGCAATGACGGCTCTGCCAGTAGTTACGGCTCCGCCATTTCTGGCGTTAATGCCATCGTCTCTTGCGAAAATATTAATGTTCCCGCCTGTAATGGTAACACTATGTCCTTCTATCCCTTCATAGCTGTCAATGATATGAATATCCCCGCCTGTAATCAAAACAGAGCCGCTGCTTGTTATACCATCGTCTTTCGCTTTTATGGAAATGCTGCCATTGTTGATAGTAATAGCGCCTTCAGCCTGTATGCCGTCATCTTCAGCAGCGATGATGAAAGTTCCGCCATTTATCGTGATATAGCCCTGTTCCGGGTTGGATTCACGATTGGATTGTATGCCATCACCACCGGCATTTAGCGTAAATGTCCCATCTTCAATGATGACTCCATCACGACCGCGTAAGGCATCACCGACAGCCCTCACAGTGATTACACCGCTGTCTATTGTCAGAGTATCATGGACACGAATACCGTGACGGTAGTTACCCGCAATATGTAACATCCCATTGCCGGAAATAATCAGATCATGTTGGACATAGATTGCTGCGTTGTTTTCATCGTTTAAGTGTCTGCCGTCAGAGATTGTATTGATCGTTCCATCAGGTAAAATCAACTCAACCCTTTGGGAACGGGGTGCATATATGGCAGGACCGTCAGGATTATGGAGAATCAGATTATTAAGTACCAATTCTACTACATCATTCCTTGCGGCTTGAACAATGATTTGCCCTGTATGCTCACCGGATAGAATGTATTTTCCGCCAGTGGTAATTCGCAAAATGCCGTTAAAAAATGCAGCATCCTGATTACCGGTTATTGAAATGTCTGATAGCGCGCTGTCTGTGTTGCCAAATGCAAATACTTTTCCATTAAAACAGACTAACACTGTCAATAAAATTAATACTACGGTAAAAATAGAAAAATTTTGTATGTTCTTCATATTATAACTCCTCTCCGCTGCGATTGCGGCTTAACATGATATTCAGGTTGCCATTACGGCAGCGCAGCTCGTCCAAAAAAGCTTTGGACGATGATTTTAGCTGCACTGCATAGGTCAGCTCAAAAAGGCTGCCCATATTTGTGGTTTTTACTTTTTCCAGTTTTATGCTCTTTGTGTATTTTGCGAAAATATCATCAAAAAGCTCCTCATAATCAATATTTTCCGGAATCGTAATTTCAAGAAAACAAACGCTCTTGTTTTCACCGAAAGAAAAATTTGTTAACAATAAAGATGCTCCGCCAACAAGCACCAGAAACAAAAAGGCGTAGAATACAAAGCCGAGTCCTGTCACAAAGCCTATAGCCATTGCGAAAAATAGTGCGCCGATTTCTCTTGCAGTGCCTGGGATAGAGCGAAATCGTACCAAAGAAAAAGCTCCTGCTACTGCCACCCCTACGCCGATGTTTCCGTTGACCAGCATAATTATGATCTGCACAATGGCTGGTAATAACACCAATGTTGTTGCCAGGCTGCGGCTGTATTTGTTCTTGAACATATAGATTCCCGCAATTGCCAGACCAAAGATCAATGAAAATACGGTGCAGAGAATCATGCTTTGAGGTGCAGAAACTTCCTTAGTCACACTACTGGTTATTGTTTCAAGCAGCATTTTCATCCCCCTTGATATTTTGCCGCTTGGAGATATGTTTAGTGTAACAAACGCCAAACTTGGAAAAAGACAATGGAAAAATTTTATTTTTACTAAGCGTTTGTGCAAGCCATAAAGGAATAGCGCCCGCAGTTTTTATTTCCATCAGCAGCTGATCTCGATTCTGGATTTGACGGTCGATGCCGGGGCAATAATCATTAAAGCTATCCAGCGGGTATAAGCGGAAGAAGATGTCTCTGTCAAAAGTAATACGGAAGTCATTATCAAATAAACCTGTATAGGCGGTTCTTTTATATGCGATATAGATTTTTTCTGAAACCTGGTAATGTTTCAGAAAAAAGCCTATTTCACGTGATATTTGAGAATCAGCGGCTGATGCAATTTCCCTGATGCAGCGTTTTTTCAGTTCTCCTAAAGGAAAATCAATCCTGCGTTTGTATACTACGCCGTCAAATTTCTTTTTCAGCTCCAGAAAACCCTTGGATTTAGGGTTGTATTCGTCATAAAATCTTAAACGCAGTTTTTCTTTGTATAACGGCTTTTCTATGGATTTACGGATAATATCCCAATTGGCTGTATCGTAATATAAATTTTGTACAAGATACTCACCATGCTGGTCTATCTTCATGTATTGTATTATAAGTCGTTGTAAAGCCAGTCCTTGTTCCACTGTGATAAGGTATTTTTTTTCACGCCGCTTAAATATGTTTTGCATTTCGATCCTCCGGTTCATTAAACTAATGCTTTTTGCCGTTGTTTTTGGTTTCAACAATATAACAACACAATCGGCTACGGGCGTGAACAAAATCTGAAGGGTAACTGAATTTTAGCTGAACTAAAAAATTGAGAGATGCGTTATTAATCGCAGGGTTTTCTTAATTCAAACCAGAATGTACTGCCTTTGTCTGTCTCAGAAGAAACCCCGTATTTTCCATTGTGCAGTTCCATAATTTTCTTTACTATCGACAAACCCAAGCCCGTACCTGTAACTGCCCGTTTGTGGGTTTTGCAGCTTTTGTAGTACCTATCCCAAATGAAAGGCAAATCACTTTCTGAAATGCCGCCGCCGCTGTCCGCAATAGAAATCTTTACATGGGTATCATAAATGGTTTGTATTACAGAGACCTTGCGGTCAACACCTGTGTAATTAACCGCGTTTACCAACAGATTATAAAAGACTCTGTTAATCATGGTTTCATCGGCTTCTATAAATATTTCTTCATCAAAAATAAAATCAATTTCATAATCATGCTTTTTCAATAATTCACTCATACGTTCTATAGTTTCTTCCAGATTTTTAGTAAGATTGAAGCGAGTAGTTTGTAATACTTCCATACCTGCTTCCAGTTTGGAAATATCCATCACATCATTAACAAGGCCGGCTAGCCGTTTTGTTTCCTCCATAATTGCTTCGACCTGCTCTTTGGTTATATCTTTGGGGAAGTCGTGCATCATTTCGGCATAGCTGTAAATTAATGCCAAGGGGGTGCGTAAATCGTGAGAAATATTCGCAAGAAATTCCCGGCGCAGGGCTTCGGTTTTTCCCAATTCAATAGCTGCTGTGTTAAGAGAATCAGATAGTTCTACAATTTCATAAAATCCCTTGCCGGAAAATCGTGTGTCGTAACGGCCTTTAGCTAAATCCAGCGCGGAAGTGTTTATTTCTTCTATAGGCTTGGAAACCCGTTTAGCTATTATTATTGCCAGCATAATCGCTAAAATAAACATCAAACAGGAAATCATGTACAACTGATAACGAAGGGTTGTTACTGTTGCATATACAGGAGAAACAACTGCATTGATTATAACTGCCATATCACTGTCAGCAAGTCGTACATATACCAAAGATTCTACAGGCTGACGAGGATATAGGCGATTAGACTGTATATTATTGTCATTCCGCCGAAACGCAAAGCGTTCTCCCCGGCTTGGCGGCATTGTTATAGAATATTCGTAAAACTCCCCTCCGTTTTCGATCGCTTTGGCAAAAAGGGCGGCATTTGCAGAAACCGCTGAAGCTTGCCTGGGACGCCTTAATCTGCTCCTGCCGTCAGGATTAACAATATCTACAAAAAAATCCCCATCTTCCGATAGGGCCATAACCATTTCCTGTATATCTTCTTCATCATTGATTAGAGAAATGATATTAGAGGCGTTATTTCTTATTTCTGATAAACGAATATATCTATAAAAATCGTTAAGAAACACTGTCTGAAAAAGCCATAAAATAATTAACAAGAGCAGGCAAAAGCATAATAAAAAACCGAAAACTCTCCATTTCAATTTTATTTTATTCATACTGCGTCACTCAGTTTTCTTCAAATTTGTAACCCAAACCCCGCAGTGTCTTTATCATATTTTCGTATGGACCTAATGCCTTGCGGAGCAGTTTTATATGAGTGTCAAGGGTTCTGTCATCTCCAAAATAAGTATACCCCCATACTTCGGAAAGAATCTTCTCACGGGACAGGGCAATATCTTTATTGCGTATAAGAAAAAACAGCAAGTCGTATACTTTTGGAGCCAAATCCACCCTTGTACCGTTTATAGAAATTTTATATGCCGTCATGTCAGCAAAAAAGCCGTCTTTTTGAAAAACTATATGGCTTTCTTTACCTGTCTCCTTTCCCAATCGCCTTAATATGGCGGCAATACGAAGCATAATCTCCTTGGATGAAAAAGGTTTTACAACATAGTCATCAACACCAAGCTCAAAGGCTAACACTTTGTCGTATTCCTCGCCTCTTGCTGAAAGCATAATAACAGGTACGTTAGAAAATTTACGAATCTCCTTTATTGCAGTAAAGCCATCCATTTCAGGCATCATTATATCCATGATTACAATGTCGAAAATTTCTTTTTTGCATAAAGCTACTGCCTGCGTCCCGTCACAAACTTCTGCTGTTTCATGGCTTTCAAATTCTGCGTATTTTTTTATAACTGTACGAAGACCAGGTTCGTCATCACATATCAGTATTTTAGCCATTCAATCCCCTCTGAGTGTTTTTATCCCTGTTTACACTATAAATCTCTTTTCTGAATTTTTTGTGAACTTTATCTGAATAATACATGAAGCAAATGTCGAAAAATTCAGGTTTACATACGGGTTTCTGTCCGATTTCACATGGTTTGTAACTCATTTAAATTGGAAGCCTTTTACAGGAAGCCCTGCATATAGCGTTAACTCCCGATTGCCCTGTCCCCGAAAGCGATTGGATTGTCGATATTTTAAGGAAATAACACGCCGTTTTAATCAGAGTCTATCTATAATTATGGCTGTTAAGTATGATGTCAGAGATGAAAATGCGATTTATGAGGTTGTTTACAAATTTATTTTAAAATTTAATAACATTGGTATTGCCATACATACAATAATAATATTAAATATAAAGGAATAATCTACAAATTTTTCATTTTTGGATTATAATTCTAATATGCATTAACACTTAAAGAGAGGGAAAAAATGAAACTTAAATTTAGATTGAGTATTATGGTAATCGCCATACTGGTTGCTGTCGTCGCGACAATCTCCATTATCCTGCTTAACAGCTCGTCAGAAATTGCAATCAAGCTGAACAGAGATTTAATTCATTTAATAGCAGACAAAGAGGCTGGGTTCTGGGAAGGCAGGCAAAACGGCCGTTTTACGATGCTGAATACCCTTGAGAACATATTTTCTCAGTACGAGAGATTCGCAGCGAATGAACGGCGCGACCGTTTTGACGAAATGATATACGCGGTCATGGAAGCCAATCCTGAGTATTTGCAGATTTATACGGTTTGGAGACCCAACGCCTTGGACGGTCTGGACGCGCAGATGGTCGGCAGGACGGGTTCCGGTCCCGCAGGGCAATACGCGATGAGTTATACAAGGGAAACCGGCGAGATACGTCCAAGAGTAAATACTGATATAGACGCCACATATGCATACCTGAACAGCCTTAATATCAACAATCTGAAAGACAGGGTAGAACCTCCCATCCAGAGACAAATTCTCGGGAGGGACGGGTATGTGGTTAGAATGATGAGACCTATTGTTGATGATGATGCAAGACAGATTTTAGGAGCTGTTGGATATCTTGTGAATATCGAGCAAATGCAGGATGTATTGGAACAAACTGTCAAGGCTTACGAAGAAATATCACTGATGGCTATTTACGCGAGCGACGGAACTGTCCTTGCGCATACATTCAAGGACCGTATCGGCAAAAACATGAAAGATACGGAAGGATTTTTAGGCGAAGACCTGCCGGGCGCAATTAAAGCCGTTACTGAAGGAACCACTCTTCAC
>Ga0209755_10007479_pt1 | contig 11818 bp, 7 predicted proteins | sample TergutCo191P1_FD_187301 | JGI IMG/M metagenome (GOLD analysis project Ga0209755, IMG submission 187301) | Cornitermes sp. P1 segment gut microbial communities from Petit-Saut dam, French Guiana - Co191P1 (SPAdes) (version 2) | ecosystem: Host-associated > Arthropoda: Insects > Digestive system >...
TTCGCGAAGGGGACAAAATGGCGGGCCGCCACGGCAACAAGGGCGTTGTAGCCCGCATCCTGCCGGAAGAAGATATGCCCTACATGGAAGACGGGACGCCCCTGGATCTCTGTCTTACTCCCTTGGGAGTTCCGTCCCGTATGAACATCGGCCAGCTTTTGGAGACGGAACTTGGCTGGGCCGGTTCTACCCTGGACGAATGGTATTCCGCGCCGGTGTTCCAGTCACCCTCGACCGAACAGATTGAGGAGAAGCTGAAAGAGGCTGGACTCCCGGTAACCAGTAAAGCCATACTCAGGGACGGCAAAACCGGCGAGGAGTTTATCAACCCCGTTTTCTGCGGTGTCATTTACTTCCTTAAGCTGCATCACCTTGTGGATGACAAAATGCATGCCCGCTCTACCGGCCCCTACTCGCTGGTAACACAGCAGCCCCTGGGCGGCAAGGCCCAGTTTGGCGGTCAGCGTTTGGGCGAAATGGAAGTCTGGGCGCTGGAAGCTTACGGAGCGGCCCATACTCTGCAGGAACTCCTTACCATCAAGTCAGACGACATGACGGGAAGGTCAAAGATTTACGAGGCCATTGTTAAGGGAGAGCCTTTCACCTCTGCGGGCATACCGGAATCATTCAATGTTTTGGTTCAGGAACTGCGCGGGCTGGCTCTGGACTTTACGATTTATGACAACAAGAACAAGCAGATTCCTCTCACCGAACGTGATGAGGATATCATAAAAAAGAGCGGTTCGAGTTTCTAGTTTGAGGGGGGAGAGGTAAAATGAGGGATATTCAGGATTTTGATTCGATTATGATACGTTTGGCTTCCCCGGATATGATTCGGGCCTGGTCCTACGGGGAAGTCAAAAAGCCGGAAACCATTAACTACCGGACGCTCAGGCCGGAAAAGGATGGGCTTTTCTGCGAGCGGATATTCGGAACCACCAAGGAGTGGGAATGTTACTGCGGCAAATTCAAGTCTATCCGCTACAAGGGCGTAATCTGTGATCGCTGCGGTGTTGAAGTAACCCACTTCAAGGTGCGCCGGGAACGGATGGGCCATATTGAATTGGCCGCCCCGGTTTCCCATATTTGGTATTACCGATCCGTGCCAAGCCGCATGGGGCTTCTCTTGGATCTTCCCATGACGGCCCTGCGCTCCGTGCTGTACTACGAAAAATACGTGGTCATTGAGGCCGGCGAAACCGACCTCAAAAAGAACCAGCTCTTGAGCGAAGAAGAATACAACGAGGCCCAGGAACGCCACTCAGGCGGCTTTACTGCTGGCATGGGAGCCGAGGCCATCAGGACACTGCTGGAAAATATTGACCTTGACGAAATGGCCGCGGAACTCCGCGCCAGGATGATCGAGAAAGGCTCCAAAAGCGACAAGCGCTTGTTAAAGCGTATTGATATCGTGGAGAATTTCAGAAATTCGGAAAACAAGCCGATGTGGATGATTCTGGACACCATCCCCGTCATCCCGCCGGAACTGCGCCCCATGGTACAGCTCGACGGCGGCCGCTTTGCCACCAGCGACCTTAACGACCTTTACCGCCGGGTGATCAACCGGAACAACCGCCTCAAGCGGCTCCAGGTGTTGAACGCGCCGGACATAATTATACGCAACGAAAAGCGCATGCTTCAGGAAGCGGTAGACGCCCTCTTTGACAATTCCAAGAAAAAGCGCGTAGTGAAGGGCGCTTCCAACCGGCCGCTTAAATCCATCAGCGATATGCTAAAGGGCAAGCAGGGGCGGTTCAGGCAGAATCTGCTTGGAAAGCGCGTTGACTATTCGGGCCGGAGCGTAATCACCGTTGGGCCTGAACTCAAGATGTGGCAGTGTGGTCTCCCGACAAAGATGGCGCTGGAACTTTTCAAGCCCTTTATCATGAAGAAGCTTGTTGACAAGGACGTGGTCTACAATATCAAGAAGGCCAAGCTCCTTGTGGAACAGGAAACTGCGGAAGTTTTCGCCATTCTGGACGAGGTCGTAAAAGAACATCCGGTGCTCTTAAACCGTGCGCCCACTTTGCACCGCCTTGGTATCCAGGCGTTTGAGCCGGTTCTGGTGGAAGGGAAAGCCATCAAGCTGCCGCCGCTTGTGTGTCACGCTTTCAATGCGGACTTTGACGGTGATCAAATGGCGGTTCATGTGCCCCTGACTCAGGCGGCCCAAATGGAATGTTGGACGCTTATGTTCAGCGCCCGTAACCTCCTTAACCCCGCCAACGGCAAGACCGTTGTGTACCCCTCCCAGGATATGGTGCTGGGGATCAACTTTCTTACCAGGGTTAAGCCCAATGCCAAGCGGCCCCGTTCCGACAAGGTAAAGCCCAAGGGAAAAGCGTCAAAAGACGAAAAGCTGTTTTGTGAAAAATGCGGAAAGGAAATACAGGATGGCTGGATGGCCTGCCCTGCATGTACAAAATCCATTGGTGAAACACCCCGCTATTCCTCTGTAGAGGAAGCTTATATGGCTGTGGAATCAAGGGCTCTGGAATGGGAAGCAGTCATCAGGGTAAAGCCGCCAAAATTCCCGGTGTGGCAAAAACTGGCCAAAGACGCGGAACTCTCAAAAGACGGCCTTATCGAAACAACGCCGGGACGCCTCATGTTCAATGAGGAAATGCCGCCGGATATTCCCTTTATCAATTACGAACTCAAAGATAAAGAGTTGAAGTCCCTTATCGAAAATGTTTTCGAATCAAAGGGTTCCTGGACTACGGTCAAAATGCTGGATGCCATCAAGGCAACAGGCTACAAGTACGCCACGATTTTCGGTTCTACCATCGGGGTGGACGACATCGTTGTGCCAAAAGAAAAGCCCGCCATGATCGAAAAAGCCAACAAGGAAGTAGAGGCCATTCAGAAATCGTTTAACCAGGGTGTCATTTCGCCTGAAGAACGGTATAGCAAGGTAATAGCGGTCTGGCAAAAAACAAACGAAGATCTCACCAATATCATGATGAAGACCCTGGAATCAGACCGCTACGGCTTTAACTCCATTTACATGATGCAGAATTCCGGTGCGCGCGGAAGCCGCAACCAGATACGCCAGCTTGCCGGTATGCGCGGAATTATGCAAAAACCCTCCGGGGAAATGATCGAACTGCCAATCCGTTCAAACTTTAAAGAAGGGCTTTCGGTCATCGAATTCTTTATTTCAACGAACGGTGCCCGAAAGGGACTTGCCGATACAGCCCTTAAAACCGCCGAGGCAGGTTACCTTACACGCCGTCTTGTAGACATCGCCCAGGATGTGGTGGTGAACGGGGAAGACTGCGGTACGATTAACGGTATTGACCAATCGGCTGTCAAATCAGGTGAAGATGTTATTGAACCGTTGCGGGATCGTATTGTAGGCCGCTATACTCTGGAGCAGGTCAAGCATCCCATTACCGGGGATCTCATTATCGATGTAAACAAGGAAGTCACCAGGGAAATAGCAAAAGCCATAGAAGATGCGGGTGTAGAAAAAGTGTGTATACGGACTGTTCTTACCTGTGAAGCCGAGCACGGGGTTTGCCGTATGTGCTACGGGCGGAACCTGGCAACAAACCGGACTGTTGATATAGGGGAAGCGGTTGGAACCATCGCTGCCCAGTCTATCGGCCAGCCGGGAACTCAGCTTACCATGCGGACGTTCCATACCGGCGGTGCAGTTGCCAACATGAGCGAAGAAAGCCGTACTGCTTTGAAGTACCCCATTTATGTACGGGACGTAAGCGGCACTCATCTTGAAAAAATAGACGAGAAAACCGGAGAGAATACCGGCGTCTGGCTTTTTACAAGAAAAGGCCATGCAGTAGTGAACCGGATATTGGAAAAGTATAAACTTGAGCCCAAAGACGAACTCCTTGTGGAAGACAAGCAAAGAATAATCCGGGGCACCGCCATTATAAAACGCGGGAAAGAGCAGATAATTTCCAGGGAAAATGCCTATGCCATGCTCATTAAGGAAGGAAAAGAGATAACGCTTTACCTTATAGGCCAGGATCTGAAGATCGAAATCCGCAACGGCTCTGAATTCCATGTGAAAAAAGGAGACGTGGTAGAGGCTGAAAAAACGCTCGCTACATTCGATTCCTTCTCTGACCCCATTATTGCCGAGGCGTCAGGGATTGTCCGCTACGAAGATATTATTCCCGGTACAACGCTCAAGGAAGAAGAAGGCGAGGAACGGGGAGTGGAAAAACGTATTACGGATTTCCAGCTTGATAAACAGCCCAGGATTATTCAGCCCAGGATTATTATCGTTGACGATAACGATAACCAGCTCGCTTCTTATTTCCTCCCCAGCGGGGCCATTCTGCAAGTCGATGAGGGCGATAAAATCAGGGCAGGACGAACCATCGCCAGAACCCTCAAAGAAGCGACCCACGCAGTGGATATCACCTCAGGGCTTCCCCGGGTAAACGAGCTCTTTGAGGCCCGCAAGCCCAAAAGCCCCGCGGTTCTGGCTGAAATTTCGGGAATTGTGCGCTTCAAGGGCATAGTCAAAAGCAAGCGGGTAGTCATTGTCGAGGACGACTTTGGCAGGGAATACAAGCATCTCATTCCCACAACCAAGCGGCTGCTGGTGCGGGATGGGGACGGCGTAGAGGCAGGGGAAGCTCTCTGCCATGGCAGTATCAATCCCCATGACATCCTTCACATACTGGGGGAATCCAGGCTTCAGCGTTACCTTATGGATGAGATTCGGCAGGTTTACCACGTGCAGGGTGTAGCCATCAACGACAAGCATGTAGGCGTAATCATCCGCCAGATGATGCGGAAGGTGAAGATCGTGAGGGTAGGGGACTCCAAGTTCATTTTTGAACAGCTGGTAGACAAATACCGTTTCCACGAGGAAAACAAGCGGGTAATAAACGAGGGCGGACAGCCGGCAGTAGCCTGCCCGATGTTCCAGGGTATTTCCAAAGCGTCCCTGAATATCGACTCTTTCCTTTCCGCCGCCAGTTTCCAGGAAACGACCCGGGTGCTTACCAATGCCGCCATCGCCGGTTCTACCGATTACCTGCGCGGCCTGAAGGAAAACATCATCATAGGTCATCCCATTCCCGCAGGAACGGGCATGAAGCGCTACCGCGACGTAAAGCTCTTTGACGAGGATCAGCATGACCTGGATGAGTACATGAACGAGATTCTGGAGCGGCGAAAACAAGAGAAAGCCGCGATTGAGGCCGTGCATCATGACTTCTCTGTGGAAGACCCTGAGGTAGAGCCTGAACCGGAAGTTGAAGCAGACGATGAGGATTAAAGGCTAGGCGGAGGAAACAAGTCCGTATTTGAGCGCATAGCGTACCAGCTGGGGACGGCTATGGAGACCTGTTTTGTGCATGACGGAGGAAATGTAGTTTCGTACTGTTCCTACCGCCAGGTGGAGGTTTTGGGCGATTTCGCCGCTGGTATTGCCTTCGCCCACGCAGGTCAAAACCTGCAGTTCGGTTTTTGAAAGATAACCGGCAGGATCCTCTTGTGGCAGGACTTTTTCTTCTGTCCTCTTAACCGCCGCATAGTCCGGCAGGGTAAAGTGGATATGGGTGCTTTGCCAGTTCACGCCGGAAAAAAGGTGCAAAACCCTTGCGGCAAGGGTGGGACTGATAAAACACCCTCCTTTGGATATACATTCAAGTATCCAGGGGAGGGATTCCATATCTGCTTCCTTGTGGATTAGACCTGACACTTCATTGGTGACAGCCCGGTACAACTGAAAATTGCTTGTTTGGGCGGTCAGAATGACAATCGCCGTTGAAGGGGAACGCGCCCTGAGCAGGGGCGGCAGTTCTTCTCCGTCTATATATTCCAGATGGTTATCCATGATGATAATATCCGGTTTGAGGCCGCCTGTGAGCCTTAGCGCGTCATAGCCGTCTTTTCCATGTGCCACTACCTGGAAGCTTTCCCGTGTCGACAATATGGAAGTTATTTTAACCCTCATTTCCTTTTGCTCTTCAATGATTAGGACTTTAATCATAACAACCTCACGTGAGAAACTGGAAATAATTGATGTATTGGATAAAATAAGTCATTTTTTTTCGTCTGTCAATAGACAATGCTGTGAATTGTCTGTATACTGAAATTTTATAATTATCTATGGTTATCTCTATATTTTTATTGACGCCACACGAATACTTGTGTTATAATAAGGTAATCCAGTTTGGAAAACGGAAATATCTTATCTTAATGGAATAATGCATGCAGTATTTTGATACTCACGCCCACATTGGGCTTATATGTGAGGATCCTATCGAACAGCTCATTGTCATACAGGAAGCTCGGCAGGCGTCTGTTTCCCGGCTGGTATCGATTTGTAATAGTCTTATCGATTTTGTGAAGATTTACGAGAATCTCAAATCTGCTGTAAATGTTTACCATGCCGTTGGAGTATCTCCTTCTGAGGTGCAGAGTCCGGGGAAAAACTGGGTACAGACCATTGAGCAAAGTGCCAGGCTCCCCAGAGTTGTGGCAATAGGCGAGATAGGCCTTGATTACTACCGTAAATTCGGGGACAAAAAATCCCAGATTGAGCTTTTTATCACGCAGCTTGATTTGGCGGCAAAGCTGAACCTTCCGGTCATTATTCACAACCGGGATGCGGGCAAGGATGTGCTGGACATCTTGCGGGACAGGCTTCCGCCCAGGGGCGGGGTGCTTCACTGCTATTCGGAGAATGCCGAGTACGCAAAAAAGGCGCTGGACCTTAACCTGTACTTTTCCTTTGCCGGAAACCTTACCTACAGGAACGCCAAGAACCTTCACGAGACCATAGAAGTTCTTCCGCTTGATCGCATACTCATTGAGTCCGAAAGTCCCTTTATGGTGCCTGCGGATCACCGGGGCAAGCGGAATATGCCCAAGTACCTTCCCATTACCGGCCGCTTTTTGGCTGAAATGCTGGGCATGGACAACGGGGAACTGGCTGCGGCTGTTTGGGATAACTCGTGTCGTTTTTTTGGGCTTAATGCCTGACACCCTGTACCGTCCTGTAAAAATCGCTTCTCTTGAATTGCCGGGGAACCTTTTCCTTGCCCCGGTGGCCGGTTACACAGACCGCAGTTTCCGCTCCATCTGCGCGGAATACGGGGCAGATTTCTCTTTTACCGAACTGGCCTCCGCCGAGGCGCTTATGCGGGGGGGGAAGCCGACATTTGATATTATCCGCCGGGGAGAAAAAGAAACGCGGTACGCAGTGCAGCTCTTTGGGCATGATCCCCAGACCATGTATAAGGCTGCCCTGGCGCTTGCGCCCTTTCGTCCTGACGCGGTGGACATAAACTCAGGCTGCCCTGTGCCCAAGGTGGTAAAAACCGGCGCAGGTTCCGCTTTGATGAAAGATCCCGCGCGCCTTGGCCGGATTGTCCAGGCCATTGTAAAAGCCTCCGAGGAAGCACTCAGCGGTGTGCCGGTTACCATAAAAATGCGCTCAGGGTGGGATTCCCAATCGGTGAATTACCCTGAGTGCGCGCGTATTGCCGTTGAAGCCGGAGCTGCCATGATAACGCTCCATTCCCGAACCAGGGCCCAGGGCTATGAGGGCAAAAGCAACTGGTCGCACCTGGCGGATTTGGTTACCCGCGTGAATATTCCTGTCACAGGTTCAGGCGATTTATATACGCCGGAAGATGCCGCCCGCATGCTCAGTGAAACAGGCTGTGCCGCGGTCATGTTTGCAAGGGGCGCGGAAGGGAACCCTTTTATTTTTCCGGCAGCCCGTTCCTTTTTGACAAGCGGCTTTTGGGAAGGCGCGCCTTTTGAGGAACGGATCGCCGCGGCCTTCCGCCACCTTAATCTTCTTTCTGCGGACAGGGGCGAGAGGACTGCCTGCAGGGAAATGAGGAAGCAGTTCTGCGCTTACATTAAAGGGCCGCCGGGAAAGCCGGGTATGCCCGGAAGCGCTGCTTTGCGGAACAGGCTGGTGCAGGCGGACACCATCGAAGGATACAGGGCAATTATTGAGGACTTTGGGCGCGGATAAATTTCTGCGCGACCGCTATAGTCTTTTTCGCAAAAAAAGCGTATCTTTATACTATGAGCATCATAAGACGCCCCTTCAGGTACAGTTACGACAATGCGGTGTTTGTACTCATTGGGCTTAATGTTTTGGTTTATTTGGCGATACAGTTATTCAGGGATATTCCGCTGATCGCGTACCTTTCCATGAATCCCGTGCTGGTAATGCACAGGGGCTGGGTGTGGCAATTTTTTACCTACATGTTTGTTCATGATCCTCACTCCATAACCCACATTTTGTTCAATATGTTTGCCCTTTTTATCTTTGGGCGTCAGGTAGAACAGCAGATGGGGACACGGGAATTTCTCCTTTACTATTTTATGACCGGCATGCTGGCCGGAATTTTCTCCTTCTTTGTTTATTTGCTTAGCGGGAACCATTGGGTTTTTCTTATGGGCGCTTCCGGGGCCATGTTTGGGGTTCAGCTTGCTTTTGCGGTCTACTTCCCCAGGTCAATTATTTACATTTGGGGCATACTTCCCTTGCGGGCCCCGGTAATGGTTTTGGGCTTTAGCGTTCTTTCGGTGGTTTTTATGGTTACAGGGACTGGCGGTAATGTAGCCCACATTACGCACCTGGCAGGTTTTGCATTTGGCTGGTTATATTTCATTGTCCGTTTCCGCATTAACCCTTTGCAGGCCATGCGCCGTTAACGGTTACAAGTCCGCCAGAAAATGCGATGCCAACGGGTCAGCCGGGTCAAGTTCCAGCACGGTTCTAAAAAAGGCCGCCGCTTCGTTTTTGTTGCCGGCCTTCATTGCCAGCACTCCCAGGTTGGAGATGATTTTGATGTTGGCCGGTTCTTCCTGTAAAGCGTGTTCCAGTTCCTTCCGCGCGCCCTTGTGATCGCCCAGTTCCATAAGGCAGATGGCCGTCTCGTTGCGAATATCGCTGCTGGTTCCGCCCAGGGACGCGGCTTTTTTGAACGCTTCAAGGCCGTTGGCATAGCGGCCAAGTTTGCGCAGCGCCCACCCAAGGACGAACCAGCCGTTCCAGGCCTTGGGGTGCTTTTCCAGAAACTCCCGGATTTTTAAAAGCCCCATTTCATCGTTTCCCTGGATGATGCAGTCGTAGGCTTCCCGGTAGCTGGTATCATCAAGGCATTGGCCGCTGATTTCCTGAATAATCTTTTGCGCCTGCTTCCTTTTTTCGTCGGGGATTTCGCCGAGCATGCTGTCCGAAAGGTCTTCCGATTCTTCCCCTATGGAAACATAGCGGGTAAAACAATCTTTGGCCCGGGCAAAGTCCCTGTGCCGCATAAAGAAAAAACCGGCGTTAAAAAAGGTATCCGGCAGGACAGGTTCAACGGACAGGGCTGTATGGTAAGCTTCCAGGGCCTGGGCGTTTTCCTTTTCGGCCCCGCGGCTGTTTTTTTCCTGCGACTCCGCCCTCTTTTCCAGAATAAGGGCCTTGTTCAGAAGCACCCCCGGCGAACGGGGGAAAAGCCCCTCCAGAATATCACTAATTTCCAGGGCCATGTCAAAGTCCCCGTTTTCGGTCTTGACGATGGCTGCGCTGGTGAACTCGTGGTAAATTTCCGGTTTTACGGAAAAAATGAAACTGCGGTAATAATCGATCCACTCCTGCGGGATTCCGGCCATTTCGGGCTCTGTAACAATGTCCCCGGCTTTAAAGGCCGCTTCGTATGGCAGTGTAACGCTTTTGGCTTTGGCGGAAATCACCCTCAGCATACCCGAAAGAATCATCTCCCAGGATAACTTTGTCAAATCAATGGTTTCTTTTTCGAGGCGAAGTTCCGGAGATTCCAGTTCTACGGGAAGAAGAATCAAGGGGTTTAACTCGAATGTCTTTATTTCATCTTTGAGGGAATTGGGGACGGCCAGGAAAGCAACAGATTTTTTTTCCATTATGCGGGAACCTTATGGCTAGGAAAGCTCAAGGATGAAGTCATCGTCCGTTTCCGGTTCAGGAGCCGCAGCCACGGGTTCTGGGGCAGCGGGGGAAGCTTCTTCCGTAATCGGAGATGGCGCGGCGGCTTCTTCCGGGGAGGGCCAGTCTGTTTTGGGCGGCGGCGCGGCTTTCTTTGGGGGCGGCGGCGGCGCTGGCTTTTTGTCAGAGAAATCGCTGCTGGTTCGGCTGTCAACGCGGAACTGGGAAAGGTAATCGTTGATTCTGATTTTGTAGCCCATAGGCACGGTGCTTTCATCAAAATCAAGGGCCAGAGCAACAAGTTCCTTGCGGCCTTCCACGATTTCTGAACGGATGAATTTCCCTTTCATGAGGAAACTCTGTCTGGGGTCGTCAAAATCCATCCTCAGGGCGGCGTCTTTTCCCACAAGGAATTTTGCTACCCCCATCATGATAATTTTGGCCCCGGAGAAGGAAATATCCCGCAGAATACAGCGCCGGGGTACTCCCTGGATAAAGACCGCGGTCTCTTTGGAGGTAATATTCAGCTTTCGCAGGGATTCGGGGCTGATCATAATACGATCGTCCCTGCGCTTGGTGGAATTTACATTTGCGTCCAGAATCCGCCCCATGATTTCGATAAGATCATCCGGCGGCCGCTGGGTAAACTGCAGCGAAAAAATGGCCATATCCTCGGAATTCCCGTAAGGGGCATAGCCTGCAGAGCGCGCGTTCACAAAAAAAGTTACCGGATTACCCTTTTCGGCGTATTTGAAACAATAGCGGACGCTGACCATGTTATTGGCTTTTTCCAGTTTTTTTAGTATCCCCGACTTGAGGCCGACAACGAGCTTTGCCCCCTGAAACGACGTGGAGAAAACCACACAGGGCCAGTTATCTCCCACACACTTCAGGTATACCTGATTGGTGATCAGGCCTGTTGCCTGGATTATTTCCTTGGAAAAAGTAACATCTATTGTCTTAAAGCGGGCATAATACTCGCTGATTTTTTGACTGGTTAAAATACCCATTGTCAGAATAATACAATTATTTTAGATGACAGTCAATAATAGCATCAAAAATATTGGGCGCTACATGATTCGAACATGTGACCCCCACGGTGTAAACGTGGTGCTCTAACCAGCTGAGCTAAGCGCCCCTATGGTATTTTTACCCTGAAAAGGGCGTGTAAGTCAAGAGATTCTGCGCATTAGACCACGACGACGCATGAAGCTCACGGTGGAAGAATTTTACCACGAACGCGCACCTTTGGTGCTGCCACAAACGTCACGAACCCGTAGTCAGAAAACCCTCGCTTTCCACACTTAAAATTCCAAGGTCAGCAGTATTTTAAGGTTCATACTCATAGTCTTATCATTCGTGGCAGCACCGTAGGTGCGCGTTAGTGAGGTTCGTGGTTAAAAATTTCCAATAATCTTATTGTTCATGCGTTTGCTGAGTTTTTCGTAAAGGCCAAGGGCTTGCAGGGTTTTGGCGCTGTGCCTGTCGGAAAGGTAGGTTTCACCGCGCAAAATAGCATCTATGGCGGCAAGAAGCTCCGATTCGCCGTCGGCTTTGGAGATGTAACCGGAGGCGCCCTGTTTTATGGCTGAGTGTATACGCATTGGTTCTTCCACCGCCGAACATACAAGTACGTGGGGCTTTGGCTGTTTCTTCGCGCGGCAGTGGTTTTCCAAAAAGGGCAGGAAGTCAAGGCCGTTTTCATCGCCCAGTATAATGTCCAGTAACACAAGATCGGGCAGGGTTTCGGCTTCTTCGATGAAGCGTTTGGCATCACCCAGGGAACGTATTTGGGTGCACACGGAAAAGCGCCCGCCTGATTCAAGGAAGGAAGCCACACCCCTGTTGGTCATGGGGTGATCATCAATCAGGAGCACATTCATCCAAATGTTCCTCAACCAGTTTAACGGGGGGGGG
>Ga0209755_10007480_pt1 | contig 11818 bp, 8 predicted proteins | sample TergutCo191P1_FD_187301 | JGI IMG/M metagenome (GOLD analysis project Ga0209755, IMG submission 187301) | Cornitermes sp. P1 segment gut microbial communities from Petit-Saut dam, French Guiana - Co191P1 (SPAdes) (version 2) | ecosystem: Host-associated > Arthropoda: Insects > Digestive system >...
GAGGGATATCATGCTGGTTTATATCGCTGATAATAACGCCTTTATACATTACCCATTCATAAAAATCACGTAAAGCATTAATATTTACACTTAAAAAATAAGCGGTTTCAGTAAAAACAGCAAGCGTGCTTATAAAACTGAATTGATTTTTAGAAAAAAAATCTTTTACTCTTTTATGATGATTATCACCTGAATGAAATAAAGCCACTAAGGGGCCTGCATCAATAAGAATCCTGTCGCGCACGAAGCATCTCCCTTATACGTTCTTTATAGGTAACGGAAAGATCGCCCTCTCCTAAATTATATTTTCCAAAATACTGTAAACCTAGCGTAAATGAATCTATCTCATTCTCTTCCTGGTTATAATAAAGCTCTAAAGCTTCTATAATAATTTCTGACATAGTCATTTTTTTAGCTTTGGAAAGAGCGATAAGCTTATTCCTAGTTTCCGCTGGCAGCCGTGCCGAAGTCGTTATTTCATTCGTTTTACAAATTGTCATACTCATAATACATAATGTAATACATTAATAAAATAAAGTCAAGAGTTTTTAAAAAATTAATAACTTTTTTTTATTAAATAATTGCAAACAATCATTTTCCTAAAAATTGTCAAATTGAGGAATTTCTGTACCAAATTCAAAATATATATTATAATGAGAAAAATAGGAGCTTTGCCATGAAAATAACACGTATAATAATTTCCGCAGTCATTTTATTAACAGTTACCTTTACAGGGTTTACTCAGGTAAACAGGGATGAATTACAAGACCTTCCGCCTGTCGTATTCATCAATTATGAAGGGCCTCATACCAGAGAGGATACAAGAGAGGAAATCCGTCAAATCGGCGCCGTTTTAGGGACGATCATTTCTCAAAGAGAAGGAAGTATCGCGCCAACATTAAATGCAATGTCCCTTGAAGAAAGAAGGGCTAATGCGTATAGGTTTGAAGCCGGCGCAAATAACCGGTATTTTATTATTCACAGTATTTCAGGACAAGAAGAAGGCAAGATCGATTCTGATATTTTAGGCTTAGGTGTAGACACAGGCGTTGATCATATAAGAAACCTTCGTGTAATTATTCAAGGTTATTTGCAATCCGCTTATAACTACAATGCAGGGGATGCCCTGCTGTTGGCGGAATTTATAACTGTATACAATGCCGTTTACCGCGGTAATTGGGATTATTTTGTCAGCAGGTATAAAACTCAGGTTATGAACAATCTTACAAGAGACCGGGTAGGGCTTTCAATCCGTTATGATGAATGGCCGGGAAGAACATTGATTCTTATCCCACTCGGACAGGGCGGTCTTAGCGCGATTGACACTTCTACTATTACTGATGCGCGTGTAATTGAAGAAATGCGGAGGGAAGACGATCAAAGCGTCCCGCAACGGCAGCAGATGGTAAACCTGATAGAAAGGGAAGCCGCTCAAGCTGAACGGCAAGCTCAAACAGAACGCCAGGCAATCAGACAGGAAGAAAGGCAAATAACGGAAGAAAGAAAACAGACCGAAGAGGCAAGACAGCAGGTTCAAGAAGATCAAAGAGCCGGCAGAATCACTCAGCAAGAAGCGAGACAAGCAGTTGCAGAAATTGAAAAAAAAGAGGAAGAACTGGCGAAACGTGAAGAAGCTCTTGCAGAGAGGAGTGAGATTGCAAAGTCGCTTGAAGAATTAGCAGAAAAGAAAACAGAAGAAGCCATACAGCAACGTGAAGAAATTGCAAAAGACCAACAAGCTGTCATAGTCCAGGAAACAACAGGCGGCGTTTTCGGTGTAACAATAGAAAGGAATATCCCTCCTGTGCAAGTGGGAAGGATAGTAAGGCTTAACCCCGCAGACGGCTCTGAAATGAGAAAATCACCCCTTAATACCACCCATGTAAGAACTGTTACATTTATCGGAGGTAGAATAATCGCAATCGCAGGTGAAAACAGAGGCAACGGCGCGGTACGCCTGGTCGATATAAATCAAACAAATCTTGAAATGGCAAAACAAGGTGATGACGATATACAAACAGGAAGTTTATTATGGGTAAACGGCAACGATCTTTATGCGATAACAGTTGATTTAAAAAATAATATTTGCTACCTCGGCAAATTTAATACAAATCTAATCATGGAAGCAAAATCAACTGCAAGGGTTCACCCTGAAGCGGGGGTATCGATTCAGCAAGGACGCTTGCTAACCCAACGCCCGGACGGTTCCGCCTTAACGCTGAACCCGACAGATTTGACAGAGATAAAATAAAGGGGTTTACTTACGGGAAATTCTTTTACACTCCGTAGATGTGACTAAGCCCATGGAGTATGTCTTCGGCTTTTTCTTTGCAGCTTCCGCAGACCGTACCTATCTTTGTAGCTTGCTGAAGCTGCTCCCAGTTCCGCACCCCGTTATTAAAGGCAGCTTCTATGTCTTTGTCTGTAATACTTAGGCAATGGCAAATTATAACTGTTTCCTCTACAAAGAGTCCCTTCCTTCCTGTTTTTTCAAGATAGTCATTGATCGCTTCACGAAGAGCTTTGTCGCCGAGGACGGAACAATGTATTTTAAAACTGGGAAGACCTCCCAATTTTTCAACTAAATCTTCAGGGCGGATTTTATATGCGTCTTCTATCTTCATTCCTTTGATGGTTTCCGAGAGCATACTGGTAGAAGCGATGGCGCTTGCGCAGCCGTAGGTTTTCCAGCGGACATCGATAATTACATCATCTTTTATTTTTAGAAGCATCAGCATTTGATCGCCGCATTTAATATTACCTGTCTGCCCTCTTCCGTCTGGCGCAAATGAAGCTTCATCTTCTAAAAGAACATTACGAGGGTTTGTAAAATGCTCTTTTACCGTATCTGAATACAACCAATCTGACATATAATTACCTTATAAATTTTTATGATAAATTTCATGAACAATCTGCAAATCATGTTTGCGCCAATGTTGACATTGCCCTTAGCCGCGCAATAATCGGCGGCAATACTTCTATTATATAATCAATATCGCCTTCTGTAATACCCCACCCCAGGCTAAATCGGATTGAACCGTGCGCAAGTTCCGGTCCGACCCCTGTCGCCATCAGCACATGGGAAGGCTCAAGGCTGCCTGAAGCGCAGGCAGAACCTGTAGAAGCTTCAATCCCCTGCATATCCATGGAAAGTAAAATCGCCTCCCCTTCCGCTCCCAGAAAAGAAACATTTAATGTGTTGGGAAGCGTATCAATAGGATGCCCGTTAATCTTTATGTTCGGGATTTTTTCAAGAAGGCCTGCGCGAAGTTTATCTCTTAAAACGGAGATTTCTTGCCTGTATTTGTCCACTTCCGCCGCTGCAACTTCTGCGGCTTTTCCAAAACCGAGTATACCGGTGTTATTATATGTCCCTGCCCTTAACCCGTCTTCCTGATGCCCGCCCTGCACTAAGGGGAACAATGGAGCGCCGTTTCTTACATATAACGCTCCTACACCTTTAGGACCGTATATTTTATGAGCGGAGACAGTAAGATAATCAACTTGCAATTCATCAACATTAAGAGGTATTTTACCGGCTGCCTGTACCGCATCAATATGCATAAAAGCGCCTGATTTTTTTACAAGAGAAGTAATTTCTTTTATATCTTGAACTGTGCCTATTTCATTGTTAGCCGCCATGACAGAAACAAAAAGCGTTTTATCGTTAAGCGCTTTTTTTAATTCTTCGATTTTAAGTTTTCCGTATTCATCAACAGGAAGAATGATAACATTAAACCCTGCTTTTTTTAAGAAAAGAGCAGAATTAAGCACGCACGGGTGTTCTATCGCCGTGGTTATTATTTCATTGCGTTGCTGTTCTTTTGTTTCAATAAGTCGGCGCATGGTTTGAAAGACTGTATTGTTGGCTTCTGAACCCCCTGAAGTAAATATCAATGCCCCGTCTTTTGCACCTATAAGATTTTTAACAGCTCTTCTTGCCTGTTCTACCCTTGCATGAGCTTTTCTTCCTGATGCATGCATACTTGATGCGTTTCCGAAAATTTCTATATCTTCTGTTAGAGCGTCTTTAACCTCTTGTCTTAAAGGGGTGGTTGCATTGTAATCTATGTAAACTTTTCTCATTTTTAATATATTAACAAGAAAATTAAAAAAATTGAAGATACCAAAAGCATCTCCTATTTTAAGCTCGCTGTAAGTTCTTCACCGCAAACTATAAGCCAAGCAAACCGTGAAAAATGCGATCATTTTTTCCCGCTCAATTCTTTTTTTACTTCTTCAAGCCTTTTATTTAAAGAAGCAATAGTCTTCTCTAGCCTTGCTTTTTCTTTTTCAAGCCTTTCAATAGGATCTTCAAGCGCTTCTTTAGAACCGTTTATTTCAATACCTTTTACCTGTATCTTGACAGAATCAGGGCTCTTCCCTTTTATTAGAGCGCTTTGCGCCGCTTTGCGATCATCTTCATTACGGATACCTGCAAGAAAACGCATATTATCTGCTCCCAGCTCCGGTGCAATATCGTACTCAAACATTTTGATAGCAGTGTTGGCGGCAGCTCTCGGTATACGCAGCATCCTGTCAACATAATCTTCAAAACGCACGCCGATATCAAAACAAAGGTTATGCGCTTTAATTAAATGCTTGCCCATTTCTTTTACCAGTTCTCCGTTATTTTTTAAATATTTATTTCGTATAACTTCGGTGAGTTCCAGTAATTCAGGCGATACAGAAAAAATATCTTTATAAATCTTTTTCGCTTGCGCTTTATCAAGCAGGTCATGAAAAATAGCCCAAAACTCACTGTTATGCGCTCTTGGAGAAAGAGTCCCTCCCCTCTTGCAAGCATGCAAGTAATGCGCATATTCATGAATTGCAGTGTACAGTAATAAATTCTGCCCTGTATCATCTGTCATAAAATTTTTATTATGGATAAGTATTTCCCTTGAATTTATTTTATAAAGACCGTTTACCTTCTTACTTTTTTTCCCGGAAAAAATAACAGAAAACTCAATTGGCGCATCCTCAATTAAAAGAAGTTTTTCTTTTACTGTATCTTGATTCATAAATCACTCCTTTATCTTTTTATTCAGTTTTTTCCATAGCGAGAATAGCCGCCGCAACACAAGCGGTTTCTGTACGCAAAGCGCGTGATCCCATAGACAGACGCAAAAATCCCGCTTTCTCAAACAAATCCCTTTCACGATCAGACCATCCCCTTTCAGGGCCTATGGCGATCACAAAAGGACGGCTTGATTGGGAAAGATGAAAAAAAGAGCCTTCTTCTCTTACATTGTCCATTGCAAGAAGGATAGGGATACGCTGAGAGCTGACAGCAAATAACCCTGAAAGGTTTGCAGAAATTTTTTCCCAGGGGCGTTCTTCAAGCCATTTATCAAGGCTGACAAAAACAGAAAGAGACGGTATTTGAGTATCACGCGCTTGATTTGCGCCTTCGATAAGCGCTTGTATAGAACCGCCGTCTTTCAAGAGTTTGGTGTCACGATAACTTTTTTCACCCATGTCAGTCCCGATTATATCAATAGCAGACACTCCCATATTGGAAAGTTCTCTTAAAATACGGCGCATTTGAATCGGGCGAACAAAGGCAACCGCCATCCTTAAACGCAGCCGCGGAGGAGGAGGCATTGTTTTTTGAAAAGTTATAAAAACAGAACCGTCAAAATTAATTTTTTCTATTTTACCTGTCCCAATATCTCCGCCGATAATACCTGCTTCAAATGTATCTCCGCATTTTTTATGTAACACTTTTAACAGATGAATTGTTCTCTTATCCCGCCTAAGAAGGTTGTGTCCTAATTCATGTTCTTCCAATAAAATAATATTCACATTTTGATTATATCAAATAATTCCAATCTTGACAAAACATAAAAATTAAAGAGTAAGTTTTATTATTTTTATTTTATAAGTTCAAAAAAAGTATCATCTTTATCGGAAAAAGAGCCTAAAACTGTTTGCTGTGATGTTTCATCTTCCAGATCGATTTTTTTTCGTACAATGTCTGTAATTAACGCTCTTACTTTTAAACGTGTTGTTTTTGAAACTAAAATTCTAGCTCTTACAGCGGCAAGACCGTTTACTGAATAACCTGTCTCCGGCATCCAATAAAACGTGCAATCACCTGCATCAATACCAAAACACCAAGTGTTTTTTTCAATTTCCAACATTCCCCGAACAAGAGCGCAGGCTTTATCAATCGGGTTATACGATTTTGCAAGACTTGACCACTTGTAAGTTTGCCTGTTTGGCTGCAGTTCAAGAGGTGAACCGAAACTGGCAAGGATAGTGTCGCCTTCATAACCTACAATAACAGCTCCTGCATTAAATATCACTTTTTTTACAGAAGAAATAAACGAATTTCTTGCATTACCTGCAACCTGCGGTTTTTCATTGGCTTCTGTATTTAACAAGTTTGAGTCTTTAATGGCGATAATAACAGCGAAAATTATATTCACTTCCGAGAGACGAGGCCTTCCGTATGCGATTAAACTTTTTAAAATATTCTTTGAAACAACTGCGCCATATGCTGCACGAAAAGTTCTTTCCCTGTGTTTTAATAACGCGCACTTACAATAAAAGATTAATAATACCCCTGTAAGCGATGAAACAAATACAATTGCAGGATCAAGCCAGATTGAATAAAAAACAAAAACTATACTAAATGCAATTGCACATAAAGTACTTAATAATATACCTAAAATAAAAACTAAAAAAGGACGCATTAAAAAAATTACTATCAACACAAAAAATACACAAATTACAGACCAAAAAAGTATATATCTGTTAAAAGGAAGTTTAATATGGTTGCCGGTCATCATAACATTTGCAATGAGCGCGGAATAAAGCGCATTATCATGCGGACCCATTATACAATATGAAAACACCAGTTCTTCTTCCAGTTTTTTGTATAGAGAAGAAAATTTTGTATATGCTTCAAACATAGAATCATAATAATATGTTAATTTATCCCTGCTTTCAATCAAACTATTAATTTCATCTTCATTTGAAGGGTCTGTATCGGCAATTAATTCTTCACATTCTTTTATTTGGATCAAAAGAGACGGATTTTTAAAATAATCGTTAAGGCTTTTAATATAGTTTTGCCTTGCATTCCTCCATGCGATACGATTCTCGCTGATCGGGGTTTTTAATAATTCTTCTTTTAAAACATAAGTATAATCTCCAAGATAGAAAGGAGATAACTCAGGGAGAATTTCAGAAAATGCGCCGATTTCATCTGCGGCTAGTAAAGTGTCACGTAACGTAAACCCTGCATCTTCATATTCTCTAAAAAGCAAAATATCGATTTTGCGGAATTGTGAATTCCACGGTGTTATAACATTCCCGTCTATATCAAGTGTTATATCAAATTCTTTTCTATCATGTTTTAACAGCCATAATACCCATCCGTGTTCTGTAAATTCGGTTTGTGTAGTAAGATACCTGTTTCTTAAATTTAAATAAACAGGGTGCGCAAACCTTTGGGAAAAATCCAAAGGATTTTTTTCAGAATCAAAACTTGTATTTACAGCGAGCTTTGATGAGGCGAAGCTTCCTGTATCTAAAAGTTTTACACGCCTTATTTTTCCGTCCCATTCAAAAAGAGGCTCTGTTTGCACTTCAAGATAATTTCCAAAAACGCTTGCAGAACGGATCAAATCTTCATCTCTGTCAACTAAGGCAGAAAGAAGACGGTCTCTGCCGAGTTCTGTAAGCTCCACAACCCTTTGCACATACAAAGGCGCTTGAATCGGCGTAACTGTACCCATTCTTATACCGTCAAATAAACCTCGGATATTATCCTCTACTACCGAATATTCATCGACAAAACGCCGCCTTATATCCGCTTCCGTAAGCATAATCGGTGATGAAGATGGCGAAACTTTACCTGTCATAACCAAATTAGAAGCGTTCATTTCCGTTAAAGTCATAAAAACATTAAATAAATCACCGCCTTCCGCGAATTCATCGGTATCGATGATGACAATTTCACGGGAAGGAGCAGGCCCTTTATAATATTTTAAAAGAAAATCATAATGAGGGCCCAATTTAGGCCCTTGAAGCAGGAAATTAAGAAGTAAAACCATCCCTACAGCGCAGGCAAGACCGCCGAGAAGCATAAAAATTGAATATTTTAACGGAATATGCGCAGGCATCTATTTAAATTTCGGCTTTTTTCGGCAGAAATATGCATATTTATTCATAGTATATCAAAATAATAATGATATGATATATTACTGTTTAGGAGATTTAACAATATGCCTCAAACATTTATGGATAAAGAAAATTTTTTATTAGAAAGCGATACTGCCCGTAATTTGTATAAATCGGTAAAAGATTTACCGATTTTTGATTACCACTGTCATTTAATCCCTGAGCAAATTGCAAACTCTGTTTGTGCAAATTCTGTTTGTGCAAACTCTTCTTGTGCAGAAAACAAGCAGATGCCGAATCTTGCCGATGCCTGGCTCTCAGGCGATCATTACAAATGGCGGATGATGCGTGCAATGGGTATTGATGAAAAATTTATAACGGGCGATGCTTCAGCTTATGAAAAATATCTTGCGTGGGCGCGTACCGTAGAAAATCTGATTGGAAACCCGCTTTATCATTGGACGCATCTTGAATTACAGCGTTTTTTTGATATATATGAACCTTTAAATGAAAAAAGCGCGCCTGCAATCTGGGAGAAAGCAAACGCTCTTTTACAACAACCTGAATTGTCGGTTAAAGGTATTTTTGAAAAACAAAAAATTTATGCGGTAGGAACAACCGATGATCCTGTCGATACTCTTGATCATCATCGCGCTATCGCCGACGGCTCTGCTCCCATTGGAAAAATATCTACAAAAGTTATCCCGTCTTTCCGCCCCGACAAAGCGCTTGATTTAAACGCGCCTGATTTTCCAAAATATATCGCTTCATTATCGCAAGCGGCAGGAATAATAATAAAAACTATTGATGATGTATTAACCGCTCTTGAAAAACGCCTTGATTATTTTATCAGTCTTGGATGCCGCGCTTCAGATCACGCTCTTTCCTATGTCCCTCAGGTGAGAACTTCTATAAAACAAACAGAAAAAGCGTTTAAAAAAGCGCTTAACGGGAAAAGTATATCAATTGAAGAAGCGGATACTTATACAACTATAATGCTTGTATCTCTTGCCAATCTTTATGCAAAAAAAAATATAGCTATGCAGTTACATCTTTCTGTTATCCGCAATGTAAACACTATGCAATTAATAAAAACAGGAATAAATACAGGATATGATGCAGTAAACGATAGAAAACTTGCAGAGAACCTCGCCTCTTTACTTGATCTAATGTCATGCTCTGCCGGCGCAAATTGCTGCACAGACGATCATTGCTGCGGGCATTCCGCCGGTTTACCTAAAATAATAATTTATTCGCTCAATCCGAAGGATTACTACTCTATCGCTACGATTATGGGCGGTTTTCAAGATCATAGCTGTATAGGAAAAATGCAACTCGGCTCTGCATGGTGGTTCTGCGATCACAGAGACGGTATGGAAGAGCAGATGCGCGTCCTTGCCAATTTAGGAATGTTACCTGCTTTTATAGGTATGTTGACAGATTCAAGGAGCTTCCTCTCTTATCCGCGGCATGAATATTTCCGGCGCATTATGTGCAATTTAATAGGCAAGTGGGTTGAAAACGGAGAATACCCTTCAGATTCAGAGCGTCTGGAAAAAATAGTTAAAGATATTTCTTTTGAAAATGCAAAAAATTATTTTAATTAATTGAGTTGTGGTTGTCAAAAAAAATGAATTTAACCACAGAGTTTACAGAGAAAAGAGAAGATTTTCGTACAAAAACCTCTGTGTTCCTTAGTGGTTTCTAATCTTCTTAGACAGCCACAACTTCCTTGTAAAAATAATAAATTTTTATTTTATTACAACGGAGATGCTGGTTTTTCCTTCAATTTCTCTTACTATTATTTTATTCTTACGGATAAGATTCTGATACGCTGTTTCAAGGCAATCTTTTATAACAGGCCCTTGTCTTTCCCATCCGTATCTTAGAGCTGTTTCTTTAAATAATCCTTCTTTAAAAATACCGTAGCTTAAAGAAATTATTCTAATCATTTCACCTTCAAATTCTTTTGCGGGAATATCTCTCGGTTCATAACCGTAATGTTTCGGTTGAGGTATTTTTACAGGAGCATCCATCCTTGCGGTTAATTTAAGAAATTCGTTTTTAATTTCCGTTTGCGCGCCGTAATAACTAATACTATACTCTTTAATCGCTTCTTCTACAGCGTTAAGTAATTTTTCCCCTTCAGTTTTTGGGTCTTTTATCCAATCAGTTGACCAAACGCGGTACATTTTCCATCCCATGTTTTCTAGCACAGATTGGCGTAATCTATCGCGTTCACGCGCTGTTCTTGCACAATGATAAGAGTCCCCGTCACATTCAATTCCTATTGCAAAACTGACTCTGCTGTTATTTTGCAAAGAATTTTTCATTGCATCTTGCGGATAACGGACAGCCAAATCGATTTTATAATCAGAATTGCCTACATTTGCGATAACATCATAACCATGTTCAATCAAAAAATTATAAATCGAATTTTCAAATAAGGAATCATATCTTATTTTCTTTTTATTTTCTTTTACTTCTTCATAAAATATTGAATTTCCATTGATAGCAAAATCAATATATTGTTTTAATAATTTCGGTCCCAGAGTGCTTATACGTTCTGTATCAATATCTTTCGGTTTAATTGATCCTACCAATTTTACATTGTATCTTGCGCGTGTTACAGCAACATTCAATCTGCGCTCGCCTTCCGCCTTGTTTAAAGGTCCGAAGTTCATTGTAAATTTTCCGTTTATATCAGGCGCGTAACCTATACTGAAAATAATTGTATCACGTTCATCGCCTTGAACTGTTTCAAGATTTTTTATAAAGAGCGCTTCATCTTTATCGTCATTATAAAAAGATTCCAATGTATGTAAACCTTGTTTGTGCATATCTTTGCGTTTTTTAAAAAGAGCGTCCATAATAGCGGATTGCTGAGTTTCCCCGAAAGCGATAATCCCAAGACTGCGTTTCGGATATTTTTCAAAATGTTCAAACACTAATTTTGCGACCATTTCCGCTTCAAGACGGTTCCCGTTTTTTCCGCCTCTGTCGTAAACTCCGTTATGCACATAAATATATTGAACCCCTAAATCATCCGCTGTTTCTACAGAAGACGGAAATGTTGTCAGTTTTTCGTTATAAATTTTCTTGTTTGAAAAAACTATCAAATCTTCATGACGGCTGCGGTAATGCCACAGTAACATTTTTGACGGAAGTAAAACCGCTTCATCAAGAAGCGAATCGAAAGCTCCTATATCGTCTGCTCCGCTGTCCTCGTCAAAAGATTCATTAGAAAAGTATTCATCATTTGCAGAGATAGAAGAACTGAAAAATTCCGAAGGGGGAAGCTGTTTGCTGTCACCTGCAATTATCGCCTGCTTTGCCCTGAATAAAGAGCAAACCGCGTCTTCTGTCCGTATCTGAGACGCTTCATCAAAAATTACTGTGTCAAAAATATAATTTGCCCCGCTTAAATAAGTGCTGACAGATAAGGGAGAGAGCATCATACATGGTTTTAAAATTTGTATCAGGTTAGGAAGCGTCGCCATTAAAATGCGTGTCGGCATTAATTTTCGCTGCTTTTTTAATTCACGTTTTAATATACCGATTTCATCATATTCAGATGTAAAGGAATTCAGCAAAGGAAGGCGTTTAATAAGTTTCTCAAGCAAGCTGTCTCTTGAAATTTCTAAATGTAATTTATCAAGTTCTTTATATGATTTAATAATTTCAT
>Ga0209755_10007481_pt1 | contig 11818 bp, 8 predicted proteins | sample TergutCo191P1_FD_187301 | JGI IMG/M metagenome (GOLD analysis project Ga0209755, IMG submission 187301) | Cornitermes sp. P1 segment gut microbial communities from Petit-Saut dam, French Guiana - Co191P1 (SPAdes) (version 2) | ecosystem: Host-associated > Arthropoda: Insects > Digestive system >...
TATGAAACACCTGAAAAAAATATTAGGTGAAAAGTACACATCATACCTCCTCATTACATAGTTTTCTCCACTCCCTTATTACCTCATACATCTTAGGCCCAAATATTCTCCTCAGCAGCTTATTCTCAAACACCCTCACCCTATTTTCCTCCCTCAACATGAACAGCCAAGTCTCACACCCATACAAAACAACAAGAAAAATTATAGTTCTGTAAATCTTGATCTTTATATTTCTAGATAGCAAATTGAAGACAAAAGATTCTGCATGGAATGATAGCAAGTACACCCTGACTTAAATCTACTGTTAATTTCTTCTTGAATAAAATTTGGTTCATTATGGTTTTTCCCAAATATTTGAATTCTTTCTCCCTTTCAAAGGAACAATTATCAATCTCTAAATTGTGATGTCCTGCATTCTGATCTTGAGATGTGACTGAGTACTGAGTTTAATCAGCATTTACTTCAGTCCAGTCTCCTTACAAGCAACTACTAAGGATCCTGTGTTATGCTTTATAGTTAGTATGCTTTCAGTCAATACATTAATATCATCAGCATAAACCAGAATTTTATGTGTAACATTTAATTTCAAGCCACCCTGGTTTACCTTAAACCTCCTAATGGCATATTCTAAAGCAAAATTGAAAAGCAATAGTAATAAAGCGTCTCCTTGTTTCAAACCATTATTAATAGGAAACATGTCAGGTAAATATTTGCTTACTCAGACTCTGCTATAGGTTTCATTGAGACACATTTTTATAGCCTTACCAGTTTCATGGGAATACCAAACTTAATAAGAATATTATACAAGACCTACCTTCTAACTGAATCATAGGCTTTCTTCAAGTCTATAAATAGCTGATACACTGCTACATTGTATTCAGTTTTTTGTCAATTATTTGACAAATGCAGAATATCTGATCAGTAGTTGACCTGCTGTGTGAAAATTCACACTGATGATCCCCAATAATTTCCTCTGCATATGGAGTTAACCTTGACAGCAGGATGATGGATAATATTTTGTATGTAGCTTACTTACTTACTCCATTGAGCAGTGTCCTGCTTGAGAAGCAAACCGGCTCACAGCTAGTAAAGAAATTCCCCACATTTTATGGAACCTGAAGGTTCATTACCACATTCACAAGTGCCTGCCACCTGTCCCTATCCTGAGCCAGCTCAATCCAGTCCCTACCACCACATCCCACTTCCTGAAGATCAATCTTAATATTAACCTCCCATCTACGCCTGGGTCTCTTTCCCTCAGGTTTCTCCACCAAAACCCTGCACATGCCTCTCCCCTCCCCCATACATGCTACATGCCCTGCCCATCTCATTCTTCTCGATTTTATCAGCTGCACAATATTGGGTGAGGAGTACAGACCATTAAGCTCCTCAGTATACAGTTTTCTCCACTCCTCTGTTACCTCATCCCTCTTACTCCCAAACATTCTCTTCAACACCCTATTCTCAAACACCCTCAGCCTTGTACATAGTTTACAAAAGTGATATGCCTCTATAATTACTACAATATGTTTTATCACCCTTCTTATAAATAGATACAATGATAGACTCCTTAAACTCCTTAGGCAATTCCTTCTTATTCCAAATAGTTTAGTAAGTTTATGGGTCTCAGAGCAAATTGTCCTACCTCCCAATTTAATCAGTTCTGCTGGGATTTGATCAATACCAAGTGATTTGTGTCTCTTTAGCTTTTTAACAGCCATCTCAAATTCAAAGGTACTTGGCTCAGACACTAGCGGCTCTGCTATATGTATTTCTGTCTGCCTAACATCACTGACTCCCTGTACATTCAGGAGCTGAGAGAAATAGTTCCTCCACCTAGCCAAAATACTGTGGGAATCTGTAACCAAATTATCCTTCTCACCCTTCACTATATTAGTTCTAGGCTGGTAAGCCTTCTTAAACTCATTAACACAAGTATCTGATACTTCTGATCTTACCGTTAGTTTCAAGTTCATCAATTTTAGCTTTCAGATATTCCTTCTCTTTGCTCCTGAAATGTCTGCTAACTTTATGTCATACACTATTTATATTATCTATATTGCTCTGGTTTGGATCTTGTAACCATTGCATTTTAGTCTCCTTCCTTTGATCTAAAATTGAGAACATTCTTCACCAAACCACAATTTATGCTGCTTCAATCTACACACACCTAGACTCTCTTCAGCTAACATTTTGATATTCTCTGCAAAGTTTGCCCCAGCCCTGTTTATGCCCCTGCTATCATGTAAGTTCTCCATAGCTGTAAATCTGTTTCATAACCTACAGCTTACTTAGCTTCCTGGGATTAAAGCTTTCCACATCAAACTTCTGTGCTGCTCATTCACTTACTGCCAATCTTTTTCTAACTTTAGCAACAACCAGATAGTGATCAGTATCGCAGTCAGTTCCCCTGAAAGATTGTACATCGAGTATACTTGAAAGCCATCTGCTGTCTTCCAATATGTGATTAATCTGGCTGTGAGTCTTCCCATCAGAAGAGGTCCAGGTGTACTTATGAATGTTTTGGTGTCGGAACAGTGTACTCTTAACAAAAAGCTCCTCTCTCCCCAATTTTGCATTAAAATCTCCTAACAGAATTTTCATATTTACTTAGATGGTTGAAAACCTGCCATAATTTCTCGAAAAAACTGTCTTTTAAATCATCATGTTTCTCCTCATTTGGTGCATGCACATTCAAAACGATGATATTACACCAGCAACCTCTCAGAATTATATACGTCATCCTATCGCTAACAAACTCTTCTCTCTTAACTGCTAATAATACTCTTTGGTGCACAAAAATCCTATTCCCAATTGAAGATTTTTGTTTCATTTTCTGTAGAACAAAATATAATCCCCTGTTCTTCCAGAGCCCCGTTCATCCCACCTAACCTCCTGTACACCCACTCAATCTAATTCACACCTTCCCAGTTCCCTGGTTACTGTTGTAAGTGAACCTGACCTATACAGACTCCTTTCATTCCATGCACCAAATCTCACGTCCCTTGTCTATTGATTAGGTCGTACCAAAGTATAAATGCTGGCCCAAGGCAATTGTATCTGTTTCGTAACAAGACCAGTTTGTATGGTGAGGAGTTGTTAGCACCTCACCCCACCCCCAAGCTGGAGGACCACGCCTTGTCGGCTGTTCCTCCATCCGCAATGTGCCATGCCGTGGTTACCATTGCCAAGTTTCATGGTATTTGGCTCTATCTTTCAGTTAATATTTTAGTCTACTTAAAATACAATACAATAAAGAATAAAACTTGCTGCACATACAAACTTTGATTACCCCTTTTCATTCTATGAACATTTGAACAAACATGTAAATTTTCACTAAACCTGGTAGAATATTAATATTATACGATAGGAAATGAAACCACCTTTGAAGTTTTTTAATTTCCTGCCATGAAAAATGCCAAAATGGCCACCACCATACAAATGTCTGTGATGGGAGCAACACTACTTCCACTATTACCCCATTATGTAGGTTTCTAATTTTATAAATAAAAACACACCTTCAAAAATATGCAAAATTTAGTATTAATATAGGTCAAAATATAACTACAAATTTTGCATGAAACATTTTTGTACAAACTTACAAAGACAGCAACAGCTCAAAACTTTGGGATTATATCTCACAACTATTAGACAGTGGAAATCTATACTAGCAGGTATTATGTAAAGAAATGTGTATGTCAATAAACTGTATGATTAGAAACTACATGTCCTGCTAATCTGTCTATATAAGCATTGGCAGGAACAAAGACATAAATTATTCTGAGTACTTCCTGCCTTCATTTAGGGATCAAAGTAATATGAAGTGATGATTCTCTATGCAAATGTTGTAGCATACATATTGTGATGTACAGAATGTGCACAATGAAAAGAATACAATCATATTTTAAATTTATACAGTTACATCAAATAAATAAAAACATCTGTAAAAAGTGCATGTCTTAATATTATACTAAATATTCCAACTGTATCACATGTCTGTACAATTTATTAAAATTACTGGTGTATTTCCAGAAACTTTTATACCACAAAATGTAAAAAGCACCATATGACCACTTGACATGAATATACTAAGGCAACACATTAAGCATAGCAGGATTACTTTCACAAACTCCCTGTCATTTTGCATCATGACCTTTACCACAAGTCTCACCAACTGTTCAGACAAGTTCAGATTACACATGGCAAACTGAGTAATAGTATCACAAAAGTCACTGTTGGAATAGTATAAGCAACAAATGTCTTCAGATTAATACTAATGTATCTTGAACTTATGATCCTCCTACATCAGTCACATTATTATACCTGTGTAATCTGAACAGGCATCATATGTTTTCTCTGTCTTGTGTGACATCCGACCAGGTTCCCTAACCTACCATCAGACATTTTATGGAGGTATTCGTATTATACATGCAAGTCAGCAATAAAAACTATATTGCTTCATGCACCAATACCTCTTAGGACCAATAAACAAGGCACAATTGTATTACAATGCAGTGGATGATAAGTATGTCATTCCTCTGGAAATGCCATTTGAAGAATCTCATTTTTGCCTGCAATAGATTCCAAGTTAATCAGTATATTGTACTGTATTAAATTTTGTAATAAAGTAACTGAATGTCACATTACTGAATGCATGGACCAAAGAAACAGCAACAGTGTCATACTGACGCTTCTTCACTTTTATAATGTTAATAAAGATGAACATAATTTTTTATACTTATACAATAAACAGACAAATGCGCATTATTTCAGAGAAACGGTGGTGTGTGCATAACTTGAAAACCTTAAAAGTAACATGGTAGAATTATACCAGAATCCAAACACAGCTGTGAGGCAGACAGTGAAAGAAGTTATATTGACAAAAATCATCATTCTTTCAGCTCAGATTGCAAGTATGAATGAATTAGTTGGGGGGGGGGGGGCAAAAAACCGGACATTGAAACAAAGAATGGCTACATTTTACCATGCAATATAACTGGATGTGATCAGTGGGGTTTTGACAATTGGAAGTAAAGCTAAAGAAAAAAAGATCACATCAGAAAGAAGAAACACAAAATTACAATCATCAGGGACAGTCGTGCAAGAGGCTGTGCATCTTAAGTAAAATAAACCTGGAAAATGCTTTTGAAGTTCAGGGGTTTGGAACATGTGTGGAGACTGTACCAAATACAGCATAAGAGACCATCAAAAACTGACAAAAAGATGTGGTGGTAGTGTGGGAAGGCACAAAGAATGCAGGAAGAAATGAGACTAGGGATGGTCTTAATCATACACAAGCCTTTGTTATGAAAAACAGCCATACAATGTTATACTAACAAGTGTCCCACATAAATATGATTTACGTATGAATTCGTGTGTGAACAAACAGGTGAAAGCATTTAGTAGACAGCTAAGGAAACAGATGAAGATTTTTGAAAATACAGTTCTTATAAAGGTGGGTCCAGATAGTGACCTGTTTAAGTGGAAAGAACTGGCTGCCAAGAAAATTGTGATTACTATAACATACATTTGAAATGAAACAGATAAAGAAACAATCAGTGTGAAATGGGAGGAAGACCATGAAATAGGAAAGCAGGAAAATCACATTGTGCAGAAAAATAAAAATCAGGGATCTAGAGGAGAAGAAAATTAACCAAGGAAGGAGAGAGGATTGGATGATAGTCATGAAAACAATGAATTCCAAGGGAATAGAAATTGGGTACTACGTGAAGCTGAGGTAATCACTATATCATCTAAAAGACTTCAGAGACCACCTGTAACAAGAACTGATGATTTTTTTATGGATAGCTACTAACAAGTAACAACTACAGTAGACACAAAGGTAGGTATCAGAAAGGACTTAAAATTCTCATGTATTATCGAACCTTCACCATAATGTTCAAAGCCTAAATAATAAGGTACTGAAATTACCTATTTTATTACAATCAGACTTAAAAAATATGTATGTTTTATGTTTTACAGAAAACTGGTTAAAGGAGGAGCAAATAAGGGTATTAAATATTGATCACCTGAAATTAGTAAGCAACTTCAGCAGACATGGTAGTGAACATGGAGGTTCATGTATCTATGTAAGAAAATACTAACAAATTATAGAAGTAAACTGCTTGCAAGGGATAAGAGGAAAAAAGATTTTGAAATTACTGCAGTAGAATTATTGGATTATAAATTAATTCTTGTGTGTATATAGAGAATACCAGATGGTGGCTTTCATATATTTTAAATAATTTGGAAAGTGCAATCAAAAAGAAAAAAGTCAAATTTATGTGGGGATTGGAATATAAATTTTATGCATGACAATGTAAATTTACAAGAATTAAAAAAACTTACTAATTATGTACAATTGATAAATACAGTAACATCCCCAACTAGGATTACAAATAACGCTGTACCGTTGACAGATGTCATTACAACAAACAAGCAAAATTACAAAATTTCATCAGCAGTATTGGATTTGGGTTACTCAGATCATCAAGTGCAAATATTGCACATACATGTCAATGAGCCATAAAGAAGACCAGTACAGGTCAGGAAAAGACAGTTTATTGAAGATCTAATAGAAGAATTTAGTAGTATTTATCACAAAAAGAATCATGGCAAGAGATCTTTTCAAACTCTGATGTAATCACCACTTTTAATGTTTTTATGAATACAGTCACTCAGTATTTTCACAGCGCATTTCCAATAAAAAAAAGTTTATGTGGATGAACTTAACAGAAACAGATGGATTACACAAGGAACAAAGATTTACACTAAAAGAATGTGATTTTTAAAAAGACTGAATAAAACACAAATCTTACACGGGAGCCACAAGACTATTTCAACAGATATCAAGTAATATACAAAACAGTAAACAAGAAGCTGAAAAGCGAGATAACAATATATATGTTGTAATGGCAAATATAAAACAAAAGCAATGTGGCAAATAATAAACAAGGAGCTGGGAAATCCCTGTAATATGATAAAAAAATTGAATTGAGTAATGGAACAGAAATAATATCAAACCCCCAAAATGTATCACAAATGTTGAAATCTTCTTGTGTACGAATCATAGGTGAACTTTTAAATCAAAAAGGGCTGTCATGTTAACATTCAAATATCACAGCAAAGGGCAAACTTCTGTCCCAATAATATATTCATTTTTTCAGTAACTGAAAATGATTTAGAGTGTGTAACTAGAAGTTTAAAAGGCAAATTCTCAGCAGGTTTTGTTGAAATTCCAGAATACCCAGTTAAACAGTGAACAAAACACATTAAAAGAACTTTAGCTCATATTTATAATGCTTGTTGTAAATCAGCCATTATTTCAGACAGGTTGAAAATAGGTAAAGTAAAACTTCTCTATAAAAAGGGAGACATATATTACATTCAGACCGATAGATCATTAAAAATATGGACATCACCTATAAATCAGCATTGAGATTCCCAGGCATCTGTATCACACAAAACCTAAAATGGGACCCCGCAAGTATGATCACTAAGTTCAAATTTGAGTAAAGTATCTCATATTAAATCATTAAAAGAAATTAAGAGCCCTTATATGATTAGAAATATTTATTATACAAATTTTCAGTCAAGTCTGAGGTATAGTAAAATTTTATTGGGTGGGGATAATGAGAGTAAAAACAAATGGTCATTCGAATAATCAGTGGGGTTAGTAAATGTACGTTGTGTAGAAATTTAAATATTACAATATACTCAGTGGTTTCTTTACACACACACACACTTGAGTGATATGTTTCATTAAAAAGTACACAGACTCACTGGCGCAAAATACACATATTCATAATTGTAACATGCGAAGAAAACTGGATTTACACGTACAATTCTGCGATACAGTCCTCTTCAGGAAAGGCATGGTAAATATAGGTGTCAGAATGTACAAAAAGGTGCCAGATAATATTAAAAAAACCGACAACTTTAAATCTTTTAAAACAGAATTAAAATCCTTTCTCTTGCATCATGCTTTTTATTCACCATTAAGTTTATGTCATTCTGATTTTAGTGGACTGTAAAAGTATGACAGTTTTACCACTGGTCATCCTTATATGTTTTAGTTAAAGGTGATATTAGAACAAAGTATTATATTGGGGTATTTTAATTATATATTGTAAGGTTTTAGAGTCTATATATGGATTGTAAACTGAGTTTCTTTTTTTTTTTTTTTTAGAGTCTTGATATGGATTGTAAAATGAGTTTGACATATCCAATGTCACATATGTGCCAACTTGGACTGAATAAATTGAAATGAATTGAATAAAAAATGTTCAATCACATATTATTCTTCACTTTCATGTTTCGGTCAACTCTGTGTCCATCAACATGGTGTCTTATATCAGGAATACAATTAATATACAAATAATTGTACAAAATGTATGATAAAACCACTTGCAGTTACACTTGATTTTCTATCGAGACTCAAGTGATCCTTTCTACTGTACACAACTTCACTTATCTAACAGGGTGTGAATCAACTATACACATCAAATAAACAACATAAAGACACCCTATTTTACTTAATTTTGGCAATAACATAATTTGATATTTTATGACCATAGGGAGTGCTATAGGAAACCATGTGGTTTCAGCATACATTTTTTAATTATTATTAAATAATAATTGTAGTCTTGTTTTAAGACACCCTGATGATGGTCACAAGAGTGACCAAAATATGTTGGTGAAGAATAATAATAATATGTGATTGAACATAGTGATAAATGTGCATTTGTTAGTTTATCACATAAAACATTCATTAATACACACACATGGAACACATAAAGTTCATGAACATAATTGAGTTAGGCACAAATAATATGTAATAAATTATATACATATCTCTACCATCATATAGTTGTGTTAGACAAGTATATACACTCAAATCTAGTTTGTTATAAACACAACGGGGATGACGAACCTTATGAATATGCATCTGCATTATTACTTCTGAAAATGTACAACTTCATTCGTTATCTCACCATTCTGTTGTTTAATATTAATAATATGCATGGAAAATTATAAAGAAAGTTATATATAGACACATAACCAAATACTGTGGTTGAATGAGTTAACATTTCAATCCACAGAAGATCACAGGTCCAAATATCACTTTGCAGACTGCCTATAATGACTGTTGTTTTTCGTGGTTTTTTTCACACTGTACAGGCAAAGGCCAGGACAGCATAGCCAATTAGATGCAAGAGATTAAAGCCCCACAATTTGACACAATGAATGTGGGATATGGGGGACAAAGTGCCTCTAGGACATGTTTTTCTCCAAACACAGTGGAATTCCCATTCAAGATTCATCTAAGGGACAAGGTTTTATACCTTACATCAGGAAACATCTTACAAGCAGGTTGTGTCAAAACAAACAAAAAAACTACTACCATGGTTAAAAACATCATATTTACTTTAAATTTAAACTTAATGAGGCTTTCCTTTATCAATTTTATGAATAAAAATGAAACTTAAAAATCAAACTAAAACTGTGTTTCACTGCTTATAACATTCTACAAGTACATTCTTCTGTCAGCAAATATCCATGATCCAAGATCAACCAACAACACTACCATGTAAGAAATGTGCTCGTATGTAAATGGCTCCTGCTAGAGGCTTTGTGATCAATCAAACACATAATAACTCTTAAGAATCAACAGTACACTGGTGCAATTGTAAACAAATTATCTGACAGTGATTCACTTCCAGTGAACATAAACAAGGCATTATTTATGCAATTCAATCTCAAAACTTGAATGCACAAACCCTCAATTCAGGCTCCAAAATAGTGTAAGTTTATGCAATGTACGTATAATGTAACATTGAGGCGCATTCAGGCAACAATTGTTGCCGTAGGAAAGCAGTAAGGAATCCAGCAACAGATGCACATGCACCATATTGTCATATGTGGCCTCTCTGGCTCTACTATATTTTCCACATTATCTCATAAAGAGTATTTTGTTTGAAAAAAGTTACTGAACATGAAATGTGTGTTTCGATTTTCCCTCAAACTTTTGTCCGAAACATTTCTCATTCTAAGAAGAACTGAGTGAGATATGATAAGAAACGTACACAGGTCTTCACGTAAAGTACCCATTATTCTTGTCTGATTTTAATGAAACTTGAAATATATCAACAGATTTTCGCAAAATACGCAAATATAAAATTTCATGAAAACCCATCCAGTGAAAGTAAACTTGTTCCAGGCAGACAGACAGACAGACATGAAGCTAATAGTCAATCCTCGCACTTTTGTGAACATACCTAAAAACCTAAAATCAAGAAGCCTGATATTAAGATTCTTTGTACTTTTGTTTTTCTATATCCATCATTTCACCAGTGCATGTGGAATTTGTGGATCACACAGTGACACTAAGGCAGATTTTTCTCCAAGCACTACATTTTTCCCCTGCCAGTAACATTCTACAGTGCTTCATAATCAGACTTCATTCATCCACCTTCAGTATATCTTAGAAACTACCAGCGCTGTTCAATAAAACTTCACCCACCCCTCTCTCTCTCTCACTCTCTCTCACTCACACACACACACACACACGTAGTAGTCTAAGCAGTAAACAGCGTTGTTTAATAAATGAAACATAAGCACACACAAGTACACACCACCTATGTTGAATAAATTATAACAAAGATATGGAAAGAAGAGAGCATAGCATAAAAGGAGTTCACGCATGACACCATCACATTTTCTTGTGTTGACAACAATGAAAGACAGATTTGGATCAAAATCTAATTTTGAAAACTGAAGGTTGTATAGTTGAATGTGCATTAATTAAATTGGGTTTCACTCCAGAAACTTATCAGCTGAAGAGGTGGCAACAAACTTTGTAAGCTTTGTGGCTGGCAATAATGACACTTTATACATATATGTGTTTGGGAAGTTTCAGAAGAAAAACTTCTGTATAAATTTAATACAAATCCAAATAACCATTCTATAACAATTACTTCTCACTATGATCTAAATAGGAGTGATTCAATTAAGTGTCTTTCTCTTCCTTATATTGCCTCAGGTAAATAATTATGGTTCACTGACTAACACATGAAACCCTGACCAAAGCAATACATATACTTTCTGCTTATATGTGCAACTATTTCTCAGTACCCCTATAAACCTTCATCAATTTTAAGGAAATCAGTTACTACTACTCAGCATTAAAAGAGGTAAAAGGTGAAATTGTCCCTGTCCAACACATGAAGGCATATAGGGGGAGGAGAGGCATAGCATCACTTATTCTTAATCTTTGTGCTATATACTCAGCAGTAATATACAGAAAAAGAAAGACTTAACTAATTCTTAACACAAAAATATGTGAAAATGACTAGATGAAACACTGGTCCACTTATTACTTCATACATACACATGTGTGCAGGCTTACTTTGAACTGCTTATTTTATTTTAAATTTACATTCCTGAACTTCCATTGTTGTATGCTACTGTAATGGTTCACCATTTGAATCATGAATAAGATGAGATTCAGTAACTGCTGCTTCAACTTGGGGTTTCTTCAAATCAGGCGAAGAATCTGAAACAAATACATAACAGCAATCATGAGAAAGATAATGTAATGAGCATGAAAATAAATTTCATTTGCATGTCATCAACATCTATAAGACCGCTAACTGCATGCTTAACGATCTGTCAAAGTTTCAAAAGATAAACTTCAGGTGTACACTTATATACTGCTACTTTGCAAATTAATAAAATGTGATCCCATAACTCAGACTGACTGGACAATTGGTTGTACAAGACAAAAAACAAAAGGTAACCTACCAACAGCCAGCAAGAC